>Ga0224495_10000820_pt1 | contig 23489 bp, 20 predicted proteins | sample SF_Jul11_sed_USG_FD_168128 | JGI IMG/M metagenome (GOLD analysis project Ga0224495, IMG submission 168128) | Sediment microbial communities from San Francisco Bay, California, United States - SF_Jul11_sed_USGS_4_1 | ecosystem: Environmental > Aquatic > Marine > Sediment | place: USA: California...
TATCAAAATACCCCCAAATCTGCCTGAGAAACGACCGGCGGGCCACCTATGGAGGCTTGTCCCTGCCGCTATCGGAGGGAATCAGGTTGGAGGCGAAGATTCACCAGAGCACTCTGGCCAACCCTGAGATGGCAGAAGGGCTTCGGCGTTACGCTGGCGGTCAACGCCCACCCTTTCCCCGCCCACCAACTCGCTCTTAGGCTCAGGCGCGCTTTCCAATTCACACTCTCAATTCGGAAGTCGGGCCTCATGTCGGAGAATGGCACGCACGCGCTGGAGCAGGGGTGGATGAGAGTAGTTGAGGAAAACATAGAAGGGATGGGGCGTCAGATTTGAAAGATTGCCGGTATGGAGTTTTTTCAATGCCGCCACCAGCTCTTGTGGATGCTGAATAGTGTCGGCTGCGAAGCGATCGGCCTCATACTCGTTCTTCCGTGACAGCAAGTGCATTGCAACCGAGAGTACCATTTCCAGCGGAGTGTAGAGCAAGCCGAAAAACAAGATACCGCTGTAGATGGATGACTGTTCCATGTAGAATGCGTCGTAGAGCCCGGGGCTTCGCAGGAAAATAGATAACAGAAAGAAGAGTAGTCCTGCGTGAAGAATATTGATTATTGTGTCCTGTAGTACGTGCTTCTTCTTGTGGTGACCGATTTCGTGGGCGAGCACTGCTATTAGTTCGGGCACTGTGTGCTTTTCGATCAAGGTGTCGAACAGGGCAATTCGCTTGTTGCGGCCAAATCCGGTAAAAAAGGCATTTGATTTGGTGGAGCGCTTGGAGCCATCCATCACGAAAACGCTCTTGACGGGGAAATCAACCGAGCGGGCATAGTTTAGAATAGCCTCTTTCAGCTCCCCCGGTTGCAACGGGTTGAACTTATTGAAGAGCGGCATGATCCACGTTGGAGCCACATACTCCAAAATCAGAGAAAATACGGTGAAGGCAATCCAGCAGTAGATCCAGGCGTGGTAGCCCGCATACTGAAATAGGGCCAGAATGCCGCTCAGCAAGGCACCACCAAGTAGTGCTGCCAGGCCCAGATTCTTGATGTGGTCCATAAGAAACGTGCGCGGGGTTGTCCTGTTGAAGCCGAATCTCTGCTCAATTACGAACGTGTCATAAATACCGAAGGGCAACGTAATAAGGCTGTAGCCTGCCAGCAGAATACCGATGTAAAATAATCCATTTAAGATAGGAACAAAGCCACAGGACCTGATTATCTGGTCAAGGTAATTGAAGCCACCGGCAAACCAGAAAGAAAGCAGAACGGCCAGGCTGAACGCACTGGTTACGAAATCGAAACGGGTGTTAGTGCGGATATATTCCTGAGACTTGGCGTAGTCCTCCGGTTGATAAACGCCTTCAAGGCCGGGAGGCAGTTCTGGCCTCAGAGACTTGAGATTGAGGAGGTCTGCAACTAGGCCTACAACATACTCAATGATGAGCGCGAGAAGAATGATAAAGAAGAAAGGATTCATCGTTGCTGGGCCAGTTACACAATAGTCTATTATACACTCAGGCAGCCATCAACAAACAAAGGGAGGTCCTGCACAATACTTCGTTTTGCGACCCAACGATTCTGACTATTCGTATTGTTATAGTGCGACCATACCATACTAAACGCACACCATGAACATCATTTTTCGTTGTTGCGACATCGCAATCGGGATTGCGCTCGCGCAATGACATAGAATTGTTCTCGTTCAGCGTGCGTGCTTGAGGAACAAAACAAGTAAAGGGGCAATTTCATTAGGTTCCGCTGTCGAAAACATGCCATAAGCTCAAGAGGTCATAGAACATCACACTGCTCAGTTTCCTTCTGCTTTCATTTTTCTCCGCCACTTACGGCCCCACATGGTTGACCTCGAAGATTCACAATCGGCGCAGCAATGCTTCAGTGTGCGTCACCCGGCTTCAGGTCCGGCTTACGTCGCCCCTTTTGCTTTTCTGCAATAACCGCCTCCACTCCCGCTTCACGTTCTTCTGTATTGCGTCCATATCAGCTTCGTTAACGTGCGCGAATCTCCCCTGCCATCGCATGTATTCCGTGATGGGCAAGAGCGTTTTACCGACGTCCGGTTTATTAATAATGTATTTTTCTCCGTTAATGATTTCGAAAAGAGGGAAGATCCCGGTTAACGCCGCCAGCCTGGCCAGCTTCACCGTCAGGTGTGGAGGGAACCTCCAGCCGGTCGGGCAGGGGACCAAGAGATCGATGTATTTCACCCCTCCTTTGATGCTTTGGGCCTTCTTGAGCTTCATCTCCAGGTCCTGTGGAAAAGCGATAGAGGCTGTAGCGGCATAGGGAATCCGGTGAGCAGCCATTATTTCTACCATGGGCTTCTTGGATTGTTGCTTTGGCTGAGGTAACGGAGTGGTAGTGGACCAGGCGCATGGGGGGGTGGCCGAAGACCTTTGGATGCCGGTGTTCATGTAGGCCTCGTTATTGGCGCAAACATAGATGATATCGTCTCCCCTCTCGGCCGCCCCGGATAGAGATCCCATACCGATATCATAGGTCGCGCCGTCGCCGGCCCAGACCAGAACGCTTTCAACATCGCTTTTCTTCAGGGCCTTTACAGCTGCTGCTATCCCCGCCGCCGAAGAACCGCCCGTGGCAAAGTTAACGTGACAGTAGGGGATTCGTAAGGCGCTCTGGGGGAAAGCCCCGGCAATTATGCTGCTGCATCCGGCCGGTATTACACCCACGGTGTTCTTCCCTAAAGTCTTTACAACATGTCGCAGCCCGAGTGCCAGTCCGCAACCCTGGCAGGCTGAATGGCCGGAATAGAAGAGTTCCTCTTCATCGTACTTTCCTGTCAATAGAGAGTCCGATGGTTCGGCTTCCTTCCCTTCCATTTCTTCGATTCCTTCAGGGAGCCAGATTATGTTCTTTTTGTTTTCTTTGTGGTCCAATGCATAATTTATCGCTTCTTTGATAGTCTCCCCCGTAATGTCTAGTCCGCCCAGCCCGGCTATGAACCCGAATACGGTTGTGTTCTTCTCCAGCGGGGCCAGGGCAGACTGGATTTCCTCCGCGAATATTCCTTTGTGGCCGAGGGAAATGTTGCGGTCGATTACCGCTACCTTTTCCACGTCCTTCAAGGCTTCTGCTATCTCCTCGCCCGGAAAAGGACGGAACATCCTGATTTTCAAGAGGCCGACATTCTTGAATCTCTCATCCTCCATCAAAATCTGCCGGGCCGTGCTGGTAATAGTGCCTGAAGTCACCAGGGCCACTTTTGGCTTCTGCCAGTGGAATTTTTCAATTGTCCCGTAGCTGCGCCCGAAGATCTTCCCGAATTCCCTGTCTACTTCCTTGACTACCCCTTTAGACCTTTCCATGGCATTCTGGGCATCGATTTTCATCCGGAAATATTCCTTGGCATAGGCCTGGCTTCCGAAAGAATGAGGGTCTTCGGGCTTCAATTCGTAAAGTGGTTTAAGGGGGGGCAGGAAACTATCCACTGAGTCTTGCTCGGGTATTTCTACGGGCTCACCGGTATGCGAAAGGATGAAGCCCTCGGTTACGACCATGACTGGAAGCTGTACCTCCCTGTGCTCGGCAATCCTAAAGGCCATGATTATAGTGTCCAGGGTCTCCTGAGAGTTTTCGGTGTAAAGCTGGAGCCACCCGGTGTCCCGCTGGGAAAGGCTATCTATCTGGTCGGTCCCGATACACCAGGGCAGGCCGATAGCTCGGTTCGTATTAACGAACACTATTGGTCTTCTCATTCCCGAAGCAGTATGAAGCATTTCGTGCATCAGGAGTGTCCCGTGCGAAGAGGAATTGGTAAAGACCCTGGCTCCGGCATAAGAAGCTCCTATGGCTGCGGCCATTGCCGAATGTTCCGATTCCACCGGAATGAATACCGCGTCCAGCATCCCTTTGGCGCAGTATTCAGATAGCTTCTCGGTGATCGCCGTCGCGGGCGTAATCAAGTATTCGGGCAGGACCTGGGCCCTGGAGAGCAAAACTCCCAGGGCTACCGCCTCATTGCCTGTCATTACTTTCTTTGCCATTTATTGCTCTTCCTTGGTGAAATTCATGGCCTTGGTGGGGCATTCCTGGACACATATCATACAGCCTTTGCAGTAATCGAGGTCGATTTCATAGCCGGCCTGTCTCTTCCTGATGGCCATATCGGGACAAAACAGCCAGCAGTTCCCGCACTTGTTGCACATCCCGCAGCTAAAGCACCTCTCGGCCTCCCTTATCACGGACTGTGGGTCCGGAAATTGGGTCTGACGTGGCCTGTGCTCGAAATAATCGAGGTTCAGTTCTCCAAATTGAACTATGTCCGGCGCAGACATATCCTCTGCGGTTATTTGCCCGTTGGTGAGATAGGAATGTATTCTTTCGGCTGCTTCTCTCCCGGAGCCAATAGCTGCAGAGACCATCCCGACCGGGGCCCTCGCGTCTCCACCTATGAATACACCGTCCGACTCCCGCTCCAGAAAGGAGAGGTCTGACGGCTCCTCACCGATAGCCGTAACCACGCTATTCACCTCGATCTCCATTGGAGGGCCTTCTCTGGAAAAATATACCTTGCTTCGACCTTCACGGTCTCTGCCTTTGACTTCACCCTTTTGGCACTCAATCCGCTTGACGTGCCCGTTTTCGCACAGGATTCTGGACGGTCTGGTCAGGAAACAAAACTCTATTCCCTTTCTCTCCGCCTCTCGGATCTCCTCCTCAAAAGCAGGCATGTCCTCCCTTGTCCTTCGATACATAAGAAGCACTTCAGCCCCTTTATTGCGGGCACACACAGCCGCATCGATAGCCGTGTTCCCGCCCCCCATGACCGCTACCCTCTTCCCGATTTCGGGGTCTTGGCCGAAGTTCACCATTCTTAGGAAATCCAGCCCTGTGAGCACCCCTTTTGCCCCTTCTCCCGGGATATCCAGCCGCTTCGAGCGCTGAGCTCCTATCGCAACGAAAATGGCCTGAAACTCCTTCTTGATATCTGGAAAGGTCTCCTTGTTTACCGGGGTGCTCGTCCTTACCTCTATTCGGAAAGGAGATAAGATGTTGTTCATGATCTCCTTCTCGGTAGTGTCCTTCGGTAGGCGATAACCTGGAATCCCTGTCCGAAGCAATCCTCCGATGCTGGGCAGGGCCTCGAAGACGGTTGGTTGATATCCCAGTCGGGCCAGCTGATAAGCGCAGGAAAGGCCTGCCGGCCCTGAGCCGACGATGGCTACCTTGGCCTTCGTTGAAGCGGCCCGCTTTGGGGGATGCCACTGCTTTCTGAGAGCTTCCTGGCCCAGGAATCTCTCCAGGGCTCTAATGGATAGAGCTACGTCGAACTGACTTCGATTACAGCAATCTTCACAGGGGTGGGGGCAGACCTCTCCGCACACAAACGGCAAAGGATTGGTTTCCAGGAGTACCTCCCAGGCCTTTCTGAATTCGCCCCGCTTTAGTAGTCCGATCCATTCGGGGATATTGTTTTTGGCAGGGCAGGCAAATTTGCATGGGGAAAGCCTGCTCTTGAGAACAGGCCTTTGTGCTCTCCAGTCTCCTGTCGTGTTGACCAGGGTGCTTCGGTAGGAGACACTGGTAAAAGGGTCTGATTTTCCCATCGATTACCCTGAACTTCTGACCTTCTCGTACGCCTCAAGGGCCCCCAGGTAGTTTCTGTCCCCCGTAAATTTTTCCCGGATGGCTTCAGCAAGGGAATCCAGAGAAAACCCCAGGATTTTTGCCACCGCCCCCAGCATTACGGTATTAACGATCGGCGCTGTCTGAGTGCCGATCTCATGCTTCAGAGCGATTTCATTGGCGTCGACTGTGGCCACTCTGAAAGGACCGAGTTCTTTGAATTCTGAGGGGGCCTTGGGGCTGTTAATTATCAGCCAGCCTTTGGGCTTGAGTCCGGAAATAAAATCCTTGGTTCTTGAAAAAGAATTAAACAGTACGACACAATCGGGATTGTAGATTTGATCTTTCTGGTAAATCTGTTTGTCGTCTATTCGTAGAAACGCCCTCACCGGGGCCCCTCGTCTTTCTGTGCTAAAGTCGGGCGAGTACTGAACATATTTGCCTTCATGAAGCAGAGCCTTGGCCAGGATTTCACAACCGACAACCACACCCTGCCCGCCCCTTCCGTGAAAGCGTATTTCTAGCACCGCAGTAATCTTACCATGTTATGACGGAAAAGTCAGAGGGTGTGGTGGCTGACTACATAGGCAACACTGGACTAGGGATTCTACCGAGTTCTCTTTCAATATGCCCCGCGGAACTAAGGTAGAAAGTGAAGTCATGCAGGTGGCTGAACCATGCTCAGTCCATCGTAGGATTGAGCTTACATATTTTATCTCAGCATACAGGCAGGCAACATTTCACTCAGCTGTCGCCTGAGTTGAACAAAACGCTATATTGTTGTTACTGAACAAATATCTGGATTGCGCTGGCACAATAGCATAGGACTTCTGCCCTTCAGCATGCGTGTTTGAGGTGGCGTGGTCACAATACAGCGTTGTCAGCCTGGGTAATCAGCTAACAAAACAAGTTAATGCGCAACCTTACACTCAAGCGTATTCTGAGCCTCTGCCTCGCCGCCTTGCTGCCCATACCGCCGCCGCCACTGAAACCAGTCCCAACAAATCTAATATAGCTATCTTCTCGGCCGGAGAAGTATTGACAACCACTGTGCTCATGACCACAACAGGTACCAGTCCAACCCTCACCAGCGGCTTCAGGCCGGGATGATGGGTTATGAACTCGGCTACTGGCGGACTGACCCTGTAATAGAAATGCACAAAGGCTTGTCCCAGCGGGTTTGTGAGTAGATATTCATCTCTGAACTCACGCAGTACCTGTATTTCCCCGGCCATGGGTGTGCCGTAAGCTGCGGTGGCGATGAAGCACCCGCCGCCGGATGGCTCCTCCTCAAAGTTGGCCATTATGACATAGTCGCCGTTCATGGTGATGGTGGTTGAGGCGGCGGTGACACTGGCAATGGTGCCCACATCACCGGCCCAGCTGACAAACTGGTAGCCGCTATCCGGGGCCGCCACCAGGTCGACCACCGTGCCGGCATCATAGGTAAAGGTTCCTTTACCAGGCGTGGAGACCGAACCGCCTGCCGTGCTGGTGACGGCCAGGTCGTGTATGGCCACAAAGTTGGCAGTTATCGAGTAGTTGCCACTGATGGTGATAGTTGTTGAGGCCGCGTTGACATTGCCGATGGTGCTAACATTGCCGGTCCAGCTGCCAAAGCGGTAGCCGCTATCCGGACTCGCCACAAGGTCGACCACCGTTCCGTCGTCGTAGGTAAAGTTCCCTTCACCAGGGGTGGTTACATTGCCACCAGATGCGCTGGAGATGGTGACGTCGTATTGTACGGGACTGCCCAGCAAGAGATACGTCTGGCCAGCACCAGACCCACCGTCATCGTCACCGTCGGCACCGATGAGGAAGTCATCGCAGCCATCGCCATTGACATCCCCGGCAGAGGCAACTGACCAACCAGACCAGTCATCAACGTCCTCGCCCCAGAATGAGGCATCGGCATCTGACAGGTCGAAGTCCATACCCCAGTCGGCTGCAGCACGCCCCAGGATGAGATAAGTCTGTCCAGCTTGAGACCCGCCGGCCTCATCACCGTAGGCACCGATGAGGAAATCATCATAGCCATCGCCATTGATGTCCCCGGCCGAGGCAACTGAGTAACCAGACCAGTCATCCGCGTCCTCGCCCCAGAATGAGGCATCGGCCTTTGTCAGGTCGAAGTCCATTGACCAGTTGGCAGTGGCACGCCCCAGGATGAGATAGGTCTGACCGGCATAAGGCCCGCCGTCATCGTCACCGTCGGCACCGATGAGGAAGTCATCATAGCCATCGCCATTGACATCCCCGGCCGAGGCAACCGAAACACCAGAGTCATCACCCCCATCCTCGCCCCAGAATGAGGCATCGGCCTTTGACAGGTCGAAGTCCATTGACCAGTTGGCAGTGGCACGCCCCAGGATGAGATAGGTCTGACCAGCACCGGACCCGCCATCATCATCACCGTAGGCACCGATGAGGAAGTCATCATAGCCATCGCCATTGACATCCCCGGCCGAGGCAACTGAATGACCAGAGTAGTCAGACGCATCCTCGCCCCTGAATGAGGCATCGGCATCTGACAGGCTGAAGTCCATTGACCAGTTGGCAGTAGCACGCCCCAGGATGAGATAAGTCTGACCGGTATAGGACCCGCCTTCTTCATCACTGTCGGCACCAATGAGGAAGTCATCGCGGCCATCGCCATTAACATCCCCGGCAGAGGCAACCGAAAAACCAGAGTAGTCAGACGCATCCTCGCCCCTGAATGAGGCATCGGCATTTGACAGGTCGAAGTCCATCCCCCAGTTGACAACAGCACGCCCCAGGATGAGATATGTCTGACCAGCCATGGACCCGTTGTCATCATCCCCAAAGGCACCGATGAGGAAGTCATCGCGGCCATCGCCATTGACATCCCCGGCAGAGGCAACTGAATGACCAGAGTAGTCATACGCGTCCTCGCCCCTGAATGAGGCATCGGCATTTGACAGGTCGAAGTCCATCTCCCAGTCGGCAGCGGCACGCCCCAGGATGAGATAAGTCTGACCAGCACCAGGCCCACCTTCCTCATCACCCCAGGCACCGATGAGGAAGTCATCGCGGCCATCGCCATTGACATCCCCGGCAGAGGCAACTGAATAACCTGAGTCGTCATACGCGTCCTCGCCCCGGAATGAGGCATCGGCACTTGACAGGTCAGTGTCCGGGCTGAAGGCAGAAACGATGCTGGCAAAGGCAAACAGAGAGCCCACCAAAAGAAATGTTACAAGCAGCCAGGCGATCTTAAATAGTCTCCGCTGATGCATTTTACCTCCCTTTGCAGTATTTGTAATAAATGATTTCTCTATAGAGTGAAAGTCCAGTTTTCCCAGACTCCTTATTCTTCGACACAACTTCACCGAGTGCTTAGCGCACACATTTGACTGCCAGCCTTACGTTCATCTTAAAGTACTATTCCTCAGGGTGATTATTTTTGTTGAAGCTATTATATCGCGATTGAAGCAATTGTCAATAGTTTTTGTGCGGTGTTCAGGCTATACCGGGAAGTCAAGGAGTCACGAAACACTAGCTTGTGCAGAACTAGAATCCAGATCAAGGTCCTGGACCACATCCTAATAGGCGAAGATCGCTACTTCAGCTTTGGCGATGCCGGGCTAATTGAGACATATAATTCGGACTTGCTGAGCCTTAAAGAAGGGAAAAGGACTTGGGCGCCAGCCAAATCGAGTTCGTCCCTTGGCGCTCAACGCGACTAGAGAAGTGCACAATCTGTTCTATTATTGCGTCGGAGGGAATAACACAGGCTTCTTTCTCCGAGCTGCATATTTTGCTTTGCTGCCCGGTGTTGAGAGAGAAGCGTAGTCCTCCGGATTTAGTTTTGAAGAATCTTGAGAATATATGCCTTGTGACTTGACAAAATTAAGACCATGTTCTACAATTCATTAAGATAATTAATCGAGATATTGATTTCAAAAAAGGAGATTAAATGGCGAAAGAGTGGAATGAGCTAGCGAGAATGACCCAGGGTAAGCCGGTAACCGTCGAACGCGTCCGTGTGATCGATAGCGGTATTGCCATTGAGGGCAGCTTCACGCTGCCACCTCTAGCCAGTCTGTCGGCCGAAGACCAGGTGTTTGTGATGGCGTTTATGCGCTGTCACGGCTCCATCAAGGAGATGGAGGAAATGTTCGGCATAAGCTATCCTACAGTGAAAAACAGGCTCAACCGCATCGCCGGACAGCTTCAGTTCATCGAAATCGTCAAGGTCAGCCCTGAGGAGGAAGTGGTTGACAGGCTGGAAAGGGGTGAAATTTCCGCGGAGGAAGCAATAAGGAGACTGAAGAGATGAAGCGACCGCCCATACTGATGCGAGTGCAAATTCACGGAGAGGAAAAGAGGTGCCCTTTATGGCTGCCGCTATTTTTGCTGCTGCCACTAGCACTTTTGCTTCTCATTATCCTCTCGCCGCTGATATTGGCTGCTATCATCGTTATCCGGGTCAGGGGAAGGCAGCTGTCGCCGATTGTCGGGTCTGCTTTTGGCATGCTCTGTTCCATGCGCTGTATCAGGGCTGCTTGGGAGGTGCTCTGTTCAATGCCCGGTGTTCGGGTTGATGTGCGCAACCGGAATGAACGTGTGTATGTTTCGATCATTTAGAAAAAAGAAGGAGGAAAACAAGATGTCTGAAAACGAGAAGAAAATACTAGAGATGCTGGCCAATAAGAAAATAAGCGTTGACGAAGCTTATCGGCTGCTGAACGCGCTGAAGACTGAAGGCGGCGCGCCTGAAAGCACCGCAGAGGCAGGGACAACGGGCAAACCCAAGCCAAAATACCTGCGCGTTTCCATACAGCCTGGCTCCGGGCACGAACATGATGATGATGTGGAGCGCGTGAATGTGCGTGTGCCTCTCTCATTAATACGCTCGGGCATGAAGTTCACTTCTCTGCTACCACCCGAAGCAAGAGACAAAGTTACTGGAGCTTTACACGAGAAAGGCATAGATTTCGACATGCGTAATCTGAAGCCAGAAGACTTGGATGAGATTCTCGAGGCTCTGAACGATCTTGAGGTTGATGTGGTGAGCAACAAAGATGTAGTGAAGGTGTTCGTCGAGCAATAACGCGACAGAGTGGTGTTAGGAGAGCGGTGGGCGTGGGCCGATACTAGGGATCCGATGATGCTGCCGACGCAGTGTGGACTTCTGTTGAGAGGACGACCCAGCCGCCCGATTGTTGCCCCGTACAATCCAAGAAACCAGACTGGGTCGCCTATTTTTTTGAACCTAACCACCTAAATGAGTGGCTTCCGTCAAGGATATAACTCGGACTTCCTAATCCTCGAAGAAAGGAAAACAGCCTGGGCCGGAGGCGGGACTGATTTCATTCCTTGACGTCTAAAAGCGGCCGCAAAAGTGCACAAGCCGACATCTTGTTGCCTCTTGTTATTTGGTGTACATACGGAGTAGAATTTCGTGAGTGCCTGGTTAATTGACTTCAGAGGCGACGTAGACTCTATCTCTGTATGGGTACGGCGTCAGTCGATAACCGGGGAGGTGAACAATGGACGAACAATCCGAACAACTGAGATTTGCAGTACTGATCGATGGCGACAATGCCCAGGCGTCTCTTCTTCCTCAAATCCTGGCAGAGGTCAGCAAATTAGGGCTGATAACGGTCAAGCGGATATACGGAGACTGGACCACCACAAACATGAACAGTTGGAAGAATTCGCTTCACAAATATGCCATTCAGCCCATGCAGCAGTTCAGGTATACGGTTGGCAAGAATGCCACAGATAGTGCAATGATAATTGACGCGATGGACCTACTCCACAGTCGCAATGTGGGCGGCTTCTGTCTTGTCGCCAGCGACAGCGATTACACACGACTGGCAACAAGAATAAGAGAAGCAGGCCTTGTCACTATTGGAGTGGGCGATAGAAAGACTCCACAAGCTTTCACGAATGCCTGCAACCAGTTCATCTACTATGAAAATCTAATCGGGCCCCGGGAAATAGGGAGCAAAGCGGAGAGGAAAGAGAAGCCTGATGTGTCCGACCCGTTGAACCTTCTTCTGGAAGGGTTCAATCTAGCTGCGAAGGAAGAGGAATGGATTCATCTGGCGGCATTGGGCCTGGTTCTTCGGCAATTGGATCCGGCATTTGACCCCCGTACTTACGGTCATCAGAAATTACAGTCGCTCATTAAGAGATATCCAGAAACATTCACACTAAAACGAGATACATCGAGAAAACCACCGGTGGTGTATGTGGCGCTGACGGCTCCTAAGTCGGATGCAGACTAATCATGGACCTGTGCTAAATCCTGCAAGTATTCCGGGGCAGAATACATGATTTGTAATAGACTTAGTTGATATGGTGTCCCTGGAATTCGTTCGGTCTCTATCTTCCCTTCGTTCCCCACATCACGACGGCTGCACCTTTAAGCAGGGGTCTTGTTTCCACCAGCGGGATTCCATTGTCACGCCATATTGCGGCGAGGCGGTCAACAGGACACCGTCGACAGAAGTCCCGGATACTCGGACCCAAGAAACAGCCGACACGATGCCAACCTCGTGAAACTGGGATGGTCATTACTGGCATGACTACCCTGTTGTAGATTTCCCACAGCGCTCTTACCCAAGGGGCTTCCGGAAGGCCGAACTCAAGCGAGAGCAATTCCCCGCCCGGTTTCAGTACGCGAGATAGCTCCCGTATTGTTGCATCAGGGTCCTGAACATAACGCAACAGGTAGGTGAAGACGACCGCGTCGAAGGTCTCATCGGGGAAGGGTAAATGCTCAGCACGACCCTGGATAAGTTGAACCCTGCCGTCCAGGCTTTTCTTCTCGACCGCGCGGAGGCCAGCTTCCAGCATCAACTGGCTAGCATCGAGCCCCACGATTCGGCCATCATGGTGGTCGGCAATCTCCATGGCGACACCGGCTGTACCGGTACATACGTCAAGCACAAAGTTTCCCGGCCGAAGGGCCATTCGCGAGACCAAGAACTCACGCCAGCGAAGGTACTGAAAGAAAGTCAGCACTTGCGCCCAGGTGTCGTACGAGGGGGCAATTCCATCGAACAGATCTTGGGCAAGGGTTCTTTTTAGTGGGACCCCAGGTTGGGATTGAGCCAGCGAAGCCTTCCGCTTCTCTCCTTTATCTGTCCCCACTACCTATCCTCGAGCGAGCTATCTTTTCTCCAGACTATGTCCAGGAATGTGCGGCGCTGAGATGCTGCGAGCTGGGGGTACTCTTGATTGTCGATAACTGACATAATCTAGATAAGCAAGTTTTGCGATTTTAGCTCTATTATACACCCGTAGTTAGCGATAGCATAGGGTCCTGTCTATCGTCCAATACGGCTCAGCACACGAGCCTTGAACTCTAGTGGACACCCACTTCTTCGGTAATTCTAAACTACGCTTCTGGTCAGACCGTTCACATTATCACCCACGATACACGTGGCAGACGTAGAGCACGGACAAGACCAGAGCGGGACTTGACAACTTCTATAACAGGTGTATGATGTGCGCAATAGTTTAGGTTTAGGTTATTACAGGCTTCTTAGGATTCTATCAGATTCATATCAAGCGTTGGATGACCCAAGCTCTAACTAGAATTTAAAAGAAGGAGGTCATCCAATGAGTTTTCAGGACAAAACGCTCCGGTGCGCCGATTGTGGGACCGACTTCAGCTTCACCGCTGAGGAACAAGAGTTCTTTCAATCCAAGGGCTACACTAATGAGCCCAAGCGCTGTCCCTCATGCCGGCAGGCAAGGAAGACAGAGCGGCATGGCAGTCGTGGCGATAGCTACGGGCCGCGTCAGATGTTTTCTGCCACGTGCGCCCAGTGCGGCAAAGACACCGAAGTGCCTTTTGAGCCCACCAATGGCAGGCCGGTTTACTGCAGTGGTTGCTACAGCAAAGTCAGAATGAGCAGATAACGGCAGTTTGGCCGTAGCACTTACACGGGCCGGGGATACCCGGCCCGTGTGCGTTTCTATAATGTGGTGATATATTGTCTCAATGGCAGTCTCCATTTGTTCCGGGACCTAATACATAGAACACATGATTGGTAGCAGGTGTTGCTGGCAGGGTGCCCCAGGAGTACCGCAGCTCTATCAGGTTAGTATGGGGGATTGCTGTTCCTGGAACGGATGCGTCCTCAGGACCAGCGAGAAAAGGAAGGGATACCTGGATTTCAGGTGCTGAACATAGTCTAGCCATTCACTGGCCAGGTGGTCATACAGCCTTCGGATATCACCGGCGATGTGCTCCAGGTCCTTGTCGGGGAGATCAATAAGCGTTGGTCTTACCGCAAGCTCTTCATCCAGATGGGTAACCGCCCAAAGCAGGTCGGTAAAACGGTCGTGCTCCAGCAAGCTGGGATTCTCGAGCAGAGTCAGCAGGAACTCCCGCTTCTCCTCCAGGAAAGCTTTTAGCCTGCCGAGGTCTATCTTTCGGCAGTCAACATCGACTTTGAGGTGGTGCGCAAATTTGACGGCCTCTTGGAAGTCTTTCTTTGTCCAGCTCTCAGCAACGTTCAGGTGCCTGGAAATCTCCAGACGGTTATCGAAATGTTTGATGAGGTCTTGAAGGAGGTAGTTGCCCAGTTCGCTGAAGAAAGCTCCCACTACCATATTTAATTTCTCCAGTTTGGCTTGCATCTCTCGGCGGGCCAGGAGACGCTCGATGATAACCACCACTAATAGAACCTGCAGCGGCAGGAAGGCAAGGTCACCGACCATATAGATGAATATGTGGCGAACATCGCGAAAAATGAGGTAGTGAATGAGATATGTGATTCCGGAAAGCGCTACAAATGCAATAGCCAGGTAGACAACAAATGAGAAACGCTTCTTCATGTTAATCGTCAACCCTTCAAGTAGTAGAGACGTGTATCATAGTTCAGTGCCGCGTGAATATTATAGTGACATGGGCGCCGTCCGACAATAGGCGTTCTGGGGACATGATACCTGATTTGTAGCAGGCCTGATCAGCATGGTGTCCCTGGGATTCGGCGTTATCTGAGTTAGCCTACCAAAGGTAAAATTGAATTTAGCACCTAAAGGCGACAGGCAAATAGCATAATCCGTCAGCGGGTGCCATCTGGAAGCATTGCTAGTGGCACCATTCTCAACACAGCCTATCGGATGTTTGACAAAACCCTTGTCCAACAGTATTATGAACTCAGTCAAGACATTGTTCCGAGCCGGTTCCGTGCGCTTGGCATTTCGTGACCACCTAAGTGATGTGGCAGACACCCAGCAAATAGTCGACAAACGGATTGTATGAACTGTTGAAACGCCGCCCGGCGTTTGAACCTCCAGGAACAAACAGCCAGTGGCGAGCAAAGCTTTCACATCGGTTGATCTTGAGAGAAAGGGGGTGATAGCTCGTAGATTCGATTGTGCATCTATTCCTAGCACTTGACTGTTCGAGACAAAGGAGGAGATATGTTTAAAGGAAAGTATTGGCGAATTGCAGTGGTGATGTCTGTTGTGTCTCTTTTACTGGTTGCCATGGTGCCCATGGCAACGAATGTGTTGGCAGCACAACCGAAGATGCCGGCAGGTCTGATTGCGGTCGACATGGACCCGTATTACAAGGGACTGAGTCAAGAGGCGGCGTCGACCAAAATCATGGGGGACACAGCAAAGGCGGCAGCCTCATTAGAAGCAGCCAAGGCATCTTTGTCCGGTTCTGCCGTTGGTGAAGGTGATGTAAGGTTGCTTTACGCCGATGGTTGGCAGAACTTTACGCTGAAAGCTATAGGCGGTAACGCAGAAATCTGGTTGGCCAACAACCTCAGTTACCCTGAGGGAGACCCCAGGCCAATGCCGGTGGTCACCGATGAACAAATAGAATATATATTTGAGGAGTTTAACGAGACTATACACCCCAAGACTACTGAATATTTTGGTTTCACGAATGACCGGAATGGCACAGGGGGCCTATTCTATAGCTTGAACTATACATGGTATCAAACGGATAATCCACAGCGCGTCATGATTCTGATCTATAACATAATCGACGAATCGTACTATGACCCCGAATATCCCTTCTTTGTTGCCGGTTACTTCTGGGCAGGTATGACCGAAGACTATGCTGACCGCAACATTATTCATATCGATTCACATGACTGGGTTAACCGAATAGGACCAGATGCCTCACACCCCTATGACTACGAAGGTACCACAACCCATGAGTACGAGCATGCCATTCACTATGACCACGATGCCGACGAGGCATCCTGGGTGGACGAAGGAATGGCCGACCTTTCTGGTTTTTTTGCCGGTTACGGCCACGCGGCTGGCCATCTGGCCTCCTACATGGTATATCACCGCACCTCGCTGACCAACTGGGGAGGCGGACTGGAAGACTATGGCGAGAGCTATTTGTTCCAGCTATATCTCAACGAAAACTTCGGGGGACCAGCTTTCATCAAGGCACTGGTCGACGAGCAGGCTAACGGCATCGAAGGCATTGAGAACCAGCTTGCAGCTTTTAACTACAGCGCTTCCTTCAATGACATATATAGAGACTGGACTCTGGCAAATTACCTGGATGACCTGACATTGACGGGCGATTCGGGAGCCCCACTGGGTTACGATACCCTGGATATACCGTCCAGCGACACCTTGGGATATTCAATACAGTGGAGCGTCAAGAATTACTACGGCTCAGATCATCAGGGTAACCTGCCTATCCCGCGCTACTGGGGCGGCTATAAATCGGGTACCGTGGAGTATCCGATAGGCAGTATCGGCTCCTATGCACCGATGTACCTGACCTACAAAGGCGTGCAGCCTGAACTCATTTCGAACTTCAGGGGCGATGGTTCCTCTGGCATAGCGCCCCATGAGGGGAATTACGAGTTATATGGTGGACGTGCTGCCCTCCTGTTTAATGAATGCACACTGGCTTCACCCGTAACCCTGGGAGCCGATGCCGAACTCAGCTTCTGGACGTGGTACGAAATAGAAGACCTCTGGGACTTCGGTTTTGTGCAGATATCCACTGATGGAGGCTCGACCTGGACCAGTCTGGCGAATAGCGACACGACATCGGAACATGATCCCAGCGCTCACCCGGATGTCCTTGCCAACCTGCCCGGTTTTACAGGTAGCAGCGAAGGCTGGGTGGAGGAGACATTTGACTTAAGTGCGTATGACGGCCAATCTGTCTTGGTTCGCTTTCTCTACGTGACAGACTGGGCGACCGAATATACAGGCTTCTTCGTTGATGAAATCACAATTACCGATGGCAGCGGTACGCTCTTCAGCGACGGATTGGAATCAGGGAGTGCTAACTGGACTCTTGATGGGTGGCAATGGACCAGTGGGCTAGTTGACAACGATTGGCAGCTCACATTCATCAATCCACAGTATGACAGGGGCAAGTTCAGCGCCTACTCGATCCAAAATGGCTCCACATTTGTACTTCGTGAGTATCAGTATGTCCTGACAGAATTGAACACGCTGGCACTGGGCAGCGATGTTGTCACCATAATCGTGAGCAACCATCAGCCGGAAGACCGGAGCTTTGCCACGGGATACAGACTGCTGGTTTCGACGGGCACTGCTAAGTAGCAGAACAGTGCGACCAACAAGAGGGGGACGGCTACGTACGTCCCCCTCTTTATCTAATCGGCAACTGTTCAGGGTTGCCTGCGGGTTACTTGCCGAGCAGAGAAATGAAACAAGCAGTTGAGCAGTTTCTGAAACCAGATTGGAGAAGAGTCCTGATCACCCTGATTTTCTTGGGTCTGACATATTTCTACAAGGTGGACTGTTCAGCCGGAGGCGTGTTTGTGTGCGAAGCTTATGGGTTTCCGGTTTCCTACCTTCTCATGTCTAGCGGCGATTTTGTCTATCGTCCCGAGTATTCCGTTTTGTGGGTGGGGCTGGTAGCAGATTTGGTCTTCTGGTATGTTGTTTCCTCCGCAATAGTTTTTGCCCTTATGCGGTTGAGGCAGCGACGTTTCAGGGGCACCTGACACGCAGACGTCGCTGTTGTGGTGCGGGTATGACCGTATTGAGGCAAAGGGCTGTGCTTTGCAGGAGACCGGCTGGCTGGCAGCTCGCTACCAGAGCCAAGACAAATAGAGTGGGAACGTGAATTCCAGAAACAGGTCGGCCAACCACCCTTTCCATCCTTTGGGCGATGGCAGAGTCGTGAAGGTGTACTCATCCGACACGAACTCAGCGCCCCCCGCCGTTGACCTGACGCGATAGTAGTAGGTAGTAGACGGGGACAGCTTGTTTAAGGTTACCTTGTGCTTTTCGACTAAAGCTTTTCGCTCGCCAGTATAGTAGGCGTAATCGGCAATACTATCGTGCAAAACTGTATCGTAGAATACCTGTGAGGTTGTCTTACCATCTGTACTCCAGCAGATGGCAGCATGGTTATGACTGATTTTTATAGCGGTGACATCCGAGATGGTCAAAGCCACGCTGACGGTACAAACGATATTGGCCTGGACTGAAGCGAACGCAGCCAGGGTCGCCAGCAAAGCCAGCACCATGCCGGCATATAAGGTGCGTTTCACCGTTTTGTTAACAGTCAAGTGCTTATTCCTCTGCTGCTACCGCCAATATGGTTATGATGATGGTGTGCTCCAGATAGTCGGTAGTTGAATCTGGCATGGTAATCTGCAGGTCAAAGGTCTGATTAGCACCGGGCGCTATGCCCGTTGCCAAATCGTAATAAGCGTCAGGGGTGCTCATTGGTGTCCAATTACTGCCGCCGTTCGTGGAAAACGCGTGCGTGAACGTATTATTACCTGCGGTGGCTCCGAGTGCCCAGGTTGTGCCACCTTCTCTAGTGGCGTTGGAACTCTTAATCTTGAAGTTCTCGTTTACCGTGCCGTTATTGGTGATGGTGAGCTGCTGGCCGGGCGTTGTATTTTTGCTTGCCCCCAGCACTACCGTACCGTAAGCGATACTTGCCGGCGTGACAACCACCGACACTACCCCCTCGGATACCCTGGCTCTCAGTGAGGCATTCCACTTATTGGCCGTTCCGATGTCTGTCCAGCTTGTCCCATCCAGGCTCATATAGCTGACTCCTGTCTGTATCAGCGGGTTGCACATCGTTTTCCCCGTAGGTGGCCATTTGAGCTCTATAGGTATCGAGTAGTTATAGCCTGTGGTGGTCATCTTGGCGGCAATAGTATATTTCACACCGGCGCTCACGGAGACAGGTGAGGTGAGGTTTATGGAATAGTAGCCCGCCTCCTGGCAGGAGCCCGTTTGGGAATGCAGGGGGGATGGCAGACCGTCGGCAGGGTTACTATCCTGGTAGACATAGATTTCGTAAGCGGCATTGTTGCTGGTGGTCCAGAAGTCAACATGGGTCAGCGTGCCGCTGGCGGTCATGGTGAAGACGTTAGCCATCCAGGCGTAATCGTATTCCTGATAACCTGCGCTGGCAACCCAACCTGCCTCATCCCAGTAGTAAATCTTCTCCGACGGGCTATAGTCCTTGTACTCGTAGCGGGCTGCCTCCTCCATGTTCCCCGAGCCGTAGCAGAGGTAGAAATAGCCATTCTCCGAACCATAGCCGCAGTTTCCTCCCCAGTCTGTGCCCCAGCTATTCTTAACAATCCACGCCCCCGAGCCACCGGGATGCTCTATGGTATCATTCCAGCCGACAATGCAAACGAGGTGATTGGGAGTGGCCGAACCGGTGTAGTAGTAGACATTCGTAGTGGAGTTGTAGTAACTGGAGTCTATGTACATAGCCATGGAAACCGGACCGTGATCATAAACGGCGTCCTTGATAGCAGTCGTATTCACCGCGACAAACCGGTAGCCGGTGACGTACTTTGTGGTGGTGCAAGTATCGTCGCAGGTTTCGGTATCGATGGTTGTCGTATTATAGGGGTCGCAGGCTTCCAGCCTTGTCCCCTTCTTGCTCAGTGTATCGGCGGCCAGCCACGACCAGCCGCCTCCCATACAGCGGTCGCTGTCCAAATAAACCCAAGACGGGTCGGTGCAGCAGACGACGTTCTGCTCGGAAAAGTCAAAGGCAGTGCTGTTCCCAATCAAGACCTTTGACTCCAGAGCTGCCACCGTGCCGAATATCCAGCAGGTGCCGCAGGTGCTCTGGTCCTTCACCGGAGTCACCTTTCCGCTGGTCCTCCAATCAAAAGTGCCGGGCAGAGCCAGGGGCGCCTCCAGAGCGGACTGTGCTTCTGGCGCGGGCTCACGTACCGGAATGTTTTTGAGATGGCGTAAATCAACCGGCGGCGGGATATAGCCGTGGAACTGCGCCGGCCGGTTCTGGATAAAGTCCAGGAAGTCCGGGTTCAACGGAGCCACCTGGGGGATTTTGACAGGCGGGGGTCCGGCAGCCAGGCCGGGCAGCGACCCGAAGCTTACCAGAAGGATAAGGCAGGCAACTATCGAGACAACGACCAGCAACGCCCTGTTGGGCTTAATCTTTACCATCATAGTCATAATCCAGCTACTTGCGGGCTATCTTGATATCAACCCTGATACGCCTTCGCAGGAAGAATACCAGCAGCCCGAGCACTACTACCCCCGGAACAATATACGAATAGGGGGCGTTCCTGGTAAAGAAATTAGCTATGGAGTTGGTGATGGCGACAAATGCGTTGGCCGGCTTGACCGTGAAGTAGAGCTTGGTGGCTGCGGCAACGCCAATTTGCATCCCGCCCCCTCCGCTTGTGGCGGTTGGGTGTGCCTCGACGTAGGCAAGATAGTCCCCGGGCCTAGCCTTTACGGGGATATCCAGGCTCAGCGAGACAACCTGACTGGCTCCGGGCTCGAGGTGGAACGAGGTAGGACTGAGGACGATGAAATCAGCCGGCGGCTGTAGCTCATCCTGCTCTGCCATGGAGGCAAGCTCCACTCCATAGTCGCTGGACACGTTGCCCGTGTTCACTACCTGCACAGAGGGCAGATTGTAGCGACCGCCGGGCAGCAGGGGCTCATCAACCCGGATAGTCCCGGGCATGATACCCACTCCCAGCTGGGCCCCTGCGTCAGCCGTGGGCAGGCATAACAAGACAATCCCTACCAGCCCGGTTGCCAGCAGGACAAATATCCTTTTCATCCTATTCGGCGAAACCAGCCTGCGGATTTCCCTATCCCGGCTGCCCGTGTTACAGGCGTCAGTGTTATCGGGTCTACGTCTAACCTTCTAATGCCTCGACAGTTACGGTGATGGTGTGGCTACCGTAGTCGGTAACTGGGTTCGGCATGCCAATTTGCAGCTCGAGGTACCTGCCCCCCTCTGCAGGTACGTCAACGCCCGAAACCAAATACGTATCGGCTGTAGTCCACTGCGTGAAGGTGATCGATCCGCTCCCGTCGTATTGTGTGCTACCCCAGTTCCACGCATGTGTGAATATGTCCGAGCCCGCGGTCTCGCCAAGCGTCCAGGCTGTTGTACCAATAGCGTTGGAAGTCTTGACTCTGAAATCCTCTTGCACCGTACCGGTATTTGTGATGGTCTGGGTCTGTGGCGTAGCCATTCCATTAGGGTTGTTGGATCCGTCATACTTTGCCGTATTCTTGGTCGCGCCCAACGCCAGTGTGCCGTAAGCTACGCTGCCATCATCCACTGACACCGAAACTAGGACAGCGCTGACCGTGCAGGTAACCGTGCTCTCAGCGGAGAAGACGGCGACTGGCACGAGCAACCCCACCAACGTCAGAACCGCCACCAAAGCAAAAATTCTCTTGTTCATTTTTCTCCTCCATACTCCATCCTTGTTGTTTTGTATCGTCTTGACTGCTCGAATCTCACTCTCCTGACAGGCATCACCTCCTTTTCCGAGGCAAAACCCCGCCTCACTACTCATCATTATATTCGACCAATATAGCTAAAGTCAATTCACCCAAACTAACTTTTCTTACCAATTTTGAGTTCTTTTCCAATCACTTCCGCCAAGTTGATTCAGATCCTCACGGAATCTGCTAAGGTAATGCGTAGCAGTAAGCCAACTTGTTCGATTGACTTCCTCAAAACACACAAGGTGCTCAGGGAATTGCCGCGCCAGTTCAGCGACGTTTCTCGTCTCGGCTCTCCGCCCCTCGGCTTATTCTGAGCCGGACTCCCCAATGAGGAACTGGACTTATCCTTTCTGGCTACGGCGTTCATCAGATACAGACTCTGCGAAGAGATAGGAAGAGATTCAAGTCTTGACCTGGCCGTCAAACTGGAGTAAATTCGATAGGCGAAATTTTCATTGGAATCAGGAGGTTTAGCAATTTATGTCTACACTTCTGTTAGATAGAAACGCCGTAAAGAACCTGATGAGTATGGCGGATGTTGTCAAAGTGGTGGAAGAGGCTTTCAGGCTGTGTGGTGAGGGAAAGGGCAGGATGCCGGCCAAGGTATACCTATCCGTTGAGCAGGGTGATTTCAGGGCAATGCCTGCTGCATTGCCGGGCTGTGCAGGCGTGAAGTGGGTAAACGTACACCCGGAGAATCGCTCTCGTGGCCTGCCTTCGGTCATGGCTGTCCTGATCTACAATGACCCGGAAACGGGCTATCCGCTGGCAATAATGGATGCCACTGAAATTACCGCCTACCGGACCGGTGCCGCAGCGGCCATCGCGTCCAAGTATCTGGCGCGGCGAGATTCGCATACAATTGGAGTTATCGGTGCTGGCTTTCAAGCACATACGCAGATACTGGCTCATGCCGAATTGTTTAATCCCATGTCGATAAGTGCTTTTGATGTTTCCCAGGCTGCGCTGGATGCACTGATGCGTTCTTTCCCGCAGTTTCAGATCAAAGCTTGTTCCATTCAAGAAGCGCTGGCATCGGATATCGTGTGCACGTTGACTCCCTCCCGCAACCCTATCGTCAAGAAGGAGTGGATAAGTCCCGGGACTCACATAAATGCGGTTGGCGCAGATGCACCCGGCAAGCAAGAATTGGACCCTGCGATATTGAAGGCGGCGATTGTCGTTGTGGATGATATGAAACAGGCAAGCGGCAGCGGGGAGATTAACGTCCCTATTCAAAAAGGCATCTATAGCACTGGTGAAATCTATGGAACGCTGGCTGAAGTGGTTGTCGGAAAGAAGAAGGGAAGAGCCAACGACAGGGATATTACGGTGTTCGATTCCACTGGAATTGCCGTCGAGGACATGGCTGTGGCCAAGCTCCTGTTCGAGAAGGCCGTGCAAAGGGGTGGCTATCCGTCGATTGACCTGGTGGGGAAATGAGGCAATGAGAGATGAAAGTAATTGATTTGCGCAGCGACACCGTGACTCATCCCACGCCGGAGATGCGCAAGGCAATGTTTGAGGCGGAGGTAGGTGACGACGTCTACGGTGAAGACCCCACGGTCAACCGGCTTGAGGCAATGGCGGCGAAGATTATGGACAAAGAAGCCGCAGTCTTCACTACCTCGGGCACCCAGGGCAATCTTGTTGGCGTGCTCACTCATACCCATCATGGCGACGAAATCATCGTGGGAGATCAGGCACATATCCTGTGGTATGAAGTAGGTGGCGCTGCTGCCCTGGGCGGTGTAGTTCTGCGCACCGTGCCCAATGATAGTCACGGGCGCCTGAATCCGAGTGATATTGAGCAGACAATCCGTGGCAAGGACATCCACTACACGCAAACCACGCTCCTCTGTCTTGAGAATACGCATAACCGCTGTGGCGGGACTGTGCTAACTACAGACTACACGGACGAAGTCTGTAATCTGGCTCACAGGCGCGGGCTGAAGGTACATCTGGACGGTGCCCGAATTTTCAATGCTGCGGTTGCCCTCGGTGTGCCGGCGTGCGCGCTGGCACAAAATGCCGATTCAGTAGCATTGTGCCTTTCGAAGGGACTGAGCGCGCCCGTGGGATCGCTGCTATGCGGGAGGAGGGAGTTTGTGGAGCGGGCGCGGAAGTTTCGTAAGATGCTGGGCGGAGGCATGCGGCAGGCGG
>Ga0224495_10000821_pt1 | contig 23419 bp, 24 predicted proteins | sample SF_Jul11_sed_USG_FD_168128 | JGI IMG/M metagenome (GOLD analysis project Ga0224495, IMG submission 168128) | Sediment microbial communities from San Francisco Bay, California, United States - SF_Jul11_sed_USGS_4_1 | ecosystem: Environmental > Aquatic > Marine > Sediment | place: USA: California...
CGACGATATTGGCGACCTTTACCGTAATTGCGGCATTGCTGCCGATGGCATTCGTCAGCGGGCTGATGGGGCCATACATGAGCCCGATCCCGATCAATGCGAGCATGGGGATGCTGATCTCGCTTGCGGTGGCTTTCATCATTACGCCCTGGCTGGTATTGAAATTTGCGGGACCACAGCACGAGGAAGTGCATGACGAGAGCGATACCAAAACGATGCGCTTCTTCCGCAATCGCCTTAGCCCGTTCCTGAACGGCGAGCATGGTAAATCGGCACGCCGCAAGCTTTGGCTGGCGATCCTGGGCGGATTGTTAATGGCAGTATCACTGGGCGTGGTGAAGCTGGTGATTCTGAAGATGCTGCCGTTCGACAACAAGTCCGAATTTCAGATCATCGTGGACATGCCGACCGGTACGGCACTGGAACAGACCAGTGCAGTGCTGGGCGATATCGGCGGATATCTCGCGACTGTCCCTGAAGTGACGGATTATGAAGCCTATGCGGGCGCGGCTTCGCCGATTAATTTCAATGGCTTGGTGCGACAGTACTACCTGCGCAGTGCGTCCGAACAAGGTGACATACAAGTCAATTTGCGCGACAAGCATAACCGTAGCCGCAGCAGTCATGAGATCGCGACAGCAGCTCTGGAGCCGATCCAGAAGATTGCAGCAAAGTGGGGGGCTAAGATAAAGATCGTCGAAGTGCCTCCAGGGCCACCGGTGATGTCGCCTATTGTTGCTGAAATCTACGGCCCGGATTATGAGGGTGCGCGGAAGGTGGCCGGCAAAGTGCGCGAGCAGTTCGGCAAGACTGAGGGCATCGTGTCGATAGACGATACCGTCACGGAAGTCGCTCCCAAGGTGCAGGTGCAGGTGTTGCAAAGCAAGGCCGCGCTGCTAGGAGTTGCGCCGACAGACATCGTCGATGTGATCGGCGTTGCGCTGTCGGGGCAGGATGTCGCATCGCTGCATGACGAAAACGCAAAGTATGCTCCGCCATTGCGTATCGGTCTGCCATCCGAACGTCGCAGCAATATCGACGAGATATTGAAGTTGAAGGTACGCGCACGTGACGGCGTGATGGTTTCATTGTCGGAAGTGGTGCGCGTCATTCCGGTTGAGCGCGATTACCCGATCTTCCACAAAGATTTGCTGCCGGTGGTCTATGTGTTCGGCGATATGGCAGGCAAGCTGGATAGCCCGCTGTATGGAATGTTTGGCATCAACTCGGATGTCAGCGGTATGGAGCTGGAGCAGGGCGGCAAATTGGAGGCTTACTATTTCAATCAGCCTGACGATCCCTATGCGGGCTATGCGCTGAAGTGGGATGGTGAATGGCAGGTGACGTTCGAGACTTTCCGAGACATGGGTATCGCCTATGGCGTCGGTCTGCTGCTGATCTACCTGCTGGTGGTGGCACAGTTCAAGTCATACGTTGTGCCACTGGTGATCATGGCACCGATCCCGTTGACCATCATCGGTGTGATGCCGGGACACGCCCTGTTCGGTTCGCAATTCACCGCGACGTCAATGATTGGGATGATTGCACTCGCGGGCATCATCGTGCGTAATTCTATCCTGTTGGTGGACTTCATTAACTTGCAGATACGCGATGGAGTGGATCTTCAGCATGCGGTGATTGCCGCAGCCGGGGCGCGCGCGAAACCCATCATCCTGACCGGGCTGGCAGCGATGCTGGGCGCGGTATTCATTCTGGATGATCCGATATTCAACGGACTGGCGTTGTCCCTGATCTTCGGTATTCTAGTTTCCACCGTACTGACGCTAGTGGTGATCCCGGTGCTTTATTACGCCACGTTGTACAAAAAAATTCAGTAAGTTCTATCGTAAACCTTAAAGGAGAATCACATGTGTGCAGAACGAATCGTCCGTATTGTTGCAGGCCTTTTTATCTTTGTGTCGCTGTCGCTGGGGTTAGAAGCCAGCCCGGTGTTTGTGGATAATTACTTCCTGTTCTTCACTATTTTTGTGGGACTGAACTTGTTTCAAAGTGGTTTCACGAAAATTTGCCCACTGAATAACATTCTGGCGAAGATCGGTGTTAAGGGACAGTGCTAAAAGGTAATGGTCTTCAAACTAGTATAGTTTGATCGCAGTCTGTAACTTTCATCTCTAGCAAGAGAAGGCCAAGGCAATAAGGTTGTTTTGGATCGGTGCGGGCAAATTGTTTCATTGGGTTCATTGCTGTCAAGGTAGTATGCCTGCCGAAACCATACGGTTAAATAGTTGAGGTCTGGAAATCCAGATCAAGATGTCATCGAAAGATGCGTTGGGCGCATCGCTTTGAAAAACACCTGGTACCTCGATATTAGGACTGGCATTTTTGCCATCAGCCGTAAGGTTAGGTCCCGTAGAAAATACAATAGCGACTGGGCATTCAGAAGTGGGATTCAAGTTTACGCATCCGCTAATAGCCGGAGTAATCAAGGAGGTGTTGTTATTTTCGATGCTTAGCTTGTCTGGGGAAAATCCGGTAGACAATGCGAAGGGTACGGCGAAGTTTCTGTCTACACGATAACGCCAGTAACCCTTCATCGTGCTGCTTTCTTTAATACCCCACGCATCAATTTCGGGTACACCAAGTGTCTTCCACGGCAGGAAGCCTTCCGCAGTTGGATTGCCTGGGCAGGTTGGAGGCGCTATGCCGTAATTTATGTCCGCAGGATCGGTAGTGGTTGTAGGACAAGGGAGGGCCCCATTGATGATGGTATATCCAATAAGTGCATCCTTGATTTCATTTAGATGCTTACGGGTCTCGCTCCTGTGTTGCTGCTCGACCTGACTGGAAATCACCGGCAGCAAACCGCCCAGCAGCAAGGCAACAATGGCCAGCACGATGGCCATTTCGACCAGAGTAAATCCGCCGGAACGAAGCTGGTGATCGGGATTTTGGGGGGTCATGTGCAATTCGTTCCGCCATCGAGGCAAAGCACGTAATCGTTGATCGTCGGGTAGTTGCCATCGGTAATCCGGTAAGTCTTAAAGGGTTTTGTCGAGTCAACCTTGGGCAGGAGATTGACCGCTTCAAGATAATCCGTAAGGTTGGTGATCACGCGGTTAACGGTAAGTTGCTTGCCGGCGACGATCAATGTTGCGTGGTAGCTACCCGAACCCGCGACAGTGTGCCCGCTTCCTTCGACACTCAGGCAACTGCCGCCGCAGCTCGCGGCACTGCCGGGCTTGAAACCGTCAGCAACCTGATAGAACACCATGTTTCTCCAATGACTCCATGGTGTGGAAGTGAACAGTGTGCAGCTGACAGGCCAACCTAGGGTGGGAGGCAAAGCGCTCATGGCATCTGTTGCTGAGTCTAAATTAGTTTGTACGATATTTCCGGTTGGGTTGCTGAGAATGGACGAACATCGAATACTGTCTTGTGCTTTAACACCTGCGGATATAGCCGGGGTGGTTACGCTCGAAGAGAGCGGCGGGGTGGTCGGCTGGTTGTTGCGAACCGTTTTGGCGGCGTTTTCGAGGCTAATACCGGAACTGTCCAGCGTATTCCGGTTAGTGGAATTGTTTGCCAGCTTGCAATTATCGACCGCTGCCTGAAGCGAAGTCATCGCATCCATCATCGCGATGATGTCGGGATCTGTGATCGGCTGATGCCGGGGCAACCTGCCAAACAGCGTATTGGTCGTACTAACGTAGAAGGTGGTGTCGCTTATTGGCGCGGCCCAAGGATACCGGCCTCCTGCGCTTACGGCGTAGTCATCTAGGCATTGCCTGGCTTCCTGAGCGATGCGCTTCTCTATCGCGGACCAGATGTCCTGTCGGGTGATGAATATGAACTGGTCGTTGACCGATAGTGTGACATTGCCGTTGGCATCGCGATGATCATGCGGCAGGATGAATTTGCCGGCGGCGATATCCGAATTGTTGATGTTGTGCGCGGTGTCGTTGTCGAGATATGCGGCGGGAGTGTAATTCCCGCCGCATATGGGGGCAGCGGTGCCGGAGCGATCCTGGGTCGGTGTGTTGTCGGAAATGACCGCACTTGGGGCGATGACCACTGCCACTATCTCGTTAGTGGCGATCTCATTGCCATCGGCGGAGAAAACCTGGAGCTTTCCGGTATTGTCCCAGTTCATCCTGGTGCTGGTTTTGGGATTGTTCTTGTACGTGCCGGAAACCGCATACCACAGACATTCACCGGCTCCGTCGTGCAGCGGGGGCAACCCCAACGACTTCCAGGGAAGCCTACCGATGGAGTTGGCGTCGGTCACCCCGCAATTCGGGTCTTCGTTGCCTTCGATGCCGAGAGTGCCGAGGGAATCTGGGCAGGGAAGGTAGCCATGGGCCTGATTGGCATTTACATCGCCGTAAGTAACCGCGTACCCGATCAGCGCTTCTTTTGCCTGTGCCAGTGCTGTTGAAGTGGCATCCTGCCTCGAAAGCTTTATAGCGGAAGAGTTTAGAGCGTTAACCAGAAATGCTGCAGCGCCCATAACCAAAATCACTAACATCACCATCAGTGCAGCGCCGCGCTGGTATTTTTTGCCAAGATGAAATTGCTGTAAGCGCATTGTGTGTTATTGACCCAAACCGGCGGGGGAGACTTCTACTTTTTGCCCGACCTTGATTTTGATGGATTTGGATTTTCCGGGGATAACCACGGGCATACTTTCAGGCGAACGCTCATCGCTTTCTCCCGCCGGCTGGGAAACACCGTTGATCCATGCGGTGCGTTTGCCGCCGTGTTTTTGCACGATACCGCTCAGAATCACACCGTTGTTGCTGTTGTCGGGGCTAAACTCGCGCGCGTGGTCATAATCAAGCTGGGCGCGCTGTTCAGGAGTAAAAAATAATCGACCCATGTCACCCGCATAAGCTGTAATAGCTGATATTCCCAAGGCTAGAAAAAAGATTTTGTACGCGGTTCTCATGGTTGTGCATTCCGGTTTTTTAGGGTGATCCAGCCGCCGCCGCATTCGGCTTTGATATTTGTCGTGGTGACCGGTGCAATGTCATCCTCATCATCGTCATTATGCCCATCGCCATTTTGGGTGCTGGAGGCGCGTTGCATGGTGCATCCCTCAATTTGGTATTGCCCACGGATCTGATTGTGCAGTGCATTGATGAAATTCAATAGTTGGCCTTCGTGCAAGAGTTCGAATTGCAATTTCATTTCGCTGTAGTGAATGTCGAAGTTACCGCTGTCGATGGCTGGCTGCGGCGCGTATATTTTTTGTGGCGCGATGCTATAGCGGAAATCAAGAACCAGATTTTGCCGACGAAGTTTGTCCAGCCCTTCCATCCAATCCAGCCGGTGTTCGTCCCCGATGATGTTGCGGCTCTCCAGAGTGCTGTAGTCCCTGGAATACGCGGCCATGTTTTCCTGGTCTTGCCGGGCTGCAGTCAATCGCCTGCGTGCGTCGTTCATTTGGCTTTGGGCTGTACGTAAATCCCTTTGGGCGTGATCCGCGTACATCTGGCTACTAAACCAAATGATGCCGCTTGCAATGACGGATGAGGAAATTGCTGCAATGCTCCAGCGCATCAATTGAAAATCGGTATTGGAGAATTTCATAGCGATGGTCTCCAGATGAGTTTCAGGGAGAACGCGAGGCGATTTTCAAGTGCCTGATGCTGGTCGGCAAGGCTACCGCTGGGGCTGACGTCAAGAGGTTTTGTCAGGATGGTTGCTTGATAGCCGTTTTTTTCCAGTTCGATCTGCAAGGAATCCAGATAGGTCAGAGCGGCACGATAGTCATTGTTCATCCCATGCAAATTGCCCTTCAGGGTGATGACCTGAGCCGGGATGTCTGTCGGGACGTTATCTGCGGCAGGCTCGTTCGCGCTCGTTTTCCAATCCAAGCCGCTTAACTTGACCAGTGGAAAACGGTCAAGCGCTAAACTGATGGGTCTTAAAACGGTATGAGGCACAGACTGGTATTGGTCAAGCCTGCGCATGATGGTTACGCCGGATTTCATGTCCATAGCCGGAACATTCCCCACAGGAAAGCCTTGTGTGATCGACTGGACTTCCTTCAGGGTACGCTGTGTCTGCAAACGGAGCGTCTCGGTTTCAGTCTTGTTACCGCTGCTTTGCCAAATGGCGGTAACTGCCCACAGAATGCTGGCCAGTAATAATACGCCGCTGCTCCAGTTGAACGCGATTCGCATTTTCCACAGGGTATGAAAGTGGGTATGCTCGGCATTGGCATAGTTTGATTTTGGGCGGCTGGTTGCCAATTGGTGCAGAAAAATCTGGCTGGCATCCGAGTCCGGGAAGCGATAGCCTATCTTGAGTTGCCTGCCGACCTCTTCAATATTCGCGAAGTCATAGTGCATATCCGCGCCTTTTGGCAAAATGCTTTTTAACTCACTGAGGTCATTTGCGTGGCACAGGATGCGCACATCAAGTATCTGCCCCGCGGGTAGCAAGCTAAGGCTCTTCAAATATTGATAGGTACGCGCAAGCTCCTTTACTACCGCATTATTGAAGGTTTGCTCGGCATTCACGGGCGTCAGACGGGAGATTTGCAGGCGATGGTCACTGAAATAAGTTTGACGCAACCCGGAATATCTCTCCCAGGAAATCAATAATAGATGCTTCGAGGGGTGGTTCTTGACCAGCGGCGCACTGATTTGAGGAACGGAGTAGATTCCGCAGAGCGGGGTTTGCTGCACCATCATAATGTTTAGCCATGGCGTGATCAGTGACGGATTGGTCAATGCCGAGAACAGCACACTGTCGTCACGGCGTCCGGTCTTTTGGCGCTGCAACAGGGTGGCCTGATGGAACGGGGTGCCACGATAAAACTGGTCGAATTTGCGCTGCAATAATGCGGTGCGGCTTTTTCCAACCAGATGCGGAACGACTTCGTGCCGGAAATCTTCTTCGATCATGTCGGTTAGCAGATAGGTCGGGCATTTTGTTATTTTGACAAAAGCAGAAAAATCCTCATGTCCTTCCATGCTGTCAGTAAACTCGCGCTGAAGCTCTATTTTGCCGCCTGACATGAGTTGGACGTGCAGGCGATCGACGCTCAGAAAAAGTAATAAAGTTTGTTTCATCAGAATTGCACCTTGCCAATGAGGTCGTAGATCGGCATTAGGACCGACATCATTATCCAGCCGAGCAGTATGCCCAACACGATGGTCATGGTCGGCTCTATCATGATTTGCACTTTTTTAATCGAATCCTTGATGTCACGATCATAGAAATAGCTGACGTTAAGCAATGCCTTGTCAAGCGATCCGGTAGCCTCGCCGACTTTAAGCATCCGTATCACCAGTGGCGGGAACATGCCGGTATTGCTAAAGCTCTGAGTGAGATTTTTGCCGGCCTCGATTTCCTGGATTATTTCATCCAGGCTTTTTGCGACGGCAAGATTATTGACTACGTCGCGGGAATTGTTGATGCAGTCAAGAATGGTGATGCCGGAGCCGTACATCATTGCAAAGGTGTTGGCGAACCTCGCCAGAATGATTTTTCGCAGGATCGGACCAGTTACCCAAATATCCATTTTGAGTTGATCAAACTTAATTCGCATCTCTTGGCTAGAGGTGATAACTAATTTTCCGGCAATAGGCAGAATAACGGGGAGGGCGATCAAAACATACCAGTAATTGACGAAAAAATTCGAGGTGGCAAGCAGGATGCGTGTTTGAATCGGTATTTCCTGCCCCATTCCTTTGATGAAACTGACCAGCTGCGGAACCAGATAAATCATCAGGAAAAAAGTGATAGCGACCACAATAGTGCCGACGAAAGCAGGATAGAGCAGGATGGTTTTGGTGTGTGAAGCCATTTCGTCCTGCCACTTCAATGATTCGGTGATGTGCAAGAACACCTCCGGCAAGCGTCCGCTTTCTTCACCGGCGTGGGTCAGGCTGATAAATATCTTGTCAAATGCATCGGGATGCTGTGCCATTGCCTGTGAGAGTTTTTTGCCACCCTCGATGGCTTCAACCAGATTGGCAATGACTTCACGAAAACGCTGGTCGCTCATGGAATCGCGCAGATCCGACAGACTTTCCAGCAGAGGTACACCGGCGCGGGTAAGTTGTTCGATATTGAAAAAGAAGGTAATCAATTCGGTTCGCTTGATTTTGCTACGTCCCAAACCAACTCTGCCGTTATCGATTTTGGCATTGATCAAATCCAGTCCGCCACGTTTCAGACGGAGCTCCAGATCAACCTGATTGGCGGCATCCTGCACGCCTTTATGGGTCTTGCCCTGATCATCCATCGCCTGATAGGAATAGAGTGCCATCTAGCAGTCCCTCAACTCAGCCGGTCTGTCAAATCTATCAGGCGGCTGACTTCCGCAAGCGAGGTGACACCCTGCAAAATACGGCGGATGCCGTCCATGGCCAACGGACGAAATCCTTTGGCGAAAGCCGCTTCCCTGATCTGGCGTGCACTGGCGCGGTGAGAAACCAGATCGTCCAGATCGTAATCCATCTTGAGCAACTCCATGATGGTCATGCGGCCCTTGTACCCCTGATGGTTGCAAATTTCACATCCTGCCGCACGATACAGGGTGATGTCCTGGCTGGCAGTGAGACCGAGCAGTTTGCGTTCTTGTGCATCAGGTGTGTATGGATACTTGCACTCGTCGCAAAGTACGCGCACCAACCTCTGCGCCACAATGCCGATGATGTTGCCGGCCATGATGTCCGGGAGGATGCCTATATCGAGCAAACGCGGTATCGCGCCAATCGCTGAATTGGTATGCAGTGTCGAGTACACCTGATGTCCGGTCATTGCGGCACGGAAGGCCATCTCGGCGGTCGGATGGTCGCGAATCTCGCCGACCAGAATAATGTCCGGGTCTTGGCGCATCATAGAGCGAATGCCGTTGGCAAAGTCCATTTTGGCTGACTCGTTCACTGAAGTTTGACGTATCAGGGCAAGGGGATATTCAACCGGATCTTCCAGAGTCATGATGTTGACCGACTCGGTGTTGACGTGGTTGAGCACAGAATAAAGCGTGGTTGTTTTGCCGCTACCTGTTGGCCCGGTCACCAGCACGATACCTTCCGGTTTGGCAATGATCATCTTGAGCATATTGAGAGCGGTGTCATCAAGACCAAGTTTTTCCAGGGACACAATACCCTTCTGGCGGTCCAGAATACGCAACACCATGTTTTCGCCATGCGTGGTGGGATGCGAAGCTACCCTAAAATCAATCGGGCGGCCCGAGAGGCGCAAGGAAATCCGACCGTCCTGGGGAGCACGGGTTTCGGCGATGTTCATACCGCTCATCACCTTCATGCGCACTACCATGGCAGGCCAAAAACTCTTGTGCAAACTGCGTACCTGACGCAGCACGCCATCAACGCGATAACGTATCCGCAAAAAACTGCTTTCCGGTTCGAAGTGGATGTCCGACGCGCCGCGCTGCACGGCTTCGGTGAGTAGCGCGTCGATAAGTCGAACTACAGGCTGGCTGAATTCATTGACGCCGGATTGCAGCGACTGGTATTCCATTTCGCCGGGTTCGATTTCATGCAAAATACCGTCGATCGAAAGCTCGAATCCGTAATACTGATCTATCGCACGCAGGATGTCCGATTCACTGGCAAGCTGGGTAACCAGTCGATATTCATCCTTGAGCAGGGCACGCACCTGATCCAGTGCGATAATGTTGTCGGGATCGGCAATCGCCAGCGTCAACACTTTTCCGGTCGGATCAAACGACAAGGGGAGCAATTGATATCGGCGCGCGACATCTTTCGGGATCAATTTTAAGGTGCCGGAGTCGATGATGACGGAGGCCAGATCTACGCTCTCCTGTCCCAGATTCTCCGATAGCACATCGCGAATGGTGGCTTCTGAAAGAAAGCCCAGACGAACCAGTAGGCGTCCCAGCGGCTGGTGAGTCTTGCCCTGTTCCTGAAGCGCAATGCGCAATTGGTCGTCGCTGATTACCCCCTTTTTGACCAGTATTTGCCCCAGTTGCTGGTGAGGTTCGAGTCCGGTAAATAAGTTTGCCGGTAATGAGTCTTTTGGCATAACGATTTTAGTGTTTCAGATCTTGGATACGTTGAGATATCTTGTCATGATCGAGCTCTGAACTATTCTTGGGGTCAAGTTCCAGAGCGCGCTGATAATATTGTGCCGCGAGTTCATTTTGTCCAAGTCGGTCAAGACTTACGGCCAGATTAAACACCAGTTTGACATTGTTCGGCGAGAGTTTATAAGCGTCAAAATATTCCTGTTGTGCTTCGCCCCAACGGGATTGCTCGGCATAGTGGTTACCCAGCGCAAAATGCAAGGAGGATGAATCTTGTTGCTCGTTTAGCAAAGTTTTTAAGCGACTCTCAATGTTACTTCCGGTCGTAAGCGCAGACATTCCCGAGTTAGCCACGGCATCACGCGGATCAAGTTCCAGTACCTGGGCATAGTAGTGCGCAGCAACGCTGTCGGCTCCCTGGTGTTGCGCGATAGCAGCAAGCCCGAGCAAGGCATCGGTATTGCGCCCATCCAACCTGAGAGCCTTCTGGTACAACTGCTGAGCCAAATCGAACTTTCCGCCCAGATAGGCATGATAAGCATCGTTAAGCAATGGATCAATGGACTCGGTCTGATGATGTTCGATCAGCATCGAAGTCTCTCCCCTTTTGCGGGGTGATTTTTTGGCTGATGCGCGAGATGAGTTTGTTGGCTGACGGGAAGCTTCTTGAACGGGTGAAACAGTCTGGTTTGGAGCAGTGTCAGCCACCGGTTTAGTGGAAGGCTCGGCTTTGACCGGTTGTAAAATTGGCGTGCTTGGGGTACGGGCGCGCGCGGATGGCCGGGTATCGGCGGAGATCGCATACCACACATATCCCGCCCCGGCAGCAAGTAGAAGAACGGTGCCGCCCAGCGCAATGAGCAAGTTCCGGTTGATGCCCGCGCGGGCATGCGAGGGGGTATTGATCTTTGCGTCAAAAAGATTTTGTCCTGCGCTACGGGTGTGTGCAGCAGGTTGGCTATCAACTATGGCAGATGAAGATGGCGCAATCTCATCAAGACTCAGCTCAAGCCCGGAACGGCTTCCATCGATATCCTGTGCAGATTGGGATAGCTGCGATTTTTTTCGTGCATCCAGTAGCAGGCTCATGTCGGGGATTCCTAGTTCTTGCCGCGTGCGGTTTCATTGAAGAAATTCTCATCCGGAAGATTGCTGCGGAACGCTTTGAAATCACCATTTACATCGGCATTTTTGATGACAACCGGACGGAGGAAAATAACCAGTTCAGTTTTTGTGGTGGTGTCATTTCGCTGTTTGAACAGCTCACCAAGCCATGGAATGCTTGCCAGTAACGGCACCTCATCACTAAGCTTGTTCACTTGGTCCTCCATCAGTCCGCCGAGTACGGCAATCTGGTTGTTTTCGATTTTTAGCACCGATTCCATCTCACGGGTTGAGGTTTGTGGAACCCGATTCGGAACTTGGAGTGCGGGGGTGGGATCAAGAGCGTCTTTGAGCAAACGTGTAATCGACGGACGAATATTGAGCATAACCGTGTCGTTGTCGTTGATCTGTGGGGTCAAGCTCATGGTGAAACCGATAGGCACTGTGGTGATGGTAGTGGTGTAGCTGATAATTGATTTGCACGGTTCGGGGGAGCAGGGCGCAATGGTCGAGTTGACAGTGAAATACACGCTATTGTCCACTACGCGCAGCATGGCGGTCTGGTTGTTCATTACGCTTAATTTTGGGCTGGATAAAACTTTGACATTGCCAAACGATTCCAGCAGGGAGATTGAAGAGGCGATGCTGCCCAATTTTGACGTGGGATTCAGGTAGCCGAGCGTGAGCATGCTGCCGGTATTGGCAGCGGGCAAGCCGGCGGTGCCCGCCTGCGTGAAGCTAAAGCCCGTACTGCCGAGCCGCAAAAATGACCAGTCTATGCCTTGCTGATAATTATCGCTTAGCCGCACTTCGACGATGGTTGCCTCGATCAATACCTGACGTCGTGCGCTGTTCATGACTTGATCAATGAACTCCTGAATTCTTTCGTGTTGCTTTCCTGTTGCCCGTACCGAGATGATGCCATTTTCCGGATTGGCAATTACTGAAGCTGCTTCGCGGAATGTGCTGCGCTTGGTAACGGTCATATCCTCTTCTTCGACGTTGACGGGATTGCGGCCGTTTTCGGATTCGTTCTTGCCGGAGGATTTTTTGTTGCTGCTGGCTCCGGAGCTGCTGGCCGCGCGAACTTGTTGAACTGAAACTTCGTTGGAGCCAGTGGGAAATATTTTGTCGGTTTCGTGCAAAATATCCTTGATATTCTGAATCAGGGTATCCCAGAAGTGATTTTTGGAAGTATTTTTGATGGTAAGCGACGAATTATTGCTGCCGGATCCACCGCTTCCGCTGCCAGCCAATCCGGAACCGACTTGCGTGGCATTGGACATGGCGCCGTCCGAATCGCGCGCCATGTTCACATAATCGATCTTGTAGTTATGCAGGTAAGGGGAATCAGGCATCACGGTCAATGTGCCGTTGTCCAGTTCGTATCGCATCTCCACCTGCTTGGAGATGCGGTTGAGAATTTGCGGCAGTGTCTGGTTTACCGCGTTGATTGTGACTGTCCCGGCGATGCCCGCATGGATGTCGAGGTTGATCTTTGCATCGCGCGCCAATGCAAACAGAATTTCTTGCGCAGGCACGTTGGAAACTACCACACTGTAGGTGGCAACCTTGTTGGCCGGCTTGGGCGGAGGCAATACGACGGTGTCCGTGATAGGTTGCGGAATGGCATTCTCTGCATCATTTTCTGCGGCAGGACGCTGGAAGTGCTGGTCGGAAGGCTGGATCGGCTTCGTGCCGCAACCGGCGAGCGTCGCTCCCATAATGCAGAAAAAAATTATGTTGCATGAACGCATGCTACCCCCCCCATTTATTTGGCTCTTAGACTAGCAGCTTTATTGATATTGCTCAATACACCATTTGAATTATGGGGAATTTGAAGCAGCGTGAATTTTCGATCGCGGGCTGCTATTCCCAATAAACGTACTACCCAATTTTCAGAATATGTAAATGGAGGTTGCGAAGGCATTTTTGTATCGTGCGGGCAAGCCCTTCGCTGCGCTGCGCGCCGCATCAACAGAATGATAAGCGCCGTAAAGTACCCGCAAACCGTTCTTGTTGCCAAATTTTGCGGGTAACAGGTAGATATCGTCAAATACTCCCAGTCCCTTTGCGCGCATCAGAAAGCTCTCTATACGCTCCGGCCGGATTTCTTCGTTATAAAAAAGTTGCAGGCTGGCTACGGTTTTTTTCTCTTCCAGCAATTGCTTGCCTGCGGCCATACGTTGTTCCAGCAAACTTGGCTGCTTGGCAGCCAAGTTTGCCGCTTGGGGGCGGGGAGGCTCGGTGATTGTTGCGCTTTCATTATCTAGTATTGGGGCTTCTGGTATTTTGGCCGGACTCGGCAAAGCTTGCTGGGCAGTATTTGTTGCTGACTCCTCAGTTTCGCCCAGATCAGAGGCTTCCTGTTTTAGGAGGGGAGCGGAAGTATCCGGGGTTGCCGGAGCTATTGTCGCAATTGTGGGGCGGACGGGTTCGTATAGCATGAGCCACCCCGCTACACTTGCGGGTATGAGCATGGCAAACCCAACCCCCCAAAGCAATTTTTTACGGTTTGACGAGGGTGTGGGGGCCAGTTCGCTATCGCGCATTGCCGCTTTTACATGCCGCGCTTCGATGTTGTGCGTGTCCTCCACAAAAGCGGCCAACAGAGATTTGTCCGCAAGGATATTGACGCGGCGCATCAGTCCGTCTGAAGCTTCAGCGATAAGTTTGACGGCATTCGCCGAAAAAATATTGGGACCGTGATACCCGGCCGCACGCATTCGGAACATTAGATAGTTTTCAAGGATGCCGCGCGATAGGGGTTGCATATGGAAGTGGTGTGCGATGCGGTCCTTGAGCTGGCGCATGTTTGGCTGCTCCAGCTTGGCATTCAATTCAGGTTGTCCAAACAGTACGATTTGCATTAGTTTTGCGTTACCCACCTGCAGGTTATAGAGCAGACGCAGTTCCTCTAGTGTTTCCAAAGGCATGGCGTGGGCTTCATCAACCAGCACGACCACGCGTTTTCCTTCTTGTGCCTTTTCTTCCAGTTTGTTCTGGATGTTCTGCATGATGATGCCGACACGTTCATCCTTGATATTCAAACCGAGTCCGTCTGCTATCGCATACAGCATTTCCTCGCGAGAGAGGCTGGGGTTGGCTAAATAAATGGTTTCAATATGGGCGGGAAGCTTTTCAAGCAACATGCGGCACAACATGGTTTTGCCGCTGCCTACTTCGCCGCTGACTTTGATAATGCCCTCGACATCGCTGATGGAATAGATCAGCGCATCAAGTATTTCGCCGCGATTTGCGCCTGAAAAAAAGAATACAGTGACGGGGGTAATCCTGAATGGCGGCTCGTTAAGCCCGAAGTGATCTAAATACATTGCGTTGTTCCTACTCTTTGTTTTTCTCGTGCGCGCCGATGCGGCTGTGCAGAGTGGTGCGGTTGATTCCCAGTAGCTTTGCCGCTTCGCTTATATTGCCGGAGGCGAGTTCGAGCGCGGCGGAGATGTAGCGTCCTTCCTGGTCGTGCAGATGCTGGTTCAGGTTAAAGCTACCTTGTTGCAGTTCTTGCTTTAACGAGTCCGGCGAGGAATTCGATGTTGGAGAAGAGATTTCGGTCGGGTCGAATTCATCCTGCAATTGTGCTGAGCCGATGCTCTGACCAGGGTATTTGGTGGCGAGCCGGATAACGATATTCCGCAACTCCCGGGTGTTACCGGGGAAGCTGTATCGCTCCCAGCTTAGAATTGCCTCAGGTTGGAGTTCAAAAGGTTGTTGCTTGATCTGCTGAGCATAATAGGATTGGAAATACTGGAGTAGAGCCAGTTTATCCGGCCCCAATTCACGCAGCGGCGGAACCGAGATTGAGAATACGTTCAAGCGGTGATATAGGTCGCCGCGAAAAGCGCCGTCTTTGACCATATCACGCAGATTCCGATTGGTTGCGGCAATGATGCGTGCATGGCTTTTTCGCGTCGATGTTTCACCGACGCGCTGATATTCGCCATTTTCCAGCACGCGCAGCAGTTTGGTCTGGAGTTCCAGCGGTAGCTCGCCGATCTCGTCCAGAAACAGGGTGCCGTCGGATGCTTCTTCAAAAAATCCCGCCTGCGCGCTGGTCGCGCCGGTAAACGCGCCCTTGCTGTAGCCAAACAGGGTAGGCTCAATAAGGGTAGGCGCTATGGCGGCGCAGTTGAGTGCTTTGAAAGGAGATTTGAGATTGCTTGCCAGTTTCTGGATGGCCGCCGCAACCAACTCCTTGCCGCACCCCGATTCCCCCTCTATCAGAACCGGAAAAGGAATAGTGGCATACATTGTTATCTGACTGCGCAAAGCCTGTATTGCAGGGCTTTGCCCGATGATGCCGAGCGTTGGCTCGTCGCTTTGCACATGCTCGGGCTCTTTCCCTTGAACCTTCAGTGCGCCGTCCAGATAAGCTTTGATCTTTGCAGGTTCACAGGGCTTGGCGATAAAATCAATTGCACCCAGCGTGCGGGCATGGCGTGCGTTGCTTTGATCATCCTGTCCGGACAGGACAAAAATCTTGATATCAGGAGAATGTGCCAGCAGCTCGGCAATCAAGTGAAAGCCTTCATCGGGACGGTGCGGGACGGGAGGCAGGCCCAGATCGATCAATGCCAGTTGCGGCGGACTGGGTAATTTACGCAACAATTTGATTGCCGCGGCGCGTGATTCGGCTTGATGCACCGTGAAGTGATCGGCGAAGGAGACGGCCAAGCCTTCGCGAATCAGCGGGTCGTCATCAACGATTAACAAACTGTGGGTTGTCGATATTGAGCTCAATTTGTGTTTGTGACTATTGCAGTTGGAAGTGGAGCATAACGGCAAGTGCATGTAATCTCAATAGGGCAGTGTGCGGATATGTATATTCAGGTCAATTAGTTGGGGATTTTTGCTTCAGTGGTTTAGAATGCCAGCCTCGGGTATTTCAGGTTTTAAATTTTGTCTTCATCTGCGCTGGTTGAAATTCGCGATCTAAATTTCGCCTACGATAGACGCCCTGTTCTGGAGGGCATCAATATGACTTTCCCAAAGGGAAAGTTGATTGCTATTATGGGTTTGAGCGGTTGCGGCAAAACAACACTGCTTCGACACATCGGCGGTGCGCTCAAACCGACCAAAGGTTATGTGAGTGTGGCCGGGCAGGTGGTACATGAACTCGATCAGGACAGCATGTACAGGATGCGCCGCAAAATGGGAATGTTGTTTCAGTTCGGGGCGCTGTTCACCGATATGTCGGTGTATGACAATGTGGCGTTTCAGCTGCGCGAACATACCGATCTGCCGGAAGAATTGATACATGATCTGGTGTTGATGAAGTTGCATGCGGTGGGGTTGCGCGGCACGCATAGTTTGATGCCCTCCGAGCTGTCAGGAGGAATGGCTCGGCGTGTTGCGCTGGCGCGTGCCGTGGCGCTCGACCCGATGTTGATCATGTACGACGAGCCGTTCGCCGGATTGGATCCAATCTCACTGACCGTAGTGGGCGATTTGATTCGCCGTCTGAACGATGCATTGGGCGCGACGTCGATTGTGGTGACGCATGATGTTCAGGAGTCGCTGAAGATAGTTGATTACGTTTACTTTATGGCGAATGGCGTAATTGTGGCGGAGGGTTCGCCCGATGAGATTTCGTCCTCGAGTAAGGATTTTGTGCGCCAGTTTGTGCATGGCGAAATTGATGGCCCGGTGCCGTTTCACTATCCCGGCGGAGATTATCGCCAGGATTTGAGTTTGTGAGTTTAGTGATATGCCAGTTGTCAGAACTATCAGGGTAATAGGGCGGCGTGCCATCGATGCGGTTTGGCGCATTGGTACGGCATCGCGTTTCTTTTTTCTTACGCTGGTTTACTCGGGGAGCGGTTTTCGGCGATTCCATCTGATCATTAAAGAGCTGTTCTCTACAGGCGTGATGTCGCTCATTATCATTATTGTGGCCGGACTGTTTGTCGGAATGGTTCTGGGGCTGCAAGGATATGAAACGCTCAAGCGCTACGGGTCTGAATCGGCACTGGGAGTAATGGTAGCGCTGGGTTTGGTGCGCGAGTTGGGGCCGGTAGTTGCCGCCCTGTTGTTTGCCAGCCGTGCCGGATCGGCGATGACGGCTGAAATTGGATTGATGAAGGCGACAGAACAAATATCCGCGATGGAGATGATGGCGATTAATCCGATCGCGCGTATCGTTGCGCCGCGTTTTTGGGCGGGGGTGATCTCCATGCCTTTGCTGGCCGCCTTGTTTAGTGCGGTGGGGATATTCGGGGGTTATTTTGTCGGTGTGGTGCAGATCGGTGTGGATGAAGGGTCGTTTTGGTCGCAAATGCAGTCGGCGGTGGATTTCCGCGAGGACATACTGAATGGCGTGATCAAAAGTTTTGTGTTCGGCACTGCCGTGACAGTGATCGCACTATTCGAGGGGTATGACGCGCCACCAACCGCAGAAGGCGTTTCCGGCGCGACCACGCGTACCGTGGTTACCTCATCTCTGGTAATCCTGATGCTGGATTTTGTTTTGACTGCAATGATGTTCGGAGGAAAGTGAACGATGGAACGCACAACTATTGATTTATGGGTCGGCGTGTTTGTGGTGGCCGGTATAGCTGCCATGGTGATGCTGGCGATGAAGGTGGGGAACCTGAGCACTTATAACGTATCTGAGAGTTATGAAATTCACGCATATTTTTCCAATATTGGCGGCCTTAAATCCAAGGCATCCATCAAGAGTGCGGGAGTGCTGGTGGGGCGTGTGACTGGAATTGTCCTCGATACGGAACGATATGAAGCAAAAGTCACCATGAGTCTGGATAGGCGTTATCAGTTCCCCAGAGATACTTTTGCCAATATTCTTACTTCGGGTTTGCTGGGCGAGCAATATATCGGCCTGTTGCCGGGGGGTGATGAAGAAATGCTCAAGGATGGGGAGCAACTCAAAATGACGCAATCCGCAGTGGTGCTGGAGGATTTGATCGGGAAGTTTATTTATAACAAGGCGGATGAACCGGCCAAATAAATGAGGGGGGAAAAATGAATTACATCCTTGGATTTTTCGTGGGCTTGGTGTGTGCGGGCGGGGTTCAGGCAGAAGTGCTGGCGCCTGATGCATTGATCAGGAATACCGTTCAAGAAGTCATCGCGGTCATAAAGACAGACAAGGATATTCAGGCGGGGGATCAGGAAAAAACACTCGTGCTGGTCGAAGAAAAGGTGTTGCCCCACTTTGATTTTGAACGCATGACTCAGTTGGCCGTGGGCAAGTACTGGCGCACGGCATTACCGGAACAAAAACAGGCGATGGAGCGGGAATTTCGAAATATGCTGGTGCGCACTTACACCAAAGTTTTTAGCGTTTATCGTGATCAAGTCATCGAAGTAAAGCCCTTGAAAATATCCGGCGATGTTACCGAGGCAACGGTTCAGACGACCATCAGCAAACCGGGTTCGGCTGTGATTCCGGTGAATTATGAGATGAAGAAAAAAACGGATGGTTGGAAAGCCTTCGATATATATATTGAGGGCGTCAGTATGGTGATGAGTTATCGCGGGACATTTGCGTCGGAAATCCAGAAAAATGGGATTGATGGTTTGATCAAGACATTGTCGGACAAGAATATCGCATCCGGCGTGGCACTGCGTAGCGCAGAGGCGAAGTGATGGAGCCGGTCTCGGGGCAAATTGCACTTCAGGGACGTCTGACTATCGAGACAGTTCCGAAGTTGTTTGAAGTTGGCTTGCGGCATTTGAAACGCGGGAATCTGCGGGCTGATTTTTCGCAGGTTGAGGTGGTTGATTCGGCCGCGATTGGCATGCTGCTGGGATGGAGGAGAGCAGCACATCTTGGCCAGCGGGATTTGCGCGTGGTGAGATTGCCTGGCGACTTATTGAGTTTGGCGCGATTATATGGCGTGATCGACTATTTGAATTTACACGATGAGTAATTATGCTGGCCTGTTCGGCATGATTGCGTGGGTAGGAATTATTTGATGCCAAGTGTTGAAGTCGCTGTCGGTGCAGGCGTAATCCGATTGCGGTAGAGGCGTTAGTCTATGGGTATATTCCGCCTTGCTTAAATCAGTACCTCAAAATAACAGGAGTATCAACGTGGAGTTTGTCAGTAACAATATTTTCCCAATCATTATCGCGGTGCTTAGCGGTCTTATGCTGCTATGGTCGTTCTTTGGAAATAAAATTCGCGGTATCAAAGAGGTTGATAGCGTGGCTGCGCTACAGCTGATTAATCATAAAAATGCGCTGATATTGGATGTGCGCGAAGAAAGCGAATATCGCGCCGGACACCTGCTGAATGCCAAGCTGATCCCGCTCGGAAAACTCGGGGAGCGCATCGGAGAGCTTGAGAAATACCGCGACCAGCCAATCGTAGTGGTGTGCCGTAGCGGCAATCGTTCCGGCTCTGCTTGCGCGTTGCTGGGTCGGGAAGGGTTTTTGCAGGCATACAATCTGGCTGGCGGAGTGATGGATTGGCAGAAACGCAAATTGCCGCTGGAAAAATAAGGATGGCGAAAGTATTGATGTATTGCACCGCTGTGTGCCCCTATTGCGTTCATGCGGAGAATTTTCTGAAAAGAAAAGGTGTGCTGGAGATCGAGAAAGTTCGTGTGGATCTGCAATCGGAAGGGAGAGTTGCAATGATGGAAAAAACCGGGCGACGCACCGTGCCGCAGATTTATATCAATGGCGAGCATATCGGTGGTTATGATGACCTTGTGTCGCTGGATCAGGATGGAAAACTAGACGCTCTTTTAATAAGGTAATCACTGAGGAGAAAAATAGAATGGCCGGAGCAGAACAAGAAAATAACCAGTCGATGGTTAGCATAGATAAGATATATGTGAAGGATATTTCTCTGGAAATTCCGCATTCACCACAGATTTTTTTGGAGCGTGACAACCCGCAAATAGAAGTTCAGGTGGAAAACCGGATGGATACGATAGAGGAGGGCCTGTATGAAGTGGTTGTCATGGCCACGGTTACTGCGAGAATCGGCGAAAAGGTGATGTTCCTGATTGAGGTGCAGCAGGCTGGAATTTTTCAAATACAAAATGTATCGGTAGAGGAAAGGCCGCCGCTCTTCGCGGTGATGTGCCCGAATATTTTATTCCCTTATTTGCGCGAAGCTGTTTCTGATATATCGGTACGTGCCGGTTTTTCGCCAGCAATACTGAATCCGATAAATTTTGAGGCGATCTATCGGCAGAATAATGCGAAGCTGAGCGCCGAGGCTGAGAAGTCACACTGATGGTGTTGTGTATTCTATCTCATTGGCTAGCGCTATTTTTGTTGCTCGGTAGTGCGGATGCGGCGGATGCGGTGGATTACGTGTCGGTAAGGGATGGAACCGCGATACTTTACGATGCGCCTTCGGTCAAGGCAAAAAAACAATTTGTGGTGAACCGTTATATGCCATTTGAGCAAGTGGTCACGCTGCACAGTTGGGTTAAGGTACGCGACCGGTCCGGCAAACTGTATTGGGTTGAAAAGCACGTGTTGAGTAACGAGCGCTATGTGTTTGCGTTGCTCCCCGTTGTGGACGTGCGTGCGGAGCCGGACACAGGCGCTCCGCTATCGTTTCAGATAAAACAGCAAGTTGCACTGGCGCTCATCGAATCGACCGGCACAGGCTGGATCAAAGTGCGTCACCGGGATGGGAATGTTGGTTATGTGCGCAGTACCGAGGTATGGGGTGACTGACAGGCTATGAACATAACGGTTATTGGCGCAGGCGCATGGGGAACCGCACTTGCCAACAGTCTTGCCGGCAAACATCACGTTACGCTATGGGCGCGTGATCCCGAACAAATCGAGGATATGCGGGTATCGCGGTGTAACCAGCGATATCTGCCGGATATTTCTTTGCCGGACAATCTTGCATTGAGCTCAGATTTTTCCGGGGCGATGGCTGCGGCTGAGTTGGCCATCATCGCCGTTCCCATTGCTGCTCTTCGCACTACATTGCGGCAGTTGGCGCAACTGCAACATAACTTTGGTGTTGTCTGGGCATGCAAGGGCTTTGAGGCCGAAACATCAAAGTTGCCGCACCAAGTGGCTGCTGAAGTGCTGCCGGAGAAATTTAGCCGTGGCGTGCTGTCCGGCCCCAGTTTTGCACAAGAGGTTGCGCGCGGTTTACCCACTGCACTGACGTTCGCATCGATAGATGAAGAGTTTGGCCGCGCTACGGCTCAGGCACTTCACCACGCACGGCTGCGCATCTATTTTAGCGGTGACGTCGTCGGAGTCGAGGTGGGCGGTGCGGTCAAGAACGTGATGGCAATCGCTTCTGGCATATGCGACGGGATGGGGTTTGGGCACAATGCGCGTGCGGCGTTGCTTACGCGCGGCCTGGCCGAGATTTCCCGGTTCGGATTGAAGCTGGGCGGAAGACCTGAAACACTGGGCGGCCTGTCGGGATTGGGGGATTTGATTTTGACCTGTACCGGCGACCTTTCGCGCAACCGGCAAGTCGGTTTGATGCTTGCGCAGCAACATGAGCTACCGGAAATATTGCACCGTCTGGGACACGTCGCAGAAGGTGTTTACACTGTACGTGAAGTTCATCAATTGTCGCAGCATCTGGGTGTTGAAATGCCCATATGCGAGGCTGTGTACCGTATTCTTTACGAACAGATTCCAGCGGCAGAGATGGTGGTCGAATTGCTGAATCGATCACCTAATCAAGAATTCGACGACAGTTGATCGCTATTTAGTGGCTGCGAATAAAAACCAGATCCCACACCCCGTGTCCCAAACGTATGCCACGCTGCTCAAACTTCGTGAGCGGACGATAATCCGGGCGCGGCGCATAATCCGTTGCCGTGTTCTCCAATAACGGCTCCGCACTCAATACCGCCAGCACCTGTTCCGCATAATCCTGCCAGTCGGTGGCTACATGGATGTAACCACCGGGCTGGATTTTCTGTACCAGCTTCGCGATGAATGGTGACTGGATCAGCCGTCGCTTATTGTGGCGCGCCTTGTGCCACGGGTCGGGGAAAAAGATGTGCACGCCGTCAAGCGTGGCGTCACCAATCATGTCACGCAGCACCTCCACCGCGTCATGTTGCACGATACGGATGTTCTTGATCTGCTGCGTATCGATCAACTTGAGCAGATTCCCCACCCCCGGCGTGTGCACCTCCAGCGTCAGGTAATCATTTTCCGAATGTGCCAGCGCGATAGTCGCAGTGCTGTCACCCATACCGAAGCCGATCTCCAGTATCTTCGGTGCGCTGCGTCCAAAAGCAAGGTTCAGATCGAGCGGCTGTGCGGTATAGGCAATGCCGAAACGCGGCATCAGCGTGTCCACGGCGCGTTGTTGTGCAGGTGAGACGCGGCCCTGCCTTAAAACAAAGCTGCGGATGTGACGTTTGGAAAGATCGGTAGTATCGGTCATGGTGATGGGTGGTGAACGGTCTACAAATCGTAGGGGCACGGCGCGCCGTGCCTCTACCTATGTACGTACCGAGCTGATGATGCCGGCCGTCGGCGAACTCGGGCTGGCGCTGTAAAGTTTTTTCGGCATGCGTCCGGCGAGATAGGCTTCGCGCCCGGCTTCGACAGCTTTTTTCATTGCCGAGGCCATCAGTACCGGGTTCTGTGCACCGGCAATCGCGGTGTTCATCAGCACACCTGCACAACCCAGCTCCATCGCGATTGCCGCATCCGAAGCGGTACCCACGCCGGCATCCACGATCACCGGCACCTGCACGCGCTCCATGATCAGTTGCAAATTCCACGGATTCAATATGCCCATGCCCGAGCCGATCAGCGAGGCCAGCGGCATGATCGCGACGCAGCCGATGTCCTCCAGCTGCTTCGCGACGATAGGGTCGTCAGAGGTATACACCATCACCTGAAAACCTTCCGCCACCAGCGTCTTCGCGGCGGCAATCGTCTCGATCACGTTGGGGTAAAGCGATTGCGCATCGCCCAGCACTTCCAGCTTGACTAGGCTATGCCCATCCAGCAACTCGCGCGCCAACCGCAAGGTGCGCACCGCATCGTCGGCGGTGTAGCACATTGCCGTGTTGGGCAGGTAGGTGAATTTCGACGGTGGCACGGCATCCAGCAGGTTAGGCTCGTCGGCCTTCTGGCCGAGGTTGGTGCGGCGTATCGCCACGGTGACGATCTCCGTGCCGCTGGCATCAAGCGCTGCGCGTGTTTCGGTGAAATCCTTGTACTTGCCGGTGCCGACCAGCAGTCGGGAAGAATAGCTTTTGCCTGCGATGATTAATTTCTCATTCATGGTTATTTCCTTAAACTTTTCTAGGCTGCAATTCCGGGGTTGGCTGGAATCGCAGTTTGGGGGATGTAAATTCAGCCGCCGCCCACCGCGACGACGAT
>Ga0224495_10000823_pt1 | contig 23403 bp, 20 predicted proteins | sample SF_Jul11_sed_USG_FD_168128 | JGI IMG/M metagenome (GOLD analysis project Ga0224495, IMG submission 168128) | Sediment microbial communities from San Francisco Bay, California, United States - SF_Jul11_sed_USGS_4_1 | ecosystem: Environmental > Aquatic > Marine > Sediment | place: USA: California...
CAGCCGTTGTTCACCCGGCCGCTTCACTGCCTGTAACCGCCAAACAGCGCGGGGCAACACTCGTCGAGATTAACCCTGAGCCGACCCCGCTGAGCGATCTGGCCGATTTCTATTTCCCGACCAGATCGGGCGAACTGCTGCCGTGGCTGGTAAAGGAGCTGGTCGGGAAAATCGATGCTGAATAGGCTCGAAACTACGTATCTTATGGGTAGTATAAGGTCTGTAAAAGCGGAAGTTGGCCGATATTGATGAAACTTGTCCCCATAAGACTATTCCGCTGCCTCTGCGTTGTCGTCCTGCTGGCGGTCACGCTGTCTGGCTGCGTGTTCTACAACACGTTTTACAACGCCCGCAAAGCCTTCAACGAGGCGGAAAAGTCCCGTAAGAGTGTCAAGAGCCGCCGCGCCAAGGGAGGCCAGGGGAAATACAATATCGCTATTGAGAAGTCACTTAAGGTCGTCGAGAACCATCCCAAGTCCAAGTGGTATGATGACGCCACATTTGTTTTGGGTGTGTCCTATTTTTACACCGAGCAGTACTCCAAGGCAGAGCGGCGTTTTCGCGAAATCCTGGCCAATTACCCCAACTCGAAGTTCGCCCGCGAATCCACGGTTTACCTGGCGAAGGCGAAACTGGAGCAGAACGAGATGGACGAAGCCCGCGTGATTTTCGAGGAGGTGTTCCAGGAGGATTTCCCTCGCGATTACAAGACGGAGGCCGCCCTCGCCCTTGGCGAATATCATTTCGACTCCAAACGATACAATGAAGCCGAGGGTTATTTCCGGGCCGTGCGCGATTCCCTGGGTGGTTCCGACGACAAAAAACTGGCACAGCGATATATCGCCGACGCCTACTTCGAACAGTTCCGTTTCAATGACGCCCTCGGCGCGTACCTGCAGATTCTGGGGATGGAGCCTGACAAGGATGAGAAATACCACGCTCTCTACCGAGCAGCCGTCTGCTCCTATCGCCTTCAGCGAATCGATGACGGCATTGACTATCTGAAAACGCTCGCCTCCGACGAGGTCTATTTCGATTCCCTTGGATCTCTGCGGCTCGCACTGGCCGAAGGCTATGAATATGATGACGACATGCTCCAGGCGGAACTCATCTATGAACAGGTCGCCAGCGAAGGCACCCGGTCGACGAATATTGCCAAGGCCAATTATTATCTCGGATTGATGTATCAGTTCGATTACGACAACCTGATCAAGGCCAAGGAGTACTACGAGAAGGCTGTCGAAGCCGGCCGCTCCACGGAATTCGGAAAAGATGCACTGCAACGCTCATCCGACATTGGCAAACTCAGCACATTTGCCCGCAAACTGGAAATTGACTCCACCACCACTCAGGAGATGATTGACAAGGCCGCCGAGACTCAGTATAACCTGGCCGAGCTATACTGGTTCAGCCTCGATAAAGCGGATACGGCCATCCTCGAACTGAGGTACATAGTTGATTCCTTCAGCTCCTCCTATCTGGTCCCCAAAGCAATGGTAGCGCTTTCGAGCATGTACAGGGACTACCTCAATGACACCCTCGGCGCCGACTCGATCCTCCGGCAGGTTCTGGCCGATCACCCCAGATCCGACTTCGTTCCGGAGGCTCTGGCGGCCCTCGGCTGGCCTGGTAGTGAGGCTGACACCGGTTACGCGTACGTATACATAAAGCGGGCGGAAGATGCCCTGGTAGACAATGATGATTACCAAGCCGCCCGCGAGAACTATCAGTACGTGGTGGACAGTTTCCCGGACTCCAGGCATTATCTGCATGCCCGTTTTAACCTGATCTGGCTGGAGGAAACATATGCAAGCCCGGGGGACTCCTCCATCCTCATGGCCTACACTGCCCTGGCCGACTCCTTTCCGGGTACCGAGTGGGCCACCGAAGCCACCCGTCGCACCAAGTATACGCCTCAGCCGGTACCCAAGGACGAACCCGGGGACAAACCCGCCGGGCGAGAAGGACGTGACGATTCCTTTGACAACAAACCGAGTGCCAAGAAAGATTCTACCGATACTGAGAGCGACGAGTATGTCGATCCTCAGGAATCGCTCTACCGGGGACCCAACGGGGATACGCTGATATTGCTTGATATTGAGCCAACCGAGACGGAAGAAGAGTTTGAGTTTCCCACGCAGGCGTACGGTATCCAGCAACAGGATTTCTACCTTTATTTCCAAATCCTGCTTGATTTTTCGGGCAAAGTTACGGATTTTGTCCTGAAAGTCAGGTCGGAAAACGAGGAGATCAATACCAGAGCCTCGAATACGGTAGCCTCCATGTGGTTCGATCCACTCGAGATTTCCAACCGGGTCGTGCAGTATAACCTCGCTCCTGACGGAAGCGGCGGCTACTGGTTTGTTTACAAATACCTGATTCAAGTGCCGGACTATTTGAAATGACAAAGCCAACGTGTGAAGACACGTTCGTAATAAAAAAGAGAAATCTTGGCAACGACTATTATTCCCTGACTTTCGCACCTTACCCCCGTGTCGAAGCGTGCCGACCCGGGCATTTCGTGCATATCCTGCTAGCCTCTACCGATGTGCCCTTCCGGAGGGCTTTCTCCATCGCCGGTACCGACCCTGAAAATCAGACGTTGGAGATCATCTTCAAGGTCTTTGGTCGGGGAACCCGTCTGCTGAGTTCTCTTGTCAAGGGTGATACCGTCAACCTCCTGGGCCCTCTGGGGGTGCCGTTTCGGCTGCCCGGGCGCAATCAAAGGACCATAATCGTCGCCGGCGGTATCGGCTACCCGCCACTGCTGTATCTGGCGGTTGAGATGGTCAGGCGGGGTTATACTCCCGGGTCCATCGAGTTCTTCTACGGCGGCCGCAGCGCCGCGGATATTCTGGACAGCCGGCGGATAAAAAGACTGGGTGTCAACTTCCATCCTGTCACCGAGGACGGCTCCCTCGGCCAAAAGGGCCTGATTACCGAACCGGTGGAGCGGTTTATATTGGATAGTGGAACCGCCGGACTGAGAATCTACGGCTGCGGTCCGGAGGGGATGCTCAAAGCCACCGACGGTCTGGGGCTGAAGTACGGCATCCCGGGGCAGATATCAGTCGAGGCGCCTATGCCCTGCGGGACCGGCATCTGCCTGGGGTGCGTGGTCCCTCTTGTTAAGGGTGGCTACGCCCGCGTGTGTTGTGACGGCCCGGTCTTTGCTCTGGGGGAGATAGCCCTATGACACCCGATCTGAAGGTCACCATCGCCGGCGTCGAATTTGCCAACCCGATTATGACGGCTTCGGGTTGCTGCGGTTACGGAGAGGAACTGGCGCAGATTTTTCCTCTGTCCCGGCTGGGAGCTCTGGTGACGAAATCTATTACGCGCCACCCCCGCCTGGGTCACCCGCCGCCGCGGACGGCGGAAACCGCTTCGGGAATGCTCAACGCTATCGGGCTGGCTAACGTGGGTATCGATGCCTTCTTAGCCGATAAAATCCCTTTTCTAACGAAACAAAAAACCAGGATAATCGTAAATGTTGCCGGCTCCAAGCTCACCGAGTATGTTGAGATATGTGCCCGCCTGAACGAATGCGAGCGCGTGGATATGATCGAGTTGAATATCAGTTGTCCCAATGTCGACGAGGGCGGTATGGAATTCGGCTCCGATCCGATGATGACCGAGAAATCAGTCGCTGCCGTCAGAAAAGTCTTCTCGCGACCGGTTATTGCCAAGCTGTCGCCCAACGTGACCAGTATCGCGCAGATCGCGCTGGCCGCGGAGCAGGGGGGCGCCGACGCCGTCTCGATCATTAACTCCCTGGTCGGAACCTCGGTCGATATCGAAACCTGGAGGCCGAAGCTCACCAACAATAAGGGAGGCCTTACCGGACCGGCTATCAAACCCGTGGCCCTGGCCATGGTCGAGGCCGTGCATGCCAGCAGATGCCGGCTTCCCATAATCGGGGTCGGTGGTATCGCGGATTACCGCGATGTCGTCGAGTTCATGCTGTGTGGCGCGACCGCTGTCCAGGTGGGAACGTCCTTATTTGTCGATCCGAGCGGTCCGGTGAAAATGGTCAAAGGCCTGTCGGCTTATTTGAAAAAGAAGAAACTCGGAGCCGCTTCTGATTTAATCGGAAAAGTGCGGAAGTACGGAACCTGATATATACGTTAATGAACGAACGGAGTACTTAAATGAGCGCTGTTAAGAAACTTCTGAATGCGCAGGATAAGAATAAATCGATGATGTGTCTGGGGCTGGACCTTGACCCGAAACGCATGCCGCCGGACTATGCCAAATCCATCAAAGGCATGTATGAGTTCGCTCATCGCATCATCGAGGCTACCGCCGACTCGGTCTGTGCCTATAAGCCCAATATTGCCTTCTACGAGAGCTGCGGACCGGATGGACTCTCGCTTTTGAGGCACCTGGTTGAACGCATCCCCGACGACATCCCGGTCATCATTGATGGCAAGCGGGGCGACATCGGCAATACCGCCTCACATTATGCACACTCGCTTTTTGACAGGCTCCGGGCCGACTGGGTAACCCTGAATCCGTACATGGGATATGATTCCATGCGGCCGTTTCTGGAATATGAAGGTAAGGGAGTTTTTGTGCTCTGCCTGACCTCCAATTCCGGCGCCAAAGATTTTCAGCTCCTCAACGTCGAGGGCAGGCCGCTCTATCGCATCGTGGCCGAAAAGGTTGCCTACTGGAACAAAGACAACAATTGCGGGCTGGTGGTCGGGGCCACGCAACCCGAACAACTCCGAGAGATTCGCGAAGTGGCCGGCAATATGCCGTTGCTGATTCCCGGAGTCGGGGCCCAGGGAGGTTCCCTGGAGAAAGCGGCCGAGTATGGTACCGCCAATTTCCAGAGACCCGCCTTAATCAACGTTTCCCGCTCAATCCTGTATGCCTCCAGGGACCAGGACTTTGCCGCCCGGGCCAGGGCCGAACTGAAAAAGCTTAACCAGGCTGTCGCCAGTGTCCGGGCCGGTTTGTTAGCCTCAGACGCTGCTGAGTCGCGCCAACCGCAGCCGGAGCAGCCCGAGTCGCAAATCGCCGATGACGACGACCGCCTGGAGCAGCCGCAACAGCGACCGAATAATGGACCGTCCGAGCGCCCCGGCGAAAATGACCGCGATTTTCGGCAGAATTATGATCGCGATAACCATCGCAGGGATCGTTACAACGGTGACTCCAACCGGCGATCCTGACGTTTTTGCCCGCGGCCCGGACATAGGTCGTTGACATTAACCATGGATTAATTTGGCGGGGTTCCTGCTGATGGCGGGGCCGTGCGCCGGGTGGCACCAACCCTGCAATTGCCGGTCCGTTAATAGTTCCTTACAAATCCGCCTCGAACAGCAGCAGTGAGTAGATGAAAGAATTATAGAACTTACCATTGTAGAAATGGTGATCCCGCAAACAGGCATCTCTTTTGAAACCCAGCGATTCCAGCAGTCTGGCCGCGCCGGCGTTGAACTCGGGCGTCTGGGCATAGACCTTGTTGAGTCCCCGGTATTGAAACAGGAACCGCGTCAAAACGCGCATCGCGTCGGCGGCGTAACCTTTCTTGCGCTCATCCGGATCGATAAGCAATCCCAGTCCCGCTGACCGATTCAGCGAATTGAGATCATAAAAGACTATCTTCCCCACCAGGGTCTTATCCTCCCTGCGCACGATGGCGAATGCCTGGTAGTCGGCCGTGGCTTCTTTTTTCTTGAAGGCCTCAGCCGCTTCCGAGGCCGTGTGAAATGGCAGTGGCTGACAACCCTGGGCTTGGGGCTCACTCAGAATGAACCAGACATGGTTGTTGGCCACATCATCCGCCGTCGCCGGACGAAGATAAACCTGGTCGCCGACCAGCGACGGTTGCGTTGGCAAGGCAGTTTTCTTATCCTTCATGGGTGCACCTGTCCTTGGGGTTAGGGCCGCAGCTCTTTGATATTCCGCCGGTAGAGAGCCAGGGCTTCCTTTACGGTGTTGACGGCGTCAAAATGACCGCGCAGGGAGTCGATGACTACTTCCTTGTGTTCGAGAATCTTGTAATCCTCAAAAAAACGCTGTAGCTCCTTGATAACATGCTTGGGCAGGTTCGAGATATCCTCGTAACCGTTGTAAGCCGGATCATCGGCATGTACCGCGATGATCTTGTCATCCTGACCCTTCTCATCGCGCATGGTCATGACACCGATGGCGTAGCAGCGAACGATGCACAGCGGTGTCAGCGGTTCCTGGCATAACACCAGAACATCCAAAGGATCGCCGTCATCGCAGTAACTCTGGGGGATAAACCCGTAATTGGCCGGATAATGCACGGAACTGTAGAGGACGCGGTCGGCAATCAACAGTCCCGTCTTCTTATCCAATTCATATTTATTCTTGGAGCCCTTCGATATTTCTATGATGCTGTAGAAAAACTCTTGAACCTGCTCGCCCGGATGGACGTCGTGCCAGGGGTTCGTCATGGCGCCTCCTCGCTCGATTTGTCAGAATTATAATACCCTTGCCATGGGAACGCAAATTTGAAATCGCTCAAATACGGTATACCGGTGTTGACTTTTGACCTCCCGGCGGTATTTTTCGGTATGCGAAATAATGTCATATTGTTCATTGCCCTCATCCTGCTCTATCTGATTCCGTCACTGATTCTTCAGGCTGTCTACGGGCCGTCGTACGGTTTTCTGGCGGGAGAGGATTGCTGGCAGGCCGATGGCCAGGGCGGCTGGGTCAAACACGGCCAACCGGCCGATCCGCCACCGGCTCAACCCAGTGTCGTTGTGCCGTTGTGGGTGTACTATATTCCGATTTTTCTGCCCGGGCTGGTTCTGGTACTGTTCCTGTTCACGCCGCTGTCACGCCGGCTGGAGTCGCGCCCCGACGTGGCAGAAGGTGACAGCGGCGCGGATGCTTCCGATCAGTCTTCGCAGAGTCCCGACCAGCCGGGCTGAAAACGAAAGCCGCTCCGGTAAAGAGAGCGGCTGTTTGAGCGATCCGGCACCGGGCAGCCACCGTGACCGGCAACCCAAAAACGCCTAGCCAATGGCTTCTTTCAGTGCTTTAAGGGCGCTGTCGTAATCGGGCTCGTTCGAGACTTCATCAACCACCTGCATGTAGCTGATAATGTCGTTCTTGTCGATGACCAAAACCGCCCTGGCCAACAGCCGCTGGTCCGGCAGCAGCAAGCCGTAGCTCTTGCCGAAAGACATGTCGCGGTGATCCGACAGCGTCTCGGTTTTATCGATGCCGCCGACGTCGCAGAAACGCTTCTGGGCGAAGGGCAAATCGGCCGAGATCGTGTAAGCCCTGACGGCCTCACCCAGCGTGGCGAGCTTGTCGTTGAAAGTCTTGGTCTGAGTACTGCAAGTCGAGGTATCAAGAGATGAGACGACGGACAGCAGCCGGACCTGTCCCGCGCTGTCTGACAACTTGACCGTAGTCATGGCGTTGTTCAACAGGGCAAAATCGGGAGCCCGGTCGCCGACTTTCAACTCGGTCCCCGACAGGTTCAGGGGATGTCCTTTTGCGGTAACAGTACGTGCCATCTGTATTCCTTTCTGCTGAAACATTATATTGGTGGTGCCGCCCGACGGCGGTCACAGACAAAACACCGGCAGACCCCGAAAGGTTCACCTTTTTTCCCCGCCGATGACGCGGGCGACGGTCGTTCCGCCGGCGGTGGCTTATGAAAGCGGACAGGTGCCAACATGCTGCTGATGAAATGGCAGTAACCCCTTGCTATCTGCAGCGAGTTTGACTTTTATTATCCAGAAGGCCATTCGCCGGCCTTCGGTTTCGAAAGGAAGCATTATGGCTGAAAACGTAGGCTGTGCCCGCGCCACCGGTAAGGTCGTGGGCGAAACAGCTCAGGATTCTCCCCCGAAAGAATCTGAAGAAAAGGAGGTCAGGAAGATGTCCGTAATGGTGGGACGCAAGGCCCCCGACTTTGAGGCGCCGGCTTATTTCAAGGGCGAGTTCATCAAAGTCAAATTGTCCGACTCGCTCGGCCACTGGGCACTGCTGTGCTTTTACCCGGGCGATTTTACGTTCGTCTGACCAACCGAGCTAGCGGCGGTCGCCGCTTCGTTCAAGACCCTGACCGATCTGGATGTCAAGGTCTTCGCCTGCTCGGTTGACTCGGTTTTCGTGCACAAAATATGGCACGAGGAGGAACTGTCGAAAATGGTTGAGGGCGGGACCATTCCGTATCCTATCCTGTCCGACGCCGGGGGCAACCTGGGCCGCATCTACGGGGTGTATGACGAGAACGCCGGCATCAATGTCCGCGGGCGCTTTCTCATCGATCCGGACGGTGTTATCCAGGCCATGGAAATCATGACGCCGCCGGTGGGCCGAAATGTCGTCGAGACGGTTCGGCAGGTGAAAGCCTTCCAGCACGTTCGTGCCACCAAAGGCGGCGAGGCCTGCCCGGCCGAGTGGCAGCCCGGGACTATGACGCTGAAACCCGGCCCCGACCTGGTCGGCAAGGTCTGGAAAGTGTGGAAGCCGCCCAAAGTGGGCTGATGACAAAGCTGTATCGAGTGACAGCATTCGATCTCTAATTCCATATGCCGGGCGGTCGTCATTGACCGCCCGCTAAGGGGCAGCCCGGCAACAGGGCTGCGGGAAACGGGAGTAGCCATGCCCGATATCCGACACTACGTTGAAATCAACGCCCCTGTGACGACCGTTTACAGGGCCGTCACCGAGCAGAAAGGTCTGGCCGGGTGGTGGACGCAAGATACGGTGATTCAACCCGGGGTCGGTGCGGTTGCCCAGTTTCGGTTCGGCCCCAGGTATCACAACAAGATGAAAGTCGTGCGCCTCGACCCCGGCCGCAAGGTGGAGTGGGAATGTCGCGAAGGGGACAAAGAATGGGTCGGCACCCGGTTTGTCTTTGACCTGGAAGAAAGAAACGGCATTACCATCCTAAGATTTGCTCAAAACGGCTGGCGGGAAGCCACCGACTTCTACGCCATCTGCAATTTCACGTGGGCTCAGTATATGCTGAGCCTGAAAGCGTATTGCGAGATGGGCAAGGGAGCGCCTTTTCCGAAAGGCTGAGTCAATCCTGTCTGCCCGACGCAGTCTCACCTCTCCCGGGAGCGGGCGACGCGGAGGCTGTTTCTGATACCGGTTCGGTGGCGCGCCAGAATCATGAGCAGGCACCCTACGCTTATGCATATCCCGCCGACAATCTCCCGGAACGTCGGCAACTGGCTGAGAAATGCGAAGGCAATGAGAATAACAAAAATCGGCTGCATCTGGCTGATAACCGCCACCCTGGACAATTCCAGTCGTTTTAACGCCGACAGGTAAAGCAGCCGGGCCACGAGCGGCCCCATAACTCCCAGGGCAATGACTCCCGGCCACACCCGTTCCAACCCCTCAAAGCTCATACCGCGGCTGAAAAAGATGATCCAGAAAGCCGCCGCCGTGATTGCCGCCCGGATATATGTGAGGACTGTCGGCTCGACATACCTGACAGCGATCTTTGAGATGAACTCCGTGATGCCGAAAAACAGTGATCCCAGAAGGACCAGCCAAAAGCCCTCAGAGTATTCGACCCGGAGCGAAAGTCGCATTACCACGATACCCCCGACGGACAGCAGCGCTCCCAGCGTCTCCCAGCGGTCGAAACGCTCTTTCAGGAAGATGATCCCCAGCAGGATGGCGATAAAGACCTCGACCCGGTTAAGGAAGGCCGCCAGCGATGGGTCCATCTTCTGTACCCCTGCCCAGAAGGTCCAGAGGGCAAAAACCGAAATGCCCGAAAACAAACCTATCCACAGCCAGCCCTTCCGCGAAAGAGTAAATACATTCTTGACACCTCTGGCCGGCAAGAGAATACCGGACAATACGACCGTGGCTACCGAGAAGATGAGGCTGTTCATCAGAAGCGGGGAAATGGCCATCAGGTTCCACTTGCCTATGACGGTGGACACGCCGGAACCTGCGGAGGAGAGGACGGCGATGGCATAGCCCGACGAACGCGTAGCCGCTGTATCGGTCGTCTGGGAGAGCGATGGGTTAACTGCCGGCGCCGGTTGCTCAATCAAGATGTATACTCCGCTTTTGTCTCAATAAAAAACTCTCTGCAGACCTTTCATATTGGCGCCAAGGTAGTCAAAAGCCGGCGCAACGTCAATCCGGCATTTGGGGGCATAGACATCGCGGCCGAGCGGCAGGAAGCCGCAGAATTGTCAGTTTATAGGGCTTGCAGCAAGAGCTCTATCGATCCTGCCCACGGGTCAACAAACACGAGAAGACGCCTCCTTTTATGAGAAGGCGTTGCTGCCCTTTAGCTTTGCGTATAATCCCGCCTATTTGACGTAACGGGTCGGGTCGGTGATGGCGGCGTTGATGGCCGAGGCGGCCGCCGTGGCAGGAGAACAGAGGTAAGTTTCGGTCTGCAGGGCCAGCCCGCCCTTGAGGAAACCGCCGTCGGCCGTGGCCAGGGTGCGGCTTCCCACGGCGAATATGTCGGCGTTGCCGCCGAAACAGGTGTTGCAGCCGGGATGCATGATGATGGCTCCGGCTTCCACCAGCACTCGTATCAGACCCTTCTTGAGCGCTTCCAGAAAGACGGCGCGTGAGGCCGGGAAAATTACGAGCCGGCAATCGGCATGCACCTGTTTGCCTTTGAGAATTTCGGCGGCGATACGCAGATCGTCCAGACGGCCGTTGGTGCAGGTGCCGAGGATAATCTGGTGCGCCGGCAGGCCCTCGAGTTCGGCCACGGCTTTGACACCGTTAACCTTACCGGGACAGAAAATCTGTGGTGTTAGCTGGTCGATGTTGACCTGGTACATCTCATCGTAGACGGCATCCTTGTCGCTGACAACCGGCAAGTAATCGGTGTTGGTGCGGCCGGTCAGGTAACGGCGGGTGATGGAGTCAAACGGCGCCAGAGCTGCCCGTGCGCCCATATCCATGGCCACATTGGTCAGCGTATAGCGCTCGCTGATATTCATGTGCGAAACGACCGAACCGGCAAACTCGATAGCCTTGCCGGCGGCATCCTCCGCAGATAACTGCCGCAGCATTGAGAGGACGACATCCTTGGTGTAAACGCCTCGCGACCGTCGCCCGTTTATTTCGATGCGTATGGTGGGTGGTACACTGAGTTCTGTTTTGCCGTCGGCCCAGACAGAAACCACCTGGTCCAGATCGACCGCGAGGGCGGTGGCGTTCAGGCATCCGAAACCGGTCGCGTGACTTTCACTCCCAAAAGCCAGTTGGCCGGGTAGTACATGGGCTTTCTCCACGACAATCTGGTTGGCGAATCCTTCGCGGACATCATAGAAATTCTTTATTCCCTGCCGCCGTGAAAACTCGCGGATTGATTTGTACGCGGCCCGGTCCCCGCGCGGCTCGTCAAAGACACAGCCGGCCAGAGAAATCACTATCTTGTTTGGATTCCAGACGTACTCCACGCCGCGTTGCTTGAATTTCTGGATGGTCAGGCCGGAGGTACCGGTGGTGACGATCAGGTCCGGTTCGACTTTGACAACCTGTCCCACCTCGACTTTCTCTTCCCCGGCGACTCGCGCCAGTATTTTCTGACAGGAGGTCTGCTTGCCGTAAAGAGTCTCGACCTGGCGGGTAAGTTTTATCCCCGGGAAATTCAGTTCCAACTGCTCCAGCTTGAGAAAGGCCGGCTTTTCCTTGATACCGTAACGCCGCCGCCAGTTGTAAAAAGCCGCTTTGGAGATACTCAGTTCGAGCCCGCATTTATCGTCATCGCCGAACCTTTCCCACAAATCCCGAATTTCCTTTTCCGAGAATTTGGGCACCGAATGCCGTGGCACATTTTTCTTGCGCCGCCAGTACGCCACCAGGTATGCCGGCACCCCGCCCAGGTATTCACCGATCTTCTCATCCGTCCGGTAAATCTTCTGGAGCTGGATCAACTCCGCCTTCGTCGGGATTTTTCTTCTGGGGCTCACAGTTTGCCGAATTCCTTTTTCAAAGCCTCGTAAACAGGCTCCAACGGTATCGACACCACCGAGGTTTTCCCAATAACCGGCATGAAATTGGTGTCGCCCTGCCATCGCGGTACGATATGCATGTGGACGTGACCGGGGACACCGGCCCCGGAACTTCGGCCAAGGTTCATGCCGAGATTCAGAGAGTCGGGGCACAGAGCTTTCTTTATTACGACCACCGTCTGCCGCACCAGTTCAAAAAACTCGATCGACTCTTCGGTGGTAAGCTTTTCGATTCGTCCGACATGCCGCTTGGGTACGACCATCGAGTGTCCCGAGTTATAAGGGAATTTGTTCAATATGACAATATTGCGGTGACCGCGGTATATTATCAGGTTCTCCTCAGAGTCCTTCATTTTCAGCCGGTTACAGAAGATGCATCCTTTTTCCCGGGTTCTGAGGATGAAGGCAGACCGCCACGGAGCCCAGATCATCTTATCAGCCATAACATGCTATAATAAATAAATTTAGCTCGGATTCAAATATTAATTACGACAATTTTCTGCGCCGCCGTAGTTGATTGTAGCTCAATGAGTTTTGGACAAGGCCCAAGTGTCTCCGGGCAACTGCCGACTACGAATGAGTTAAAATCGTGGCTGGAGGCCCGTTTCCGAGCGTATAATAGCACTATTGGGAACGAAAGGAATACGGCATGTCTCATAAGGTTCTCGTGGTCGGCGGCACCGGGATGCTTGGCCTGCCGGTTGCCCGCCAATTAAAAGCTGATGGTTTTGAAGTGACCGTAATGTCCTCAAATGTCGACAGGGCGCAGGCGATGTTCAGTGGCGAGTTCCGTCTTACTACCGGCGACGTTACGAACATCGAGTCACTCAAGGATGCCATCGATGGTCAGGATTTCGTTTTTGTGAACCTGAATGCCAGTCTTGACCCGGATTTATACCGACGGCTGGAGATCGATGGCACGGCCAACGTGGCCCGTGTCTGCAGAGAGATGGGTGTCAGGCGCGTGGGCAATATCAGCGGCGCATCGTCAAGGGGAAAGGAAGAGGGCATCATCTATCTCGATGCCAAGGTCAAGGCTGAAAGGGCTATTATCGAAAGCGGCGTGCCGTACTCAATCATGCGTCCGTCGTGGTTCTTCGAGTCGCTGCCATCGTTTATTCAGCGGGGCAGAGCCGCCGTGCTGGGGCATCAGCCGGGCAAGTTCGCCTGGCTGGCCGCCTCCGATTATGCCCGACAGGTCTCCCGCGCCTTTCAGACAGAAGCAGCGGCTAACAGGTGCTTCTATAACCTTGGCCCCGAAAAGATGACCATGATGGCAGCCCTGACGAAGTTTTGCCGACGTCACTACCCGGAACTGGAACCACAGGAGGTCAGCTTCAAAATGGCCGGGGCCATGGCCATGCTGCCGGGAATGAAGCTTCTCAAGCGGGTGATTCCCTTCTTTGAATACTTCTCGACACGAACGGAGGAGGTTGACGGCAGCGACGCGGACCGGATCCTCGGCCCGAATACCACCACGATCGATATGTGGTTGGAGCAGTACCGGCCACCCGCGTAACAAACTGGTGCTCCGCCGTTCGGGTTTTTGTTGATTATCCGGTCTGCAGGCGCCTGGTTGTGTCCATGGACAGAAATGCCCTATCAAGACTCGACACCGCCACTGAACAGATCCGTCGGCGTCTGCGCCCCTTGTGCAGGTTAAAGTCGGGCGAGGTGTGGGAAGATGAATCGGGACGCCACGTTGTAGCTTGCGGCGATGCCGCCGACACCGTGTTTATAAAAAGCCTGTTCAGAGGCCGTTCGGCAAGCCTGGCGGTTCACGATCCTCCTTACAATCTGGTAATGTTTACACGGCGCTCGGTGTCGGAATTCATCGAGTGGTGTCGCCGGTGGGTGGATAATACGCACGACATACTGGCCGATGATGCCTCGCTGTATGTGTGGCTTGGTGCCGACCAGAAAAACCACTTCCAGCCCCTGCCGCAATTCATGGCGATGATGGCCGAAACGGAGTTCGCCTCACGGTCATATATCACTATGCGCAACCAGCGCGGTTACGGCACCCAGAAAAACTGGATGGCCGTGCGGCAGGAGTTGCTCTACTACACCAAGGGCAGCCCGGCCTTTCAGGTGCAGTATACCGACATACCCAAAATCCTGCGGGGCTACTATAAAGACGTCAGGGGCGTGCGCACCGAGAACTGCGAGCGCAGCCATTCGGCAAAAATCCGGCCGGGCAATGTCTGGGTCGATATACAGCAGGTGTTCTACCGCATGCATGAAAACGTCAACGGCTGCTACGGGCAGAAACCGCTCCAGGCGATCGAGCGAATAGTCCGGGCCTCTTCCCGACAGAACGATACCGTCGCCGACTTTTTCGCCCACTCCGGCACCACGCTTCTGGCCTGTGAGAAGACCGATCGCAGGTGCATAACCGTTGATATCGACCCTGTCTTTGCCGAGGTAACGATACGCAGGCTTGAACGCTACCGGGAAACCGGCGAGACGGGATGGCAGGCGGAAAACATGTTCGCCCGCGAGTTGGCCGCATCCGCGACCGTCTCGGATTCCGCTGTGCCGCCTTAGACAAGTTTAATCAAGGAGCGGGTACTGCTCGTCTTTTCGGTATGGCAAGTTGCCGGCCCGGTCTGGAAGAAATCCTTGCCTCAATGGTATCATGTAGTAGCCCCGGTGTTATGAACATTGGCTGAAGGAGGTTAGCTCGTGAACTGCCGCAGGTTGCTCGTATCGATGGCTGCGGTGGCCTGTGCAGCCTTTGTCATTCAGTGCGGTCTTATATTTGAAAGTGATCTGGAGGAGGTCAACTCTGAGGACAGGGTAGACCACCATGACCCGGGCATGTTGATCGGCACCTGGCGGCTGGTCGAGAGCTGCAACTGGGCGTGGGGGGAAGGTTGCACGAGTGTCGAGAAGTCAGGCCGGCGTGACCTGATCGTGTTCGCCGCCGATGGTAGTTATACCAGGGTGCTGGGAGACACCCTTTCGTTTGCCGGCGCGTACCGGATTGTTGTCAAAGAGGATTTCCGTTTTAACCGTCCCGACACGATGCTGGAACTCGACGAAAACACGGACATGACCTACAGCCTTCGCCACCGGGACACGCTGTCGCTTGGTATCGTCGCTATCGATGCCTGCAGTGGTTCTTACGTCCGTGTGCGCGACGACAGGTAAAACTCGAATCACGCCCTCGGCGGTGCAGCCGCCTTCTTGAGAAGCGCTATCTGCCCGCTGTGGTAATGGTCGTGCTCGATAGCGGCGTGCAGCAATTCACCAACTGTAAAGTTCTCGCCCGACAGGCGGTCTTCGAGTCGGGACTTATCAAGACCCTCCGCTGCCGCCAGCAGTTCCTTATGCGCTTCTTCCAACTCCTGCACCGTCTCGGACCAGGCGTCGTTTGTGGTTTGCGTGATTGGGGGCCAGTCCCAGGCATTGCCCGGATCGTAGGTGCGATCTAAACTCTCTCCCTTTAGCATCCGGAGTACGGCCCGTTCCCAGCGCGTCATATGGGCAACGATTTCCCATATCGTATGCGCCCTGGCGACCGGTCTGACGGCGGCCGCTGCGGCCGACACACCCGCCAGTGAGTCCCGCACCGCCGGGAAGAGCCAGCGGTCACTACAAAAGGTCCGCTCCAGTTGTCTGTAAATATGCTCGACTTCAGTCATGGTACCCTCGCTCTACCAGACATCTAAAGGTCACCGGTCACGTAAGGCAAGTCGAATTGTTCGAATCCGTCTTTTCAGTCAGTGCCGGCGTCAGGGCTGCAGGCCGGGGGCCTGCGGGCAGCCGGGCGGTGCAGGCCCCATGGGAATACCGAACAGGTAACTGACCATATAACTGATATCCGATACATTCGTCTTTTCATCGGGGTCACCGTTGGCATTGCCCTCGAATGGGCAGGGAGGGGGAGGACCCAGTGGAATCCCGAAAAGATAATCAACCAGATAGGTAACATCGGAAATGTTTATTTGGTCCGGGGCCGCCCCGTTGGCATTGCCCCGTATGCCCTGACAACAGCAGGCATCCCCGATATTGTCGAAGTTGGTGTCATGCTGGTCGGGGTTAGGCACGTCCGGGCAGTTGTCGGCATCGTCCGGCACTCCATCCAGGTCAGTGTCTACCACGACCCCCCAGAGGCGAACAGTGTTGTCCCAGCCCGCTGTGGCCACCAGAGTGCCCTCAGGATTGAAGGCTCCGCGAAGGGCCGGGGCGAGATGGCCTGCTAATCGCTTGAGTGGAAGACCGGTCGCTGCGTCACGCAATACAACGGACCCATCATGCCCGCACGTCACCATCAAAGTACCGTCTGGACTGAAATTGACACAGTTAACCCAGCCCTGCTCGGCGTTGCGGGACCAGATCGAACTGCTGTCGGCTACATTCCAGAGCCGAACGGTCCCATCGTCCGCCGAGGAGGCCACATTCAGCCCGTTGGGACTGAACTTCACGTATCCGACATTCCCGGTATGTCCCGTGAGAACGCACACCGGACTGCCGGTCTGGCTGTCCCAAAGGCGAACCGTATAGTCGATGCTCGAGGACGCCAGCAGATTCTGGCTGGGATTGAAGTCAACAGACAGGACCGCCCCGGTGTGGCCCGTCAGAGTGTTGAGCAACGTCCCGGTCAGCGGCTCCCACAATTTCACCGTGCGATCGAAGCTTGCGGATGCAAGGATACCCGTGCTTTCTTGAAAATCCAGGCTCCAGCATCCGCCATCGTGGCCGCCCCAGAAGAACTCGAGGCTATCTGCGACAACATTCCACAGGCCGATTGGTCCCGCCGAGCCCGTGAATCCAAGGGCCCCGCCGTACGCCAAATAGTGGCCGTCGGGGCTGAATGCCAAGCCGACCACCCACTGGGAAAAGCTCCCCATTTGCGTGGATACCGAAAGTGAGTCAACATCTCGAACAAGGACTCTGCCATCCTGTCCACAGGATGCCAATAATCTTCCGTCGGGACTAAAGGTTACCGTCCAAACCCGGTCAAGATGGTCCGTGAGTGTTCTCAGAAGCGTGACGTTACCGGCGTTTTCAAGGGTAATTGGGACACCGGAATAGTTCCCTGTGCCTGCTCTTTCAATTCCCCGTGAGAGCACCGAGACTGGGGTGGACCATGTCATAGCTAGCACTGACAAGGCCAGAGCGGCGGAGAAGACAAAACCGGCAGGATCTGCTCCTCTCATCTTTTCCGATGTCGCAGCGATCGTTTTCCTCATGAGGTTTTTCTCCTTGTTTTCTAAGACAGCTAATTCGAGGACTGTAATGTAACAACTTGTGTTCCAATATCTTGTATGCCCAGACCGAGAAGCTCGTCTCAAATTCAATATTGCGATACTTGGCTGCGATAGTTGTTAGAGCTTCCTGGACTACCTCATGGACATCGTCCGGGCTCTGTGTTCTATGTCCCACGAACACACTGGAGCTTACCACAAGTTTCTCAAAATGCAGTTCCTCTGCCGTTTTGTCTCCAGAGCGGGCGTGTTCGTACAAGGCATTGATGGACAATGCCATGACTGTCAAATCATGCTAGAAGAAGACGTTTGCAGGTATCGATCTGTGCAATTTCGATATCGGCGCCTGACCGCAGATGAGAACAGCCTCTTCGAAGCGGCCACAGGCACCGCCTGATCTGTCCCTAACTCCTTCACAGGCATAAACATTCGGGCGCAGCGTCGGGCAACCAGACTCACGGACACAAACACGGAGAAACGGTGCTGTCGTAACCATACTCCGCGTAGGCAACTGAAGGGACCAGTGTCGACGCCGCCAGAACCAAGTATTTTTTCACAGAATATACTCCGGTGCACATGTCGCCGCGCGGTCACCGACACCTCGGCTGATTTCCTCATGGTCTTTAACTGATATAATGGATGGCGCCCTGATGGTACGTCAACGATGCACAAGCGGAATTGTTTGCCTGCTCCGGACATACATTACCGTTAAAATATACAATTAAATCCACACTATGTCGAGGTGAACCTGGCTGCTACGCTTGTGCCACGTCCGGCTTGCGCAGACAATCACGGTGATGTCCCGCGACTGAAGTCCGCAGAGAAGCCTATGGACAATCGGGCGGCGGGGGGCCGGCAGGGATGCCGAACAGGTAGCTGATCAAATAAGTGATATCCGATACGTTCGTCTTCTCGTCAGGATCGCCGTTGGCATTGCCCTCGGAGGGGCACGGAGGCGGAGGTCCCAGAGGAATTCCGAAAAGATAGTCCACCAGGTAGGCGATATCGGAGATATTCACCCGGTCCGGGGCCGCCCCATTGGCGTTGCCCCTGATGCCGCCGCAACAGCAGGCATCCCCGATACCGTCGCCGTTGGTGTCATGCTGGTCAGGGTTGGCCAGACCTGGACAATTGTCAAGCTGGCAGGTATTGGCGGCATACCCCGGATCTCCGTAGCCATCACCGTCGATATCAGTGCATTCGTCGCAGACGTCGCCGACACCGTCGCCGTCGGCGTCGGCTTGGTCGGCGTTAGCTGCCTCCGGGCAGTTGTCGTCGGGGCAAGTATTTAGTGCAAATCCCGGATTGCCGAGACCATCACCGTCACTGTCGGTGCAATTGTCACATACATCGCCAATGAGGTCACCGTCGGCATCTTCCTGCTGGGGGTTGTAGGTGTCCGGGCAGTTGTCGGCGGTTATCGGGACACCATCCTCGTCAAGGTCGACCACGCCGAGGTTGCACTCGTATATCGCGATGCTGAAGGCATCCACCGCGGCTTCCACGGTACCGCCCGACAGAGTATCCCGCGCCTCAAAGCGCACGAATATATCCCCTGTCGGTGTGACGAAATCGCCTACCCAGAAACTGCCTTCAAGCCATCGGCCGAGTCTTTTCTCCCATATTATGTCACCGGTGTCTTCTTCTACTAGCGACCAATTTTCTCCGCCGTCGTTTGACACATATACTCTGAATGGGTCGTGAGGAACATAGGCGGTCTGCCCGAACCAGCGAGCGTATTCTACCAGGGCGTCATCGCCGGAGAGCGTGATCGGCGGCGACACCAGATAGGTGCCGCCGTTGTCGACATCAGAACCGTCCGCGGCGCCGGTGAGGTAGCACATGCCGGTGCCGTCGTAGTCACTGGGTGGCACGCAGGTGTCGGCGGGGGTGACAGGCGTTCCTCTCTCCCAGTGGCCGTCGGTAGCATCACCGTACACTGTCCAGCCCTTGTCGGCTTCAAAATCATCCTCGAACAGGATCACTTTCCCGGTTGAGACCACGGCGAAGTATGGGTATGCCGAATCGCGACTGCTGTAGGTTCCGGTAATTACTTCCTCGGCCGTGAAGTAGAAAGTGCAGTTGCTGCCGCAGTCCGCAGCGGGCAGAACGGCCTGCAAGTAGCCCGGTTCAACCTCGGTCATGGCAATACTGTCATAGCTTGCGTCATCGAGGGCGTAGTGCAGAAAACCGCTACCCGGTAGAAACTCGCCCTCCCAGCCGACGCTTATATTAACATCTATTGTGGTAAGATAACCGGGTGAAAGCATGGAGGGGATGCCTTTGGGGAAATCGAAGGCCAGCCTCTCGGGTGGTCTGACGGTCTGGCTGACGAGGTACGACGTGGCCAGTGAGGCTCGGGCGATTTCCTTAGTGTAACTACAGTCGACATAACAGAGACTGTCGTGAGAAGTGTTTATATGCGGTGAATACCAGGTCCCCTCTACGTACTCGTGGGAAAAGAGCACTTCGTAACCTCTCTGGTAGAAGGGAGCTTGATCCGAACCGCCGCCTGCTCCGCTGCTCATCAAGATGTCCAGGTCCGTCAGCGAATCAGCCAGCGAACGGTAAGTTACGGCAAAGGTGCTGTCATATCCGTATTCAACGTATGCCACCGAGTTACAATCGTAGTAGCCGATGCAGTCCATATTGACCATCAACATTATACTGTCATCCCGCTCAAAGGCCCGCTCGGCATAGTACTCGGAACCCCACAAGCCTAACTCCTCGGCATCGAACAGAATGAAAATAAAACTCATGTCCGTCTCGATATCTTTCAGGGCGCGTGCCATCTCCAGCACGGCGGCCACACCGGAGGCGTTGTCGTCCGCCCCCGGCGAATCGTATACGCCGTCAAAGTGGGCCCCAACAAGAATCTGCAGTCCGGGAAAACGTGTTCCGGTTTTGTGGGCCCAAACGTTATGGCACCATATGTTAGTTCCCCACCACTCGGCGACGAACGTGTCTGTGGCCACCGAGTCGTATCCGAAGGAAGCAAACTTGTCCCGAAGCCAGTATCGCGCATCCCTGTTCGGGGAGGTGCCGGCAAACCGGCTGTAGTAGCTTGCCAGCGTCTCTGTATACATCTGCACGGAGTCCTGACTGACCAGCGAGACCAGTGAATCAAGATCGACCAACTCTGGTAAGCGGCTGATGTCCATCGCGGCCGGCGGCCGATAGACTATTTCCGCACCGATTCGCTCGGCCCCAATGAGATCCTGTTCCACACCCGGTCGGGAAAGGATTTCATTGTCGATCCTGAAAATGCGCAGCCTGCCTTCCTCGAAGACCAGCGGGTACTTGTCGATATTCACACGGTCAGACCGCCGGTCTATAGCCAGCTCATCCTTTTCCACGTTGGAGGCGACGAGACGGTATGCCAGGCCGCTGGTCAACAGAAGCTGCGCGGAAATCCCGTCGGCCAGAACGAGATAGCCGTCCGCGAGGCGCACCACCGGGTCAACCCCGGTCGACCGCAGCACTTCAGTCTCCATCTTACCACTAACCTGAACCCGGTAGAGATCATCTGAGTAGGCAACTGAAGGGATAAGGGCTGCGGCAACGAGAACCCATAGTCTTCTCACGGAACATTCCTCCCTGGGATACATCGTCGAACGATTGGCGACACGGCGGCCAGACCTTTCAATACGTTATACTGACATGGCCAAGGGCGTCCTGGTGCCGGGTCAACGATGCCAAGGCAAAACCGGCTGCCTGCTTCGGACAACCGCCATCGTCAAAATATACAAATGAATCCACGCTATGTCAAGGCAAACCTGACCGCCGGGCATGCGCCACACGCGGTCTATCCGGACGATCGCTGCGACGTTCTGCTATCGAAATCCAGGTCAAAACCCTAAGGACAATCCGGCGGCGGTGGACCGGCCGGAATTCCAAAGAGGTAAGTCACCAGGTATGTGATATCGGAAACATTGGTCTTCTCGCTGGCATCACCGTTGGCATTGCCCTCAGCCGGGCACGGCGGCGGGGGACCGGTCGGTATCCCGAAGAGATAGTCCACCAGGTAGGCCACGTCGGATATGTTCACCCGGTCGGGCGGCGCCCCGTTGGCATTCCCCCGGAATCCGCTGCAGCAACAGGCATCGCCGATACCGTCGCCGTTGGTGTCATACTGGTCCGGGTTAGGTATCTTCGGACAGTTATCTACCTGGCAAGTGTTGGCGGCGTAGCCGGTGTCGCCGTAACCATCGCCGTCCAAATCCGTGCATTCGTCACAGGCATCCCCGATGCCGTCGCCGTCGGCATCCGTCTGGGCGGTGTTAGCCGCCTCCGGGCAGTTGTCGTCGGGGCATGTATTCAGGGCATAGCCCGGATTGCCCAGGCCGTCTCCGTCAGTATCGGTGCAGTTATCGCAGACATCACCGACAAGGTCACTGTCGGCATCTTCCTGCATCGGGTTGTAGATATCCGGGCAATTGTCGGCGGTGACCGGCACACCGTCCTCGTCAAGGTCAACCACTGATGGATCGCATTCATAGGTGGTGACACTGAAGGCGTCAACGGCCGCCTCGATGGTTGTGGCGTAGAGCGTGTCAGAAGCCGCGAACCGCACCCTCATATCGGAAGTGGCAGTGACGAATTCACTTGCCCAGAAGCTATGCTCGAACCACCCGCCGTGGCACTGATCCACCGGCCCGGCGCTATCGGCCAGCACCCAGTCCTGGCCGTCGTTATTGGAGATGAACACCCGGAAAACGTCGTGATTGTAAGTATAAGTATTGAGGTTGAACCAGCGGGCATAACTGATCCTGCCGTCGGTTCCCGACAGGTTAAACTTTGGCGAGACCAGGTTGGTAGTGCCTCCATCAACATCGGCGCCCACCTGGTTGTCGGTTACGTAGCAGTAGCCGGACCCGTCGAAGTCGCTGGTGGGGTCACCGTACAGGCCGCCGGCGCTCGGAACGCGCCGTTCCCAGGCGCCGTCGGTAGCGGTACCGTACACCGTCCAGTACTTGTTGGTCTCAAAGTCGTCTTCGAAGAGAACGTTAAGGCCCGTGGCCACGACGGCGCTGTAGGGGTTTATCGGGCCGCGGTCGTACAGCGTCCCCAGTTCAGCTTCATCGGCGCTGACGTAGAAATCAAAGCGGCTGTAGCAGTCAGCCGCAGGCAGGGTGCCCTCATAATAATTGACGCCGATTTCGTTCATCGGAACGGTGACGTAACCCCCGCCGTCGAAGGAGTAATAGATTTTAGCGCTGCCCGGCACCGGTACGCCATCCCAGGCGCCTTTGACCAGGAGTTCGATCGTGGTCGGGTAGCCCGGAGATAGCATGGTCGGGACGCCTTTGGGATATTCGAAAGCCAGTCGTTCCTCGGGTCTGACCGTAGCGCTGACCGTGTAAGTGGTCGCCAGAGAAACCTGTACCATCTTCGTCATATACGAGAAATCCATATACGACGTGCTGTCGCGAAAGGAGTGATAAACGGTGGAAAAATAGTATTCGGCTACAAAAGTCGCCGGATAGCCTTTCACGGTGAAAGGATAATGGTCGGAACCGCCGGAATTTCCCGACAGGTAGCCGGTCATGCCCAGAAGAGAAGAGGCCAGGGTGCGCCATAGGACTGAAAATGTCGTGTCCGTACCGTGGTACAGCCGGGCGCGGGTATCGTTCTCGTAATGCCCGATCATGTCCATGTTGAGCATATAGACAATGCTGTCACCTCTGAGCGTCGCCTCGTCGGCATAGTGTTCGGCCCCGTAGAGACCGAACTCCTCGGCATCGAACAGGACGAAGATGAACGTCATATCGGTTTCGATGTCGCGAAGCACGCGCGCTATTTCCAGAACACCCGCCGTGCCTGAGCCGTTATCGTCGGCACCCGGCGAACCTTCCACGGCATCGCGATGGGCGCCGACGATTATCTGCTGGCCGGGAAAGCGACTGCCGATTTTGTATGCGACCACATTGTGACATTCCGTCGTTTCTCCGGAAAGGTCGGCTGAGAACGTATCGATCATCACCGAATCGTAGCCGAAGGACTCAAACTTGTAAGCCAGCCAGTTGCGCGCCTGGCGATTGTCAACCGTTCCGGCAAGCCTGGTTGGATAGGCCTGTAAATGTTCGGTATATGAGCGGAGAGAATCTTCGCTGACCAGTGAAATAAGAGAATCCAGATCGAGCGTGTACGGCGAAGGAGGGACAAAAGCTGCGGCCGGCTCTCGATAAGTGATTCTGGTCCGAACTACGTCAACAGGGATTAGTCCCGGCTGG
>Ga0224495_10000824_pt1 | contig 23398 bp, 22 predicted proteins | sample SF_Jul11_sed_USG_FD_168128 | JGI IMG/M metagenome (GOLD analysis project Ga0224495, IMG submission 168128) | Sediment microbial communities from San Francisco Bay, California, United States - SF_Jul11_sed_USGS_4_1 | ecosystem: Environmental > Aquatic > Marine > Sediment | place: USA: California...
TTGTGTTTAACGAAGGTATTTCTGATAGAGGAAAGATATTAACAAGAATATCAAACAACTGGTTTAAATTATTAAAAAATGTTAAAAACCATATTATAGAAACAGATGTGAATAAAATGCCTGAACCTTTTAAAAAAAACAGTGAATTATTGAAGGATCGGGTAGTAATGGTAAAAAAATGTAACCGAATAAATTATGAATTTATTGTACGGGGACATTTAATGGGTTCCGGATATAATGAGTATAAAAATGGCGGAACAGTATCTGGTGAAAAATTGCCTTCCGGATTAAAATCAGGTTCTAAATTGCCCCATCCGATATTTACTCCCAGTACGAAAGCTGATAGTGGGCATGATATTAATGTCACTTTTGATATTATGGCATCAGATATAGGTTTTGATTTATCAAATCAACTAAAGAATATAAGTATTCAAATATACAATAGTGCCTCGCAAAAACTGGCAAAGCATGGTATATTACTTGCAGATACCAAGTTTGAATTCGGAATACTGAATAATGAAATTATTTTAATTGATGAGGTATTGACTCCGGATTCCTCAAGATATCTACGCGAGTCTGAATTTAATTTTGCACTGGAAAATCAACTTCCTTTACCGAGTATGGATAAACAAATATTACGTGATTATTTAAACACACTCGACTGGGATAAAAACCCACCTCCACCGAAAATTCCGGATCATATCCTTGAACAGACGAGAAACAAATATTTAGAAATAGAGAAGGTAATAGAATGTATTTCACAGGAAATGTAATAGTTCGTTTCAAAAAATCAGTTTTGGAACCTCAGGGAAAAGCAATAGAAATGTCTCTTGGTGAAAACGGTTTTAAAGGTGTCAGTCAGATCAGAGTCGGAAAGTCAATCGAGGTAACAGTCGATGCTGCTTCATCTGCGGAAGCTGAAAAGTTAATCAGGGAAATTGCAGAGAAAATGTTATTTAATCCGGTAATGGAGCATTGTGAAGTGCATATGGTGGAATCTCCGTGAGTAGCGTAAAAAAAGCTGGAATACTAATTTTTCCCGGAACTAACTGTAATCAGGATCTAAAAGCGGTTCTGGAAGATGTTTATCAATATCAAGTCGAAGAGCTCTGGCATCAAAGCAGTTTTCAGCCTGATCACGATATTTATTTTATTGCAGGAGGGTTTTCGTACGGTGATTATTTACGCAGCGGCGCATTGGCAGCGAGATCATTAAGTATGAAATCTTTGATAGAAGCTAATCAAAAAGGAAAAAAAATTGTCGGTATTTGTAACGGATTTCAAATATTAACTGAGGCAAATTTACTTCCAGGAGCCTTGATTAAGAATACAGGTCTTAAGCATATATGCAAGTGGGTTGCTCTTGAAGGAGCAGGAATATGGAGTAACTATATTGGGCAAAATTATCAGTTGCCCGTATCTCATTCTGAGGGAAATTATATTATTTCAGAAGAAATGCTTTCTGAAATTGAAAACAATGGTCAAATTATTCTGAGATATGTAGAAAATATAAATGGATCACAGAATAATATTGCCGGTATACAGAACAAATCGGGAAATATTATAGGTCTTATGCCTCATCCGGAGCGTGCTATATATCCTCAACTTGATTATTCATACAGCAACGAGCAATCAGGCAGGATTTTTTTTGAAAAAATTTTAGCATAACTGAATGGATGCTGTTGTATCAGGTATTTACGGAGCTTTTTATCAGATCATACCACTTGAAAACCTGAACAAAACCAGTCTTCTGAAGCCTTATTTACTTGCAAAATTAAGCGGGAAGATGCGGATTTCAAAAAATAATAGTCTTGAACCACCTGTTCCAGCAATTGGTGACAGGGTTCTTTATGAGATAACTGATAAAAAAAATGACGAAATTGATGCTCATATTCAATCCATATATGAACGTAAAAATGTGTTTAAAAGATCATCTCACACAAGAGTACAGTATCTTGGAGCAAACATCGATTCTATTATAATTATTTTATCGCTGGATAACCCTCCTTTTAATGAAGGTTTCCTGAACAGAATATTGGCAGAGGCTTTTTTAAGTAAAATAAAAGTTCTTATAATTTTAAACAAAATAGATTTGTTAAATGGAAAAAAAAGTAAAGTTGATGAATATAATGATATAATCGAATCTCTCAAGTATTACCAGAAAATTGGATATAAGGTATTTAAAGAGTCCTTAAATACTCAAGTCTCCTTGGAATTAAGTAAATGTCTGAAAAAGGGAAGGTATCTTACTTTTGGTGAATCTGGGGTCGGGAAAAGCACATTTATTAATACATTTTTAGGTGAAGAATTAAAATCAACTGCCGAGGTTGGTTATGGAGAAAGAGGAAAGCATACAACTACCAACCCTACACTCCATATTTATAAATCGAATATTCAAATAATAGATGTGCCCGGTATAAAGGAGTTTGGTCTTTCTCACCGAAATAAATATGAAATTTCCCGGGCATTTATTGAGTTTGAAAAATATAAATGTCAGTTTCGTGATTGCCTTCATATCGAAGAAGGAAATTGCGGAGTTAAAGAAGCAGTAAAAAAGGGTAAGATATCAGCCAGTCGGCATCGTTTTTACGTCAATATTATTTCCTCTCTGCGGAAGACTTATAAACTACGCAGGGGGAATTTAAAAAAATAGCAGAAAATTCGGGCTATTTATTTGAGTTGATATTTTACTGTTTATTAATATATGCTATTTCAGAAATGGTCTGAATATAAATTACGTTTTGTTTGAAACAAGGTAACTATGGATAGGTTTTCAGCCGGAATTATTTTTAAAAGTAACTGGGCACAATAATTTATAGTAGCACCTGAGGTAGAAACATCATCTACCAGCAGGTATCGGGTATGTAAATTCATTGTTTCTGAATGAATTATTTTTATAGAGTTCATTATCGTTTTAAATCTATTTTGTATATTTTGATTTTTCGAACTTGCATTACCATCTTTTACAAAATACTGAGCAATGTTGATTTTTGTATGTTTAGAAGATTCGCTGATTATTTTAAACAAAAAATTATTTCTGGATGGAGCCGGAATAATAAAAAAGGGGTGTTTATTGAACCTGTAATTCAAATATGCAGAAAAATGTTGAACCATTATTATACAAGCATCTTTATTATTATAAAATTTCCCCTGGTTAAATAATAATGAAGCAATCCCTTTATTTTCCCATATGTAATAATATGGAACATTGTAATTCTTCAAAATGAAAAAATGAAAATCATTTGCCTGACTTTTTAGAAATTCATCAGTGATTTTTTTTTCGCAAAAGAGACAAACCGACTTATAAAGTGGAACAAGATTTAACTTACATAGAGAGCAATTTTGTGGAAATATAAAATTTATAATTTTTATTTTATTTTTGCTTGTTATCATCTGATTTAATAATCTTAAATAGTATTGAAATTTTTCACTTCAAGATTAAAATAAATGCAAGATAATACTCATTTACATTTCATAGGGAGCCGATAATCTGGTTAATATGGCAGACTTTGAAATTTCAAAAGATGTAAATAATATTTCTGAGATATCGAAAGAAGATGTCAAGGTATCTACAGGAAAAAAAGGCAAGTTTAGAATCACTACATCATTGAAAGTAAGGTTTGCCTGGACTTTTATTGCCATTACCCTTACTATTCCTTTAATAGTAGGAACTACAAGTATATTTTATTACAGAGCACAGCTGTTAAGACAGGCTGAAGGTCGACTTTTTCAAACATCTGCTTATTTAAGAGAGTTTCTTGCTCATACCTTGTTTGACAGATATGCGCATATCGAACTTTTAGCAAGCAGTGAAATTGCCAAAAGGGGGGTAAGTTCCAGTAATGATCGGGATATTACCAGATCATTGAATGATTACATCAAACAATATGAAATGTATTCTCTGTTTATGATTTTTGATCGTGCGGGAAACCTGAAACAGGTCAATGATATTGATATAGAGGGGAGCCCAATTGAATCTAAAGCATTATTAGGAACCAATCAAAAAAACTGGCAATGGCACTTGTTAAGTGAAGACAAGGGAGATTATATTGACTGGTTTGGTGAGTGCACGAAATCAAATCGTAATAGTCCTTATTTTACTTCCATTATACGAAAGTCTATAACTTTTGAAAAGCTTGATATTGACCCTTTCAATATTCTTTTTGCAATGCCAATTAAAGAAAGCGGAGCTGTAACGGGATGCATGGTCAGTGCTTTTAAAATTTCAGAGTTAACTCCCATGTATCGTTATGCGGTTAACCTTACACGTCGTCAAATTGAAACATTTGAGCTATCCATTATTGATCAAAATGGTCTGGTTATCTGGGAAAATTTTAATAAAAACAGTGAAAGTTTTAATACAAATATAATTAATTTAAATTCTAAAATTGCAACGCAATGGAAAACATCAGGGCAGGGGTCTGTTGAAGGAATTGAAATACATGAACGTTCAAAACTGGAAATGCTCACCTCAATAGTAACCGAGTCAGGATTCCATTCTTATCCCGGAATTGGTTGGGCGATAATTGCCCGTGCTCAACTCGAAACCATCATGGATCCAGCCAAGAGTCAATTAATGCTTTTTTTAATTGTAACCGGAGGCGTTTTACTGTTTGTAATTATAATAATATTTATTTTTGCTCAAAAAATTACAGGACCTATTGATAGATCCGCTACACTAATCGAGAAAATTGGAGATGGGGATTTAACTAACCTTATTCATATTGAATCCAGTGATGAACTCGGAAAACTGCAATATTATGTAAATCAGACTATTTTTAATTTAAGGCAGCTCGTAGAAGCTCTTGTTATTTCGAGAAGTAAGGCTGCAGAGGTAGCAACCGAGGCATCTGGAAGCTCCAGAGAAATATTACGTTCAAGTCAGGAGCAGGCTTCACTTCAGGAAGAATCTACAGCTGCACTTGAAGAGCTTCTTGCCTCCACACAAAGTATTTTTGAAGCAACTCAAAAACAGGTAACAGGGGCACGAACCAATGCAAATGCGATGGAGGATTTAAAGCATCTGTTTGCTAAATCATCAGATATTATGGTTGAGATTACAAAAGAAGCAGATGAAACAATGCACCATGCAAAATCAGGAGGAGCTGCGATACAACTCTCTATGGTAAGTATGAAAGAAATTTCTGAAACATCCCAGAAAATTCTCGGTATTATTGATGTGATTAACGATATTGCTGATCAAACAGATCTTCTTGCTCTTAATGCTTCTATTGAAGCTGCCAGGGCGGGAGAGCATGGAAAAGGTTTCTCTGTTGTTGCTCAGGAAATAAGTGAATTGGCGGAAAGGAGTTCGAGCTCTGCAAAAGAAATTGCAAGACTATTAAGAACTGCAAATCAAAAAGTGGAGTTGGGATCGGATAAAGTAAGTGCAACAAAGGAAATTTTTGACAGGATTATAAATGCCATGGATCGCTTGTCAAAAGATATTGTAACAGTACGTGATATTGATCAGCAGCAAAGTGAAGCGGTAATTCAAACTGCTGTACGTGCGTCCAATGTGGCAGGTATCGCGGGTGATATCGCTAATGCAACCAAATTACAAAGTCAATCTGCTGAAGAAATTATGAGTGATATGAACAGGGCAAAACAGTTAAACATGAATAACGTAGAAAAAACTGAAAGTCTTGATAAATTAATGCAAAACCTGATTATTGTACTCGATGAGGTTTCATCATTGGTACATAATTTCAGTTTACCAAAAAGTACGGAAATAATCAACGAAAAATTAATTAAATCAAAATAAATAATTACAGGAATTTTAAATAAGCGGTAATAGCCTGTTGTAGATTTAAATGATTATAATCTATTGATTTGTCATTTTTTACTTTTTGAGCGGCGCTGTCAATTTCCCTCGAATTGAATCCAAGGTTCAATAAAGCGTCGTTTAATTGCATTTCCAGTTCATTTTCTAACGGATAAGAATCTGAACCTTTGAATTTATACACAATTTTTTTAATCTTGTTTGCTTTTGTATTAGCTTCAAATAATATTTTTTCAGCTTTTGCTTTTCCAATACCAGGTGTCCTGGTTAATAAGGGTGCATTTGCCTGTGTTATCGCATTTAAAATTTGAACTGGTCCTATATAAGAAAACATATTTAATATGATTTTAGGACCGATTCCCGGCAGTGTTAAAAGAAATTCAAAAAGCATTTTTTCTCTACTGTGGTGAAATCCATATAATGAATCAGAGGACTCTGATTGATAGTGGTATATATAAAACTCAACATTTAAATCTTTAGATCCCTGAAGTTTTTCAGAAACATAAAGTGGTATATGAATATTATAACCGATACCGGTTTCTGCTAAAACCAGTACTTGAAATGCTTCAAGTTCAATAACTTTTCCTTTAATATATCCGATCATATTAGTAATGATTACGATTTAGCCAGGCAGAAATGGCAAGCGAAATAGCATCTGCTGCATCATCTGGTTTGGGTATAAATTCAAGTTTTAAAATTTTTTTTATCATTGTTTGCATCTGATATTTTTCAGATTTACCATAACCAGTAATTAATTTTTTTAAAGCTGTTGGTGAGGTTTCATGATACCTGATATTGAATTTTTCTAATGTCAGTAAAATAACACCTCTGGATTCAAGTAAAAGTGATGTGGTTGTCATATTTTTTTTAATAAATACTGATTCTATTGCACAAAACTCTATGCTGTATTTGTTCAATAATTTTGTTAGTTCTTGTTCAATAATTAATAACCGTAAAGAGTCCCGTTCATTTGCAGGAGTTTCTATTATATCTGAAAAAATATAATCCAGATTGTTATTTTTATTTGTTTTAACAATTCCAACTCCTAATCTTGCATACCCGGGGTCAATGCCAAGAAAGAAGTGCTCATTTTCTATCATTAATGAATATTACTGAAAACATTTTGAACATCATCATTATCTTCCAGTATCTCTATGAGTTTCATTACCCTGGCGTGGCTTTCTTCATCCAGATCCAGTAATAAATGGGGAACATATCTGATTTCAGACAGATTAATTTTCCAGTTTAAACTTTCAGCAACAGGCGTGATAAATTGCATTGCACTGTGGAAATCTTCTTTTCTGGTTTTTATTATAAAATGATCAGCATCTTTTTCATAATCGAGCGCACCACTATCAAGAACTATTTCCATGATTTTATCTTCACTTATATTATCACCTTCGATAATAATAATTCCAATAAGATCAAAAAGATAACTTACGGCACCTGATTCAGCCATCGAACCGCCATTTTTCGTTAAAATATTTTTTAACTCAGGAATTGTTCTCGATTTCTTATCAGTTAAAACTTCAATAATTAAAGCTGCTCCCCCGGGAGCATAAGCTTCATATACCGCTTCTTCATATGAGAGGCCTTCCAGTTCACCAGTTCCTTTTTTAATAGCTTTTTCAATATTATCCCGGGGCATATTGTAGCTTTTGGCTTTGGTGACGGCTGCTTTGAGTCGAATATTTGCATTCAGATCTCCGCCACCTAATCTTGCAGAAACCATGATCTCCTTACCGAGTTTGGTAAATATAGCACCGCGTTTTGCATCTACTGCAGCTTTACGGTGCTTTATGTTAGACCATTTGGAATGACCGGACATATATCTGATTACTTTTTGTTTTTATTTAACCAGAGCATCATCGATCTTAATTTTGCTCCTACTTTTTCAATAGGGTGATTTGCTTCGGTAGTTCTCATGCGATTAAAATTTGGGTATCCTTTATCAGTCTCTTCAACCCACTCTTTAGCAAATTTTGATCCTTTGCTTTTTTGTATTTCTGATAAAACCTGTTTCATCTGATTTTTAACATAAGAATCAATAACACGTGGTCCCCGTGTAAGGTCACCATATTCAGCAGTATCGGAAATGGAATGACGCATTTTTGCCATTCCGCCTTCGTAAATTAAATCAACGATTAATTTTGTCTCGTGTAAACATTCGAAGTAGGCAATTTCTGGATCATAACCTGCTTCAACAAGCGTCTCAAAACCAGCCTGTATCAAGTGAGAAACACCGCCGCATAATACAGCCTGTTCACCAAAAAGATCTGTTTCGGTCTCTTCAGGGAATGTAGTTTCAAGAATACCTGCTCTTCCTCCACCCACACCAGCTGCATGAGCAAGTGCTCTTTTTTTGGCAGAACCAGTATAGTCTTGATAAATGGCTATTAATGCAGGAACACCACCACCTTCAGTAAAAACCCGTCGTACAAGATGTCCCGGCCCTTTTGGGGCAACCATGTATACATCAATATCTTTCGGTGGTACAATTAAATCATAGTGAATATTAAATCCATGCGAAAATACCAGAGCCTTGCCAGCTTTTAAATTAGGTAATATATCCTTTTCAAATAATTTTTTTTGCACCGTATCAGGAGCTAATATCTGAATAATATCAGCTTTAGCTGCTGCTTCAGCCGGCTCAAATACCTGAAATCCGTCCTCTTTTGCCTGTTTTACAGAATTTGATGTTGACCGTAATCCAATAATAACATTTAATCCGGAATCTTTCATATTCTGGGCTTGTGCATGCCCTTGTGAACCATATCCAATTACCGCTATAGTTTTATCCTTGATGATATTTAAATCGCAATCCTGATCATAATATAAATTAGCCATGTGTATACTCCTTTGAAAGGAAATCTGATAATCAAATATATAGCGTCAATCAAAGTTTATGGAATAAAAAAATATTTTTTCACAAAAAAAATGGAATTATTCTGTTTTATTTAGTATTTATAATAACAACTCATGAAAAAAATAGAATACCTTGTCCTGGTTTTTGCTTTTATATTTACAGATTTTGTTTATGGAGCTTCCCAATCACCACAATATCAGGTTTATCTAAATTCTGGTTATTTTAATGGATTTTCTATTTTACTGGGATTTGGAATAAATAACATTTCGCCTGCGTTGCCGATAGGAGTTGAGGCTGATCTGGGTTATACCCATCAATCAGATCCGGGTAGAGCTGTGGAGGCCAGAAAAGTTTTTATTAATGATGGTACAGCAGGCAACAACAATGTTAAAGAATCTGCAACAATGTATAGTATTAATGTTGATTTTAAATATCCTTTGTACAAGCGTTCCAATATAATAGTAGATCTTTATGTTGGTCCAAGATATGCAGATTATTCTGCGCAATTTGAATACAGTGGTGGGAATGAGCAGTTTGCTCCTACTTCAAAAAATTGGGGTCTTGGAACAGGATTAAAAACTTCATTTGAAATAACAAGAAAAATGGATATTGGCTTTAATACAGGAATTGATTATTTTTTTCCTTCTACCATTTCAGGGCATGGGCAATTTTATTATAACCCAAGTGGTGTTGATGATAACCCAAGAAATAATTATACCTATGCAGATGCTGATAATGTAATTGATCAGCCTGCCATAACCCCCAAATTTTTATTTTTTATTGGATATAAACTTTAAAAGATTAAAGGTCGTTTTTTGAGAGTATTGTATATTTTAAACTGTCTTCGGAGAGATGGGCTTTTATCGCATCAGGATTGAGGACAAGTTTTTCTTTTTCATTGCGTGTTAATTGCTTTATTTTATGTTCGATTTTTAAAGCATCGGACTGAGATCCAGTTTCAAATTTCCAGCAAACGGCTATTTTTTTTACTTTATTGATTCTTGTATACCTGGCTCCTTTTTTACCAGATATGTGTTCATTCAAGCGTCGTTTAATATCCAGTGTCCAGCCCGTATAAAAAAAATTTCTTTGAGTTTCAATAATATAAATATAAAACATTTAATTTATTTATTTACAAAAATAACATCTCGAATGAATTTTTATGTTTACACCTGCGGCAAGAATCTCGTGATTCACATAAATATAAATATATATCGTAAATTCTGGAAATATATGGAGAATAAATTATAATATGTTCAAGAAAGTTCTTGTTGCCAATCGGGGAGAAATTGCTACTCGAATAATTCGTGCCTGCAATGAAATGGGCTTAAAAACTGCAGCAATTTTTGCCCAGGAGGATTGCGAAGCATTACATATTAGAAAAGCAGATGAAGCATATCTTGTTGGTCCAGGTCCGATTGAAGGGTATCTCAATGCTCATCGCATTGTAGATCTATGTCTTGAAATCGGGGCAGATGCCATTCATCCAGGTTATGGTTTTTTATCAGAAAACCCTCTGTTGCCCAAACTTTGTGAACAAAACGGAATAACATTTATTGGACCCACTTCAGAAGCAATTGCAATGATGGGAGATAAAATAACCGCAAAACAAACAGTAATAAAAGCAGGTGTTCCCACAGTTCCGGGAAGTGAAGGAAATATTGAAGATCATAAGGAAGCAATCAAGCTTGCTGAGAAAATCGGATATCCTGTAATGGTTAAAGCTACAGGAGGTGGAGGGGGGCGCGGATTAAGAGTCGCACAAAATTCATCTCAACTGCTTGAAGCAATGGATGCTGCATCACGAGAAGCAAAAGGAGCATTTGGAAAACCAGAGATCTTTTTAGAGAAGTATATTGAAGAACCTCATCATATAGAATTTCAAATACTTGCAGATAAATATGGTAATACCATTCATCTGGGTGAGAGGGATTGTTCCATTCAAAGGCGTCATCAAAAACTAATTGAAATTGCACCTTCTTTATTACTTACACCTGAATTAAGAAAAGAAATGGGAGATGCTGCTGTACGGGTTGCAAAGGCTGTTAATTATTCGAATGCAGGAACCGTAGAATTTCTTCTGGATAAAAATGGTAATTATTATTTTATTGAGATGAATACACGTATTCAGGTGGAGCATACTGTTACCGAGGTGGTAACAGGAGTAGATATTGTAAAAAATATGATAGAAATTGCCTCAGGCAAAAAACTGGAATTAAAGCAGGAAGATGTTCTGATAAGAGGCTATGCAATTGAATGCAGAATTAACGCCGAGGATCCTAAACGGGGATTTATGCCCTATGTTGGAAAGATCACATCCTATACCTCGCCGGGAGGGATCGGAGTGAGAATCGATGGAACTGTATATCAGGGATATACAATTCCTGGTTTTTATGATTCAATGGTGGCAAAATTAACAGTATCAGGATTAACCTGGGAAGAGACAGCAAAAAGAACTGCAAGGGCCCTCAGAGAATATTCTGTAAAAGGTATTAAAACAACTATTTCATTTTTAACTGAAATTGTTCAAAGTGAAAAATTTTTAAGCGGAGACTTTAGCACTAAATTTATTGATGAAAATCCTGAACTACTGAATTATGAGGAAAAACTGGCCAAGGAAGATCTGGCTTTGATTATCTCTTCAGCAATTGCGGCACATAGTGGTTTGTAGAGTCGATAAAAAAATCAATGGAATATGCAACGGAGAAAAAGATGTCTGAAAAAAAAAGTAATATAAAAAAAACATTTATAACTGATACTACGCTTAGAGATGCACACCAGTCCATTTTAGCTACAAGAATGAGAACTGAAGACATGCTTCCGATTCTGGAACAAATGGATAACATAGGATTCTGGTCGATGGAGGTTTGGGGTGGAGCAACATTTGATATAATGCTCAGATATCTTAAAGAAAATCCATGGGAAAGATTGAAAAAAATCAAGAAGGCATTAAAAAATACACCCACGCAAATGTTACTGCGAGGGCAAAACCTACTGGGATACAGACATTATTCAGACGATGTATTAAAAATGTTCATTGTTAAAGCTTCGGATAATGGCATGGATATTTTTCGGATATTTGATGCCCTGAATGATTTAAGGAATGTCGAAATTGCTGTTAAAGAAGTTAAAAGAGCAGGGAAACACGCAGAAGGTGCCATCAGCTATACCATTTCCCCCGTTCACAAGATAGAAAATTTTGTTAATCTGGCTGTAAAATTTGAAGAAATGGGTTGCGATACGATTTGTATTAAAGATATGGCCGGGCTTCTAGCGCCATCTGTTGCCTATGATCTTGTTCAAAAAATAAAAAAAGTTGTAAAAGTTCCTTTGCACCTTCATACTCATGATACTACGGGTTTAGGAGGTCTTTCTGCATTGAAGGCGATTGAGGCAGGTTGTGATATCATTGATGCGGCAATATCTCCTCTTGCTTCTGGAACATCCCAGCCACCTATTGAGGTTATTGTTGCAGCACTGCAGGGTACGGAATATGATACAGCTCTGGATATGAAACAATTGCGGGAAATTGCGGACTATTTCAGAAAAATTCGAAAAAAATATGGAAAATTTGAAAGTGAATTTACCGGAATTAATGTTGATATGCTTATATCACAGGTGCCAGGTGGAATGATTTCTAATCTTGCTTCGCAGTTAAAGGATCAGGGCGCTATAGATCGGTTTGATGAGGTGATTGCAGAAGTTCCCAGAGTGCGTCAAGATATGGGTTTTCCACCCCTGGTAACTCCTACATCACAGATTGTGGGTACACAAGCAACTTTAAATGTATTAACAGGTGAACGGTACAAAGTAATTACCAATGAAACTAAAAATTATTTAAAAGGAATGTATGGAAAACCAGTTGCCGCCATTAATGAAGAGGTTCGGCGCAAGGCAGTAGGTTCTGAGAAAATTATAGATTGCAGGCCTGCTGATCTTCTTCCTCCTGAAATGGAGACTCTTACAAAAGAGATAGGTGATTTGGCTGAAAATGTAGAGGATGTACTTTCTTATGCCATGTTTCCACAAATTGCAAAAGAATTTTTTGAAGAGAGAAAATCAGGTAATTTAAAACCTGAATCTCTGGAATTTGAAAATTCCTCTCAGATTAAGCAGGCACCACACCTGGCGCCCAGTGAGTTTAATATAACAGTGCATGGAGAGACTTATCATGTTGTTGTTGAAGGTTCTGGTCACAAATCACAGTCAGATGTCAGACCATTTTATATTAAAATTGATGGAAGACCAGAAGAGGCACTTGTAGAAAGTCTTGTTGAAGTTATGCCGAGTGTGGATGGGCAGGTAAAGCTTGTTTCAAGCAAAGGCTCTTCAAGGCCCAAAGCATCAGGTAAAGGCGATGTAACCACTGCAATGCCGGGAAGAGTAATTAAATTAAATGTAAAAGAGGGTAGTCAGGTAAAAGCCGGAGATACAATTTTAATTGTTGAAGCAATGAAAATGGAAAATCAGGTTCATACTCCTATTGATGGAGTGATAAAAAAGATTTATGTAAAAGAGGGTGATAATGTTAATCCTGACGAAACTCTGGTGGTAGTAGAATGATGAATAATACTGTTCATAAAAAAGAAACCGTAAAAGAGGTAGTAATTTTTTTAAATAATCATCGTTTATCTGGTGGGCCAGATGAAAAGAAAAAAGATATTCGAAAGATTAATATTCCTTTTAATGTTATATTTCCATCTGCTGATGATTCTCCCTATATTTCGCTGGGATATACAGAAAGACTCATGCGTAAACTGCAAATTGAGTTTGCTGAAGAGTTTGATTCTCTGGAGATAAAAAATTATCGGGAAGGGTGCGGATATTTCACCGGTTCAGTCATAATAACCTTCAAAGGCAAATTATTTGAATTTAATTTTCAATGGGAAGGAAAAGGAGCAATTGAGGATACCTGGAATTTATTTACCACCTGGTCCAGGATTTCCTGATCTTGTTAAAGTACATTATGGAAAATAACAGCAGTTACGAAGGCAAGCAGGAACATATTCGAGACTTGATAACTCCGAAAATTGAAACATTTTTAAATATATACCATGACAAGGTTTATACGGTTCAATTAACCATACCAGAGTTCACTGCCATTTGCCCGAAAACAGGTTTGCCTGATTTTGGGGTTATTACAATTGAATATAGTCCTGATAAAGTCTGCCTGGAATTAAAATCATTAAAAGAGTATTTTCTTTTTTTTAGAAATGTAGGTATTTTTCATGAAAATGTGGTAAACCGTGCCCTGGACGATTTGATAAATGCGTCTAAACCAAGATATATGAAAATAAAGGCAGATTACAATGTTCGTGGTGGAATATTGACTACCGTAGAACGGGAATATAAATTTTCTTGATGCGAAAACTCTGGCTTGGTTATTTATTAAGCGTATCTATTGTTGCAATCCCTGTTGGAATTATTACTTTGTTTCAATTATTTCTTGGAAAAATTTCTTTTTTTTCTGATGATATTCAGAATTGGACGGCATTTCATGTGATGGGTCTGATGATTTTTCAGGCTATAATTTTTTTATCCATGATAGTTCTGGTTTACAGAATATTTAAACCGGATTTTTTTCATTGGAATGGGTCCGTAAGCTTCAAAGAGATCGTATGGGGGATTTTGGGGTTAATATTAGTTAATTTAATGGCAAAATTAATCATGGATTTAATGCACGTAGAAGCAACGCAATTTGAAGAGCTGAACAAGGTTGTATTAAAACAAAATTCTGTTGTTTTTATTGTTACAGTGGCCGGATTTGCTCCGATTTATGAAGAAATTGTATTCAGAGGATTTATTTTGAGAATTTTATGGCCTTCTAAAAATAATATTTATCTGAAGGCTGGAGCTGTTCTTTTTACCAGTTTTTTATTCAGTATGATTCATTTTGATCTGGATGCTGCAATTCCAATTTTTCTTTTATCATTGTATCTGTCTATCTGGACGATTATAAAAAAGAATATTTTTTTATCAATAGTTATTCACTCAACTCAAAACTTTATAGCATCGGTTGCTTTTTTATATTTAAATATAGGTTAAGATTCCTGAGATATTTTATATGAACCTTCATCGATTTCAGAAATCTGGTAATTGTCTATTGAGATTCTCTGAAGATCAACAACAAAAACATTAAATTTATCTATTACTCGTCTGATTTCACGATTTCGTCCCTGATGAAGTTTCACAGTATAATAACATTTTTTATCCTGAGGTGTAATGGAATCAAATTTAAGAATTTCATTTTTATCAAAAACACCTTTAACACATTTTTCCAACTCAAAATCTGCCAGTGGCCGGGAAGTTCTAAGATTATATGTTTTAGTAATACGGTTTGACGGATGGGTCAAATGATGAATAAAGTCTCCATTATTAGATAATATAACAAGACCTCTGGACTCTTTATCAAGTCTGCCTGCAAAATAAAAATTCTGCATACTCATCGGTAAAAGTCTGAAAATGGATTTTTCTCCTTTGTATTCTGCATGAGAACATGTATAGCCAACAGGTTTATTTAATAATACAATTTTTGTTGTAACTTCAAGAAATATGCTTTTTCCATCTACTACAAGTTCTGCTGATTTTGGAATTTTTTGATCTGGACGAAAAATCTGTTCACCATTATAAAGTACCACATGATTTTCAAGAAATTCAACTGCATCTCTTCTGCTGCATAGTCCAGCATGGGAAAGAAACTTTCCAATGCGAAAAAGTAATTCTTCGTTTGTGCTCATATTTTAAACAATCAATATTCCATTTAAAAGTAAATTAATTATCTCTTCACTGAATTTGGAGAGTGTTTCGGGTTGACTGGTGTCGATATTGAAAAATTCTTTAAGAATAAATCTGTTTTTCAGTGGCTGAAACAAAAGCGGAATAAATGATAATGCAATAAACCAGCAATTGCAGTCAGTTCTGATCCATTTTTTTTCCTGGCCATATAGAAGGTATTGATGCAATTTTTTTGTAACCTGTGGTAAAAATTTACTGAACTCTTCTCTGGCGTAGGGCAAACCTTCCTGAAATTCTCTTTCCATAAGGGTATGTATTTCGGGATTTTTCATGACGCTTTTAATTAATAAATCAGAAAATGTTTTTATTCTTATGCTGAATTCTTCTTTATTCTCCGGAGTATTCATTAAAACTTCGAGAGCAAACGCAGAATTGGTCTCACTATATTCTTCAATAATTGTTCGATACAGGTTTTCTTTCGATTCAAAGTGGTAAATTATGGAGCTTACATTTACATCTGCCTCATGGGAAACATCTCTTACTGTAGTAGCTTTTAACCCTTTTTCTGCAAAAAGTTTAAGCGCTGCAATTTTTATTTTTTCTTTTGTAGGCTTTTCATTTTGCATTGAAAAATACTCAATATGCAACCATTTCTAAATGTAAACAAATATTTAAATTTTTAGTATACTTGATTGATTTTATTTAGATAATGTTTGACCGAGTTATAAGGCAATCGTCAATGGTAATATATTTTAAAAAAAATTGGAAGTTTACATGGTAATTCAAGAAAGAATTAATAAAAAATTTGTATATCTGATATTGGCAATTGTTTTATGGAGTGAACCGTACAGCAATTTGGCTGCTCAAGAGAAAAAATCTGATACTTTATCGTTATCACTAGATGAAGCTGTAATGCTGGTAATATCCAATAACCTGGTTATACAGGACGCAAAATATGATATTATTATGAGTGATGGAGATTTTGAAAAATTTCAACAAAAGTTTACACCTTACCTGAATGCAGAGGCCAGTTATCTTGACTCAACTAATCCTGTATCAGGAAATGCCCAACTTTTTGGGGGGCAGGAATTGAAACAGTTTGATGCAACCGTATCTTTATCTAAACTATTTTCTACGGGTACCATGATTACCATGGGTTTGAAAGAGAATTATTTTGACTCAAATGACAAAGCATTAAACCTGGGAATGCTCGGCTCCAAGCCTGCAGATCCGGGGTTTTACAAGCCATCGATTTTTTTAAGTATTCAACAGGAGTTATTAAAGAATGGTTTTGGGTATGGAGACAGAAAAACTTTAGATATTCTTGAAAAGTCTGTAGAAATAAAAAGAAGTATGATAGCTGACCAGTTGTCATTGCTGATAGTTCAAACTCTTTCTGAATATTGGGGTTTAAACATATTATCCAGGGCAGTAGAAAATGCGCAAACCAGTCTTGAAGCAACCAACAAAGTCAGAGATATTATAAATAAAAATGTTAAATTTGGTCTTGCAGATACTTTCGAATTGAATCAATATAATTCGCTTGTAGCAATAGCAGAGACTACACTTGCTATGGCAAAACAGGATTATAATGATGCATATAAAAAACTTTTACGCACCTTAAATCTTGATCCTGAAACAAAGATAAAAAACGTTACTGAATTGAATGAAGATTTCCCGGAAATTAATCTGGAAAAGGCAATTGAATCAGCATTTAATAAAAGAAGTGATTATATTAATGCCCAGAAAGAGCTCGAATTGCATATGCAGGAAAAATCATTATATACAAATTCTTTACTTCCTTCTCTTATGTTTCATGCGGGTCTCAGTACAAAAGAACAAAGTGATACTTTAGGGACAGCTCACAAAGACCTTTTTTCAATGAAGTATCCTGATTGGCAGATTGGCCTTAAGGCAAGTTATCCCTTATGGAATTTTGACTCGAGGGTAAAGGTTCGTGATGCTGAACTGAGTATGAGAAAATCCCGAAATAAAATTGAACGACTTGATAAAGAAATCCGTGATGAGGTGATAAGTCGCTCAGAACATGTGAAGTTAAGTTTTTATATTTTAACCAAGCAAAGAGAGATTCGAAAGGAGTCTCAGTTATATTATAATGCGGTACTCGAAAAAAATAAAAATGCCAAGTTTGATTCAGCAATGGTAAAAAATGCTCTTGATAGTGTCATTAATGCACGGCAAAGGGAGCTTGAAATGGTTATCAGGTATAATATTGCTCTGCTGCAGTTTGACCTTGCTAAAAATGAAATTTTTGATCGTTATGGAATCAATGTAAATAAAATAATGTCCGAGGTTAAATAATGAGTTTACCATCTTTTTCTATCAAGAGACCAGTTTTTGTCGGAAGTATTGTAATTTTTATTATTTTAATTGGCTGGATTACACTTAAACGTTTGGGTGTAGATATGTTTCCAGATATCAACTTTCCTATAATATCGGTAAGTACCATTTATCCAGGTTCATCCCCTGAGGAGGTTGAAACCCTCATATCAAAAGTTCTTGAAGAGGAGATCAGCTCTCTATCAGGTCTTCAAGAGCTTACCTCAATAAACTCGGAAGGTCTTTCTGTCATCCTGGCCAAGTTCAGCATGGAAACTGATATAAAAGATGCCGAACAGCAGATGCGCACAAAAGTTTCAAAGGTGCGGCATATGTTACCTGATGATATAGAAGAGCCACTGCTTCAAAGAATGGATCCGGCTGATATTCCTGTAATCAGGTTGTCGTTATCAGCAGATATTACGCCTGCGGAATTGTATGATCTTGCAAATGAAAAAATTAAACCTCAATTTGAACAGATTAAAAATATCGGAGCAGTTAAAATACTTGGAGGTGTTCGAAGAGAGATACAGATTGAACTTGATCGAAACAAATTAAATCAACACCAGATTTCTGCTGTAAACGTTGCATCACAATTAAAAAATTATGGATCAAATATTCCAATTGGAAAATATGATAACTCGGGAAAAGAAATTACTTTTAAAACATTGGGAAGGTTTGAAAAACTTGACGAAATTAAAAATGCAGTTATCTCATTTTCCGGTGATGTTTCCGGAGGGTTAACTATTGAAAGGATTTCTCATGTTACCGATGGTCTGCAAGAGGCAAGAACAAAAGCCTTTTTGAGGCAAAACAGTACAGAAAACGTTAATAAAGAAAAAATGCAGCCTGCTCTTTTTCTGGATGTGTATAAACAATCAGGGGCAAATACTGTTGAAGTGGCCCATGATATTTTAAAAAAAATTCAAAAAGTAAATAGCTCCATTGAGTCTCAGAAAGGGTCCCCTAAAATAAATGTCGTAAGGGATTCGTCTGTATGGATTGAAAAAAATATTGAAGAGGCTTATTCGCACGTTCTCCTTGCAATTGCACTGACAATAATTGTAGTCTACTTTTTTCTGGGAAACGTCAGATCGACATTTATTACAGGTATAGCTTTACCAAACAGTATTCTGGGTGCTTTTATAATCATGTATATGATGGGATTCACAATCAATATCATGACTTTATTGGCAATAACCCTGTCCGTAGGTTTGTTGGTAGATGATGCTATTGTTGTTCGTGAAAATATTTTTAGAAAAATTGAAGAAGGAAGACATCCGGTAGCAGCAGCTGTAGAAGGAACCCAGGAGGTAATGATGGCGGTTGTTGCAACAACTGCAACTGTTGTCTGTGTTTTTTTACCAGTCGGATTTATGACAGGAATGGTGGGACAATTTTTCAAACAATTTGGCTTAACAATGGTTTTTGCGATGCTGGTAAGTTTATTTGATGGATTAGTAGTTGGACCCATGTTAAGTGCATATTTTTCTGGTAAAAAAAATCCAGAACCAAATATATTAATTTTAAAATTTCAAAAATTTCAGGACTTGATTGAAGAGTATTATGTAAAACTGATTACCTATGGATTAAAAAAACCTTCCGTGGTTCTGGGTTTGGCTGGATTGGTTTTTTTCCTTAGCCTGGCTTCATTGAAATTTGTAAAGGGTACCTTCATGCCTCCCCAGGATCAGGGTGAGTTCATGGTTAACCTGGAATTACCACCGGGAACAAGTCTCGATGGAACAGAAAAAGTAGTAAATGATGTAATAGAGTTATTGAGCAAGAAAAAAGAGATTGCTTTGATGGCAATTGTGCTGGGTTCCTCTTCCGGTGAATCGAACCAGGCAAGCATAGGTATTGCAATGGTTGAGCGCAGTAAACGACAGGGAAAATCGACCTTTGATATGAAAAATGAAGTTCGCGAAGATTTAAAAGATTTTACTTTTGCAAAACCAAGTGTTAATGATTACTCTATAGTCGGCGGTGGCGGATCTGGTCGGTTTTCAAAAAACTTTGTTTTAAATATTGTGGGAGAAGACATTCATCAACTTGAAGAGTATGCTCTTAAGGTTGTTGAGGAAATTAAAACATTTGATTCTTTGACAGAAGTTGAGGCAAATATCAGCGGTGGGAAACCTGAATTTCAGATAAAGTTTGACCGTGACAAAATGACTATGCTGGGCGTTACTCCTGGTCTTGCGGGGGCAGAGCTTCGGTATCATATAGCCGGTGGGGTAGTTGGAAAATTATATGAAAATGGAATCGAATATGATGTTAGAATGCGTCTTCAGGATGATCAAAGAAATTTACAAAAAGCATTTTATGAAACCAGAGTTCCGAATAATACATTCAGATATGTCCCGCTCTCTGCAGTAAGCAGTGGTGTCTTAAAAGAGGGTCCTGTGCAGGTTTTAAGGGAGAACAGGGCGAGAATTGTTCAGATTACTGCAAACCTTAACTCAAAGTATGGTATAGCAGAAGTTGTTCAGCAGGTTGATAAAATATTTAAAGAAAAATATCCATTACCAGAGAAAGTTTCTTATCGTATGATTGGCCAGGCAGAAGAATTTAAAAATATGATGCAAAATATATTACTGGCCTTTGGAATTGCACTTGTAACGATATATCTTGTTCTGGCAAGTTTATATGAATCTTTTATTACACCATTTACCATATTTATGGCGATTCCCCCGGCTATTTCAGGAGCATTTCTTGCATTAGCAATAACCGGCAAAATGCTTGATATTTTTACCATGATAGGTATTATCATGCTGCTGGGAATTGTAACTAAAAACTCAATTTTATTGGTGGATTTTGCTCTTGAGAGGGTTCGAAATGGGCAAAACTATCATGATGCCATTATAGAAGCGGGTAGATTAAGATTAAGACCGATTTTAATGACGAGCTTTGCAATGATTGCAGGTACCATGCCGATTGCATTGGGTATAGGTGAAGCGGCAAAAATGAGAGCTTCCATGGGTGTAGCCATTGTTGGTGGTCTTTTTGTTTCCACTTTCTTGACATTGGTTATCGTTCCGCTATTATTTGAAAAAATTGATCGTTTTCGGGAAAAAATTGAAAGTTTTTTCCGCCCTGATTATGATATATCATTAGCAGAAGTAAATGATTCACATACCTCTTTTAAATCTGACGGAAAAAAACCTATAAAAAGAGTTGCTAAATTACTAAAAAAAGGAAAATAGATTTTTCAGGTTATATCACAAGTAGTTCAAGGTAAAAGTTATGAAAGAAATTCGAGTTGGAATTGTTGGAGCCACAGGAATGGTGGGCCAGAATTATATTACCTTATTAAGAAATCATCCATGGTTTAAAATAACCTTTTTATCAGCCTCCTCAAAATCAGCCGGCAAGTCTTACAGGGAAGCTGTAGATTTGCGTTGGCTTATGAAATCTCCTTTAGAAAAGCAAGTTGCCGATTTAATAGTCTTTGACGCTGAAGATGTTGATGCTGCCAGAAAAAATTGTGATTTAATTTTTTCCGCTGTAGAAATGGAAAAGGGGAAGGTTGCTCTTCTGGAAGAAAAGTTTGCTGAAGCCGGATTACCTGTTATTTCCAATAACTCAGCACACAGATCAACTAAAGATGTTCCGATGATAATTCCAGAAGTAAATGCCGATCATATGAAGATTATACCGATTCAACAAAAGAATCGGGGCTGGAAAAACGGTTTTATTGCAGTCAAACCCAATTGCTCCATACAAAGCTATATGACACCGTTATTTGCACTTATGAATAGCGGTTATGAAATTGAAAAGTTGATTGTTACTACACTTCAGGCTGTTTCTGGAGCAGGGTATCCAGGGGTTCCTTCACTAGATATTGTGGATAATATTATTCCATTAATCAGAGGAGAAGAAGAAAAAACAGAAAAAGAGCCCATGAAAATATTTGGATCTATTTCTGAGAATCAGATTATTTTAAATGAAAAAATAAAAATTTCAGCACATTGCAATAGAGTAGGTGTGACAGATGGTCATACAGCTTGTGTTTCTGTAAAATTTAAAAATCAAGTTCCCGATACCAGGGAAATTATACACTTATGGGAAAATTTTAAAAGTTACCCTCAGGATAAAAAATTACCTTTTGCTCCTGAGCATCCCATTATTTATAATTATGAAGAAAATCGCCCTCAACCCTTAAAAGATCGGGACAGTGATAAAGGAATGGCTGTAACTGTCGGAAGATTAAGAAGCTGTAATGTATTTGATTACAGATTTGTTGGTTTGTCTCACAATACAATCAGAGGAGCCGCTGGAGGTGCAATTCTTGTTGCTGAACTGGCTGTTTCTCAAGGTTATATTTAATACTTTATAAAATAACTTTTTAAAAGTTTTCAGGCTTGGCCTTTTATTTATAAATAGATTTATCTGATTTTTTTAACGTTTTATTATACCTCTGTGAATAATTAGTTATCATCATTCACAGAGGTAACTGCTTAATCAGTAATAATTAGTTATCGTAAGATGCAATTTTTTCAATTTGACTTACATTTATGGTTACTTTACCCTTGGTTGTCATGATCTCCATTGATCCTCCAACCTGATTAAAATATCCAATAAATGTTCTTCCATCATTTGTTGAAATCTTGCTTAATTTGCCATACTTTTTTCTCAAGTCATCCAAAGTCATCTCTTTGGGTGCTGATGCAGCTGGTGCTGCTTTTTTTTCCGTTTCAGCTGCTTTTACTTCAATATTTAAAGCTTTTTGAGTCTCTACCGGTACCACAACAGGTATCTCTTTTTGGACCTCTTCTACTTGTTTTTCGGACTCTTTAGACGCACTTTCAATTTTTTCTATATTTTCTTTTGGTAATAATGCTATATCATTGAGTTTTTCCAGTTTTTCAAGTTCTTTTTCTTCCATTGAAACGGGTTTTTCAATCACATCATTTTTAACGGAAATTTTATTGCCTGCCACAAGGATTACCTCAGGTTCTTCCGCAGCTGTTCCTTCAGTGGTATTTGCCGTTTCCATATCAGCTGGTTTTTGCAAGGCCACTGTGCCTTTAAAAAGTCGTATTGATGATTCTTTATCAGAGGTAGTTTCAACTGAAAAAGATGTACCACGAACCCCCGCAGTAATAGTCGGTGTATGAATTCTGTAATCAGCTTTACCAGGAACGATTTTATTAAAAGTTGATCCGTTATTCTGTGCAATATCAATTGCAGGTTTTCCATTTTCATCACCCTGCATGAGTTTTACTATTTCTACAGATGTGTTGCTCTCCAGCGTAATAATAGCACTTGTTGAAAACTGAATAACAGCTGATGAGTTTTCTCTGGTAGTTATTTTATCTTTTCCGGCTACTATCTGGCCTATCTTGGGAGAATTTCCATTTAAATCTACAGTACCTCTGAGAAAAGTAATGGTTCCATGTAGTTGATCAGCATTTGTTTGATTTTTTTCTTTGCAATTTATTGTTAATATTGTGAATATTAACGTATATCCTAATACATTTTTTATCTTCATAGAGCATTATATGACATTGCTTTAATTTGTCAACATGAATTTCAGTTTAGTTTTTTCAGTCCGGGGAGATAGGTTACTTTTTTGTTGCCCTGAAAACGGGGCTTCAATCAATGCTGATTTAGCAAAAACAAGTATTGAGGAGAAGCCCCATGAAAAGCTATCAAAAAGAGATTCAGAATTT
>Ga0224495_10000825_pt1 | contig 23393 bp, 26 predicted proteins | sample SF_Jul11_sed_USG_FD_168128 | JGI IMG/M metagenome (GOLD analysis project Ga0224495, IMG submission 168128) | Sediment microbial communities from San Francisco Bay, California, United States - SF_Jul11_sed_USGS_4_1 | ecosystem: Environmental > Aquatic > Marine > Sediment | place: USA: California...
TAACCGGCCACACCGAAGGACATGATCATTTCCACTCTTATGACGAGAATGGTAAACGGCTAACTGGAACTATCACAATCACTCCGGAACTCCGGGACCGTGAGAAGGAACACCGAAAGCAGGTAGCTCAACGGTGGCGTACATGGTGGCAAAATCTCCAAAAATCAAGATCTCACGAAGGCGGCACCCTTGCCCCCGGTGACGGGTCCGTGCTGGAACTCTATATCCTGCCGGAACCGGACAAAGAGGATTGGGCTGGATTAACACCGGAGGATGTTGCTCAATATCGGGAAAGTCTTCAAACCGAAGGCCCATGGGCAGGGCCAATGCGTGGGGACAGCTACCAATGGGCGCTGATCAAAGATGATTTCCAGGATAGCGGCCTGATTGTCGAGACATATCAGGGCCAACGATATGCCAAGCGTTTTGAGGGACAGCGGTTCGTCCTTTACGCCGCCCGTGCTGCTTACGCAATGATACCAGATGATAGCTGGGGATTAAAAGAGGTGGTTGCCGATTCTGATAATAATGGACGTCCGGCGATCCGTATTATATTCGATCCGGCAGGTGCTGAACAATTCAACACGCTAACAAAAAGCAATATCAACCGGCGTTTGGCAATTCTTATTGATGGAAAAGTGATTACTGCCCCTCAAATCATGATGGCATTATCCGGACAGGCCATGATTGCCGGCGGGTTTACCGAAGAAGAAGCGAACAAAATGGCTGCAGAACTGAAAAAAGGTATGCCGCCAGTAACCCTCCGTCCCGGCGGGGAAGCGGAAAGTCAAAATTAAAAAACTTCAAGTTCTTCATGAACTTCATGGTTTAAAAAATCAGTGAAAATCCGTGTGAATTCGTGGCTAAAACTTCGGTGTCCTCAGTGTCTTCGGCGGTAAAAAACACCCCCTCCCGCTTCCCCCTTCGCTCTTGAGCTTCGGCGGGACAAGTCGCGTACTGGCCCTTTCCGTTTTCGTTCTTCGAACTCCGCCGAGACAAGTGCAGGGGGAGAGCTTTTATTGTTTTACCGCGTCGAGTTCCAGTTCGAACAGGAGGTCGTCGCGGCAGACGTCGGCGCAGATTTTGACGTGCGGCAGAGCGATTTCGTGCTTCCTGCAATACGCATCAAACAGGGCGAAATCATCGCGTCGCTTAAAATACGCCAGGCCGCTGACGGTGTCGGACCACTCCATTCGGGCATTGTCAAGAATGGCGCTGGCGACCCGCATTGTCAGATCGATCTGCCCCGCGGCGTCACCCACGAAGACCGTTTTTCCGTCTTTATCGATGCTGGCCGTGCCGGAAACAGACAGCCGCTGATGGTCCGGCGCCAGCAGTTGAACCCCCCGGCTGAACGAGCTTTTATAGTCCAGCGCCGGATTCTGCAGCGGTGACTGTGCCGCCTGAATCCGCACATCGCTGCTTTTGACATCGACCGCCAGAACCTGCATCGCCAGCGCCGCCCCGGCGGGATTGGCCAACCCGACCCCGGTACTGGCCGGCACCAGCCCATCGTAAATTCCGTGAGCGGTGAAGAATTCATTTCTCGCCCGATTCAATTCGCCGTACCACGAAAGAATATCTTCGGCATACAGCCACGTCCGTACCGTATCAGAAAACCCCAGCCCGAATGAAGTCAGGATTTTGTGTGCCTTTTCAAAGATTTCTTTCGTCTGAGCGTACCGGCTTTCCTTTAGCAACTCCGGCGAAATTGTAAGCATGTAATATACAGCCGAATCATCCTCAAACTTCCGCCCGACAAACGTATCCTCAAAATAGAGCGCCTCCGAACGCATTCCCGCTACCGCGTGAATCTGGACCTGTAAGGGCGATGGGGCGTTGTCTTTTTCGATCATCGCAAGGGGCGGGCACAGATTTTCATCCGGCAGCGACCGGACAAACCGGCACGCCTGCTCGACATCCGCTCGATTGCCAAACAAACGAAGCGAAACCGCCCGGACCCCAAGGGCTTTGAGGTAATCCGCGGCATTTTGGATGACACTGCCACAGCACTCATGGTTCTCAACAGAGTTGATCCAATACTCTTTGCGGCCGCCTCGGTCAAGAGTCCGCGCTTCAAAGGTGTCAGATTTTGTTTCCATCCCGACTTTCAATATAAGAAATTTTGATGTTTATTGTACACAACCTGTCACCTCATTCAAGAGATAAACAGAGGCGTGGTTATATACGACCCGCAGCGGCCATTTATTGCGGCCGAAATAATGGTTTTGTTAAGCTTGTCTCGTACAAGTTTGGTATAAGCCCTTCATCGATGTGTTTGAGTTTTCCGGGTGAACCGGTGAGAAAATAGCCGCCGAGGTGTATGCCCGCCGTCTGAATTCGCCGCCGGACTCATTGCTGCAATTGCCCGATGCATCGGGCAAGATGCTCCAATGGAATTATATTCTCAACTCTCAACACTAACGCCGTCCGGCAAAACTTGTATTGTTTGCTCCAGCCCCTTGGAGCTGTTGAAGGCATATTCTTTATCCGCCTTGACAATAGCCCTGTCTTTTTCAATACGTATTTCCATTGGCGCTTCCGGCTGCCGATGATGCAATATGTTGGCCAGAGTAAATGCTTTTTCGACACCATCGCCTGTGTTGTAATTGGCCACCTCATCCGGCTGCGCCAATCGGGGCCCATCATAAATCGACTCATCCGGCAGCACATTCAATTGACTGTAAACCTGATTCACGCCCTCGTCAGCATATTTTTCGATGGAGACCGGACATCGCTCGACAGCCGCCTTGATAAACGGCCGCCAGTCGCACCGTGTCATGTCCCGGTAAGCATAGAACGCCAGGTCCGCAGTGATATTTTTATCACGGATTGATTCGAGATATTCAATGACCTGCTCACGCGGCCAATCCGGTTCAATTTTGACGGGCTCAGCTGTTTTATATTGTTTGTCGCTGTCCGGCAGCCGCGGCGTGATCCGCAGAAAATCCGACAGATCCTCGACGCATTGTTCGGCGTCCTCTTTCGCAAACGGGGCAATGAACCGGGCCAGTTTGTGCCGATCATCGGGATTGTGAATGTCAACGCCTTCATAATCAACGAACGCCATCAGTTGTTCACAGCACAGGCGGTTTTCAATCATGTAGATGCTGTAATCTTCCGAATCCACTTCATCGAGCAGTTTATCAAACGTTTCATCATAAATCCGGAAGCGGCTGCCGTGTTCATATCCGAAAAGGGATTCGGCCCTGACAAACATCCGCTCGCCCCGGCGGTGACGGCAAAACTGGAAGTACTTCTGGTACTTGCCCTTGGACCGTAAAAAATTGGCGAAGTTCAGTTGGGTCAAGTCCGCCGTCAGATAATTGCCCAGCAACCCGGTAAATTTTCCGTAAGATGTTTTATCAATCGTCGCGGTATCATAAAAGCAGTGGATGTAGCCGGTATTATTGGCGACGATCGTCACCTGCTCATTGCGGATCGCCCGCTGGGCCTTGTCGGAGATTTCCGTGCCGTTGAACCACATCGGCTTGGTGACGAGGCGGCGGTTGTTGGTAATGATGCCCTCATTGATGTCGATAAAATTCTGCGAGTGCAGCGGCGTCAGGACCATATAGATATCATCCAGCGGAACCCCGCAGACAACGAATGCCGCTGCGGCATACAGGGTCGAAAGTGACACGCACTCCCCGGCCCCGGTTTCGTATCCTTTTTTCAAGCGAAAAGCGTTCATCGCCTCGACGGTCTCAGTCTTCCAATAGGGGATAATGTCACCGTCATACTGATCCAGGCCGAAATGCCGCCGGATGTCCACATCGAAATAGTACTTATCCCCCGTATAACCGAACAGGGCATTGCTGCGGCCGATGTCTTCGGGAGAGATATACGGCGAAAACCGCGCCAGTTCGGCGTCCTTGTGCGTCAGGCCCCACGTATTCAGGTCGAGGTTGAACTCGTACTCGTCCATGACATACTGCCGCATCCGCATCAGCGTCCGGTAGGTGCTCTTGCCAGCCAACTTCTTAAACGTCTCCTCCTCGCGCCACTTCCAGAGGCACGGGCTCATGATATTGGCCAACACCAAGCTGTACATCAGTTCCGGAAAGACAAACACCTCCATATCACTGAGCGTAATCGCCGAACTGTATTTTTCCAATTCCTGTATCTGCATAGAGTCAATTATAACCATGAAGCACATGAAGGCCATGAAGAAAAAATATTTTAAAAATCTTCATGGTCTTCATGGTGAAAACTACGCTACCGGTCGGCGGACGATGGTTTTGAGCTTTTCCGGTGCGACACGGCGGGGATCGGACAAGTAGATTTCGTGGTGTTTGCCGGTAAAGGTCTTGCCGTTTTCTTTCGCGAACGCCTGCATCTTTTCAATCGCCTCACAGACCTGATCATACGGCCCGACATGCAGGACCTGGACGCACTTGCCTTCTTTGAGTTTTTCGAGACGAACGTCTTTGACCGCTTCTGCTTTGCCTTTATCCAGCAGGGCCTTGGCCGCTTTTTCCAGATCGGCCTTCTTTACGCATTCCGGTGTGCGGATCATGAGTGTCCACTGCCATTGTTCCTGCGGGAGGTTGGCAAAATCATCCGTTCCGTCTTCGGTGAACCACAACCCCTCTAACTTGCAAACAGTATAATCGCCAAGCCCCGCGAACTTGCGCGTCATCTTGATCGTAAACGCCATGCTGTACAATGCCCCGATGCGTTCCTCGAATTCTGAGCCGCCGGGCGCTCCCTGCCCGTCAATCATCAAATACTGTGCCGGGCCGGTCTGAACAAATCCCGGTTTCGCTGTTGCCTTGTATTCGGATTTGTACTCTTTGAATAAATCGATCTTGTTTTCTGTCTTTGCCATAGTGCCTCCTATTGTTTTTCAATCGGAATATATACATCCGTTAACAGTTCGTCTTCCGGTGTATCTTCGGGGCTGTTTAAATAAATCTCCAGTGACGGCAATGAACGAATTTCATAATGGTTTGCCGGCGCCCACTGTCCGCATGATTTTGCATAGGTTTCATTAAGCTTGGCGTAGCTTCCATAATGTGTCGTCATGGCGTACAATCCCCCGCCAACGGTTTGAATGCCTATCTCGCCTTCTGTTTCGATGTCACTATCAACTGTGATGCATGCATCGTAACGGATTTTTTCGGCAGGCGTAATATCCGGATCATCATGACACCGGCCGATAAATTCAACTCCCGGCCGTAAAAGCCCTTTCGGTCCGGCCCACAGACACAGCTTTTCCCAGGCTTTGCCGCATTCATGATAAGGCCCGATATGCCGCACAAAAATCATTCGCCGCGGCGGGATTTCTTTGATCTGAACATCCATCGTCAATTCTCCTTTCTGTCCCAAATCCGGCAGTTTTGAAACGGCCTGCAAGCCGTTGGCTTTTTTGTATGCACTGGGAGCCATACCAAAACGGGCCTTGAAGGCACGGGTAAATGACTCGACTGTTTCATAACCGGCCTCAAATGCCAGATCGGTGATGCTTCGTCGGGTCTGGCCCAAAAGCTGCGCCGCACGTTCCAGCCGGAGCCGCCGGACATGCTCGGCCAACGTCTCGCCCACCATCCCGCGAAAAATCCGATGAAAATGATATGGCGAAAAACATGCGATACTTGCCAACTCTTCCAGTGAAAGGGGCTTATAAAAGTTGTTCTGAATATGCAGAAGGACCTTGAGAATTCGCTCCTGATAAGTTGCCTTTGTATCGTCTTTCATTAGCAACCAAGATACCCGAAAATATAACTTCCCGCTTGACTTTTTTTGCGAATTTTTGGTTCTTATCCAAAATGCAGTTCGATGATTTCTTTGTCGCTGAGGATGTGTTCGCGGGGGACGTTCTGGCCGTCGTAGGCGTTGGGGCTGTTCCACGCCTTGGCGGTTTTCAGCTTGTCGGCCAGTTCCCGGTGGATTAAGTAGGCCAGGTCGTGGACGTTGCTGCCGCGTTTGAGCGTGAACGGATCGGTCATATCCGGCTCCTTGCCGGGCTTTTTTGCATACACACGAACCACGTCCAGCATCTCGAAAATCCGCTGGATCAGAATATCCAGACCCGCCCCCGTTTCGGCAGACACCTCGATATACTCAAACGGCCGTTCAGTCAGTTCCTTAAGCGTATCCAGTGTGCCCGCCGGTGCAATGTCGGCCTTGGTCGCGATCACAAAGGTTTTTCGTCCCAGATGGGTGGCACGATCCAAACAGCTCTCCCCCTGCAAAGGGGGAGTACCCCGAAGGAGGGAGGGGGTTTTTGTTTCATTCAGTATCAGCTTATGGGAATCCAAATATGCCGTGCATACCTCCATCTGCTCCAGCACCGCACCGGCCAGATCAATCACAATCGCCAGCATGTCGGCGTTGCGATAGGTATTGACCAGTCCCGGCGGGACAAAATCGGCCGTAATCGGCGGCGCATCCACCAGTTGAATCTGCACGTCTTCGTATTTTGCCATGCCGGGCGCGGGTTTGTCCGTCGTAAACGGATAATCGGCTACATGGACATGGGCGTTTGTCATCGCGGCAACGATGGCGCTTTTTCCAGAGTTCGGCATACCGACCAGAGCCACCTGTCCGGTCCCGCTTTTAGGGACATGGAACACATCGACATGCTTGCCCCCGCCGGCCTTTTTACCGCCGCCTTCAATGGCGGCCTTGAGCTTGCTGCGGCGTTTTTTCAGGTCGGCCTGCAGGTGCTCGGTCCCCTTGTGCTTTGGGATCTCCCGCAGCATCTCCTCCAGCGCATCCAAACGCTCTTCATCAGTGCCGGCGGCCTTATACCGCTGTTCGGCTTTCAAATACTGCTGCGTTAAGTTAGCCGGCATAACCGTCTCCGACAAAAAGATTAACCACGGATTTCACGGATTGACACGGATTTTTTATATATATTTTAATCCGCGAAAATCTGCGCAATCCGTGGTTTATATTTATCCAGCAACCAACTCCGCAACCATATCGCCAACTTCACTGGTGGTGTAGCCCATTTGTTTAGCAGCCAATGACTTGAGCTTGTTGGCCGTTACATAACGAACCGCTTCGTCGATTTTCTTGGCGGCTTTTTCTTCGCCAAGTGTTTCCAGCATCATCTGCATCGCACAGATTGCGGCCAGCGGGTTGATCACGCCCATGCCGGTGTACTTCGGAGCCGAGCCACCGATGGGCTCGAACATGCTGACGCCTTCGGGGTTGATGTTGCCGCCGGCGGCGATACCCATGCCGCCCTGCGTGATCGCTCCAAGGTCGGTAATAATATCGCCAAACATATTGCCGGTCACCAAAACATCGAACCATTCCGGGCTCTTGACCATCCACATACAGGTCGCATCCACGTGGTAGTAATCCCGGCGGATGTCCGGATAGTCCTTTTCGCCCATTTCATGGAACGCTCTTTCCCACAGGTCGTAAACATAAGTCAGCACATTGGTTTTGCCGACCAGGCCGAGTGTATTTTCTTCACCAATACCGCGGGCCTTCTTACCGTGCTTTTTTGTGTATTCAAATGCATACTTCAGGCAGCGATCCACCTGGTAGCGCGTATACATCGACGTCTGGATGGCCGTTTCCTGAGGGGTTCCTTTCATTGTGAAGCCCCCGGCTCCGCAGTATAAATCTCCTGTGTTTTCTCGAACGACAACGTAATCGATCTCCTTGGGGCCTTTGTCTTTCAGGGGCGTGGGGACACCCGGGAACAGACGGACCGGACGCAGGTTGATGTACTGGTCCAGTGCAAAACGGGCCTTGAGCAGAATCCCTTTTTCCAGAATGCCCGGGGCTACGTCCGGATGACCGATTGCACCCAGCAAAATTGCATCCTGTTTCTCAAATTCCGGAATCGCGCTGTCCGGCAAAGTCTCGCCGGTCTTTTTATAGCGTTCGCCGCCAAAGTCGTAATCGGTCTTTTCGACCTTAAATCCAAACTTCGCCGCCGCTGCATCCATGACCTTGACCGCTTCGACGGTCACTTCCGGGCCGGTTCCATCCCCGCCCATGATCCCAATCTTGTACGTCTTCATTCCAAAAATATCCTTTCTTTATTCAAACAATTGCTTTCGTCGCTTTTATTAACCACGGATTTCACAGATTTCCACGGATTAATATATAATTATAAAAACCAATCCGTGATAATCCGCGTAATCCGCGGTTATTTTAACTTCGTATTACGCTCCCAGAAGACACCGTCATGGTATCCCTGAATACTTTTATCTGTTTCAACCAGCGCCAGCCGTTTTTCGGCCAGACAGCAAAATGTCTTATCCTGCTCGATCCCGACATATCGCCTACCGAGCTTTTTGGCTACAACCGATGTTGTCCCAGACCCCAAAAAAGGGTCCAATACCATGTCGCCTTTATTTGTGCTGGCAAGAATAATCTTTGCCAGTAATTTTTCGGGCTTTTGCGTCGGGTGGTCGGTGTTTTCCGGCATCGACCAGAACGGCACCGTTAGATCCGTCCACAGATTCGGCGGCGCCGTCAGACGGAAATCGCCTTTGTGTTCCCGCTGCCAATCCTTCGGCTCACCATTTTCTTTTGTATAAGGAGCAATGACCCGGCGTTTCAGTTTCACCGCATCGACGTTGAACGTATACTCTTGCGAAACAGTACAGAACCAGATGTCCTCGGAGCAGTTTTTCCAGTTCGCCTTGGCCCCGCGGCCCTTTTCCCGTTCCCAGGTAATCCGGTTACGGATCGTAAAGTACTTGTCCGCGACAACCTGGACCGCTCCGCAGGCGTTCCAGTCCGAGCATATATACACCGAAGCGGTCGGTTTTAACAGCGGCACCAGCGATTCCAGCCATGTATCCAACATCGCCGCGTATCGTTCCTGCGATCCTTTTTTGAATTTCTTTCCATTAAACGCTTTATTCAGGTTATAGGGCGGATCGAGAAACAACAAATCCGCAAATCCTTTTGGCAGGTGCCGACACGCCTCCTGCATGTCCTGCCAAATCGTCGTGTTGGCAATCTCATCACAGCAAACACACTGATCCAGCGTCTCAAGACGTTTGGAATACGCCGCAATCTCTTCCGGCGTCAATTCAATTGTCCTGTTCCTCGGAGCCCGCTGTTTCATCGGTTCATATTATCCTTAACCACGGATTTCGCAGATTCACGCGGATTAAATTATTATAAAAAATAATCCGTGTGAATCCGTGTAATCTGCGGTTATTTTTTCCTGACGATATGTTCCAGTAAACCACCGTCATTGACGATCTCGAGCGCGAAGTCCGGCAGGGGTGTAAACTCGATCTTGGTACCCTGCGTCTTATTGTCAATCGTACCTGCTTTATAATCAACTGCCAACTCGTCACCATCATTGATTTTATCTAATGCACCGTGCAGTTCAATCGGATAGAACCCGCAGTTGATGCAGTTGCGGTAAAAAATCCGCGCGAACGAATGCGCGATCACCGCACCGATCTTGGCGCCCTGGATCGCCCACACGGCGTGCTCCCGGCTGGATCCACAGCCAAAATCGTCGCCGCAAACGATCACATCGCCCGGCTGACACTTGGCCATGAAGCCCGTATCCAGGTCTTCCATGCAATGCGTCGCCAACTCCGCCACGTCGTCGGTATTTAGATACCGCGCCGGAATGATCTCATCCGTATTGACATGATCCCGTTTATAAACATGTGCCTTCGCCATATTTCATTCTCCTGTATTATTAACCACAGATTTCACAGATTTTCGCGGATTTATTACTTAAATTTCATCAGTGAAAATCCGCGAAATCCGTGGTTTCCTTTATAAATAATTTCTCGGATCCGCTAATTTACCTTCAACTGCGCTTGCCGCGGCCGTTGCCGGGCTGGCCAGGTACACGCCGCTCTTGGGATGCCCCATTCGGCCCACGAAGTTACGATTGGTCGTGCTGACGCACTTTTCGCCCTCGGCGAGAATTCCCATGAACCCGCCAAGGCACGCACCGCAGGTCGGGGCGCTGACCACACAGCCGGCGTCATAAAAGATTTCCGCCAGCCCTTCATCAATCGCCTGCTTCCAGATTTCCGGCGTAGCGGGCACGACAATGGTGCGAATGGCGACCTCATTGCCTTTGATGATACCAGCCGCGATTCTCAAATCTTCGATCCGCCCGTTCGTACAGCTTCCGATATAACACTGATCCATCGCTTCGCCGGCGCACTCGCCGATCGGCTTGCCGTTACTCGGCAGATTCGGAAATGCCACCATCGGCTCCAGTGCCGAGCAATCGATCGTATCTTCATGCACATAGTCCGCATCCGCATCCGATTCAAACACAGTATAGTCGGTCTTGCCTTTCAGACGGCCATCCAGATAGGCCTTCGTGGTTTCATCAAAACCGATAATTCCGTTCTTGCCGCCCGCTTCGATCGCCATATTCGTGATCGTCATGCGGGCTTCCATCGTCATTTCTTTGAGTGCCGGGCCGACGAACTCCATTGCCTTATACAAAGCGCCATCGGTCCCGATCCGGCGGATGACCTCAAGGATCACGTCCTTGCTGTAAACGCCTTTGCTAAACGAACCGGTCAGCGTAAACCGCATCGACGCCGGCACCTTGAACCAAAGGATGCCCGTGGCAATCGCCGCGGCTAAATCCGTCGAGCCAATCCCGGTTGAAAATGCGCCGAATGCACCATACGTACACGTATGCGAGTCCCCGCCGACAATGACCTCACCGGGGCGAATGTGGCCCTGTTCCGGCAAGAGTGCATGGCACACGCCCGCACGCCCGAGTTTGTAATAGTAGGGCAGCTTGTTCGCCTTGGCCCAGCTATCCAACCGCTTATGCAGTTCGGCACTTTTAATATCCTTGGCCGGCTGAAAATGGTCCGGTGTTACCACGATCTTCTCCGGGTCGAATACTTTATCGATGCCCTTTTCCTTCAGCATCGAGATCGCCGGCGGTGTCGTGACATCATGACACATAATCATATCGACATTCGCATTGACCAATTCACCGGCCTTGACATGATCCTTGCCCGCGGCCCGCGCTAAAATTTTCTCTGTTATCGTCATTGACATTGTCGTCTCCGTTTCGATCCCAATTTATAAAACCGCGGATTTCGCGGATTTACACGGATTGGTTTTAATAAATCTTTTGTATTTAAGAGAAGTTTCGCCAAAATTTATCAGCAAACCCAACTCTAAACCGGTTCCCTTTAAATAGTTCAATAGTTGCGACTCTTCTGTTACTGTCAACCTTTTGATTGCTTTCAGCTCAACCAATACCGTATTCTCAACGAGAAAGTCACAAATGTAATCTCTGACTTTATGTCCTTTATAAAAAACACACAAGGGTCTTTGCTTCTCGTAACAAATACCTTGCAACCTCAATTCAACGGCCAATGCATCTTCGTATACCGCCTCAAGAAAACCGGTACCAAGCGTGCGATGAACTTCCATTGCGGCACCGATAATCTTGTGCGTTAAATCAGCATGTAGCAAATCAGATTCTGCCATTGAATCATTTTCTTTATTTTATAAAAATCCGCGATAATCCGCGAAATCCGCGGTTAAGTTAAACTTCCGCTTTTGTTTCCGTGTCATCTGCTTGAACAGCAACCATCCTATTAATGGCATCGACATACGCCTTGGCGCTGGCTTCGATAATATCCGTCGAAACACCCCGCCCGACAAATGTCCGCCCGGCTTCATTCTCAATGCGAACAGTCGCTTCGCCCATGGCTTCTTTGCCGCCGGTAATTGCCCGGATATTATAATTATCCAGCTTGGGCGATTGTCCCGTCGCCAACCGAATCGCTTCGTATGCTGCATCCACCGGTCCGTCACCACAGGCCGCTGCCTGATGCACCCGGCCGTCCTGGGTCACGACCTTCACGGCACCCGTCGGCAGTGTTCCCGTGCCGCTGGTCACATTCAGATATTCCAGGCGGTACGTCTGATCGACCGTACGAACCTCGTCGCCGATCAGTGCCGCAATATCTTCATCGAAGACTTCCTTTTTCTTGTCCGCAATAACCAAAAACCGCTCATAAAGATGGTCAAGCTCTGATTTCGACAGCGTATAGCCCATCTCCTCAAGACGATGACGAAGCCCATGCCGTCCCGTCCGCGCCGTCAGAACCACCTTGGTCTTTTGGGCGCCCACATCTTCCGGCTTCATGATCTCGTACGTCTCGCGTTTCTTCAAAACGCCATCCACATGGATCCCCGAACTGTGCGCGAAAGCATTCCTGCCGACCACCGCCTTATTCGCCGGCACCATAAAGCCCAGCATGTCCGAAACCATTCGGCTGGTCCGGCAAAATTCGCTGGCCCGTATCCCCGTATCCACATTAAAGAAATCCTGCCGCGTTCGGATTGCCATGACCACTTCTTCCATTGCTGCGTTACCGGCGCGCTCGCCGATGCCGTTGATCGTGCATTCCACTTGCCGGGCGCCGTTCCGCACAGCCGCCAGCGAGTTGGCCACCGCCATTCCAAGATCATCATGACAATGGGCACTGATAACGGCTTTGTTGATATTCGGAACTTTCTCGCGAATGCTGGCGATCAGCTTGCCGAATTCATAAGGAATCGCGTAACCGGTCGTGTCCGGAATATTCAATACCGTCGCGCCCGCGTCAACGACCGCTTCCAGTATCTCGTACAGATATGCCGGTTCGGCCCGGCCGGAATCTTCGGTATAAAATTCCACGTCATCGGTGTACTGGCGGGCGCATTTTACTGCGGCAATCGCCATTTCAATCGCCTTGGCCTTTTTTTCGCCGAGCGTTTTGCCGTACTTTTCATCGCTGAACTTTCCGGCGATATGAATATCCGACACGCCCAATCCGGTATGGATCCGGCTGCGTTTGGCCTTAGCCAGTGCCTTGCCGCACATATCGATATCCGCCGCGACCGCACGGGAAAGCCCGCAGATCACCGGCCCGTCAATCTCTTTGGAAATCAACTCGACCGCTTCAAAATCTTTCGGAGACGATATCGGAAAACCCGCCTCGATAATATCCACACCTAAGCGAGCCAGCTGACGCGCGATCTCGAGTTTTTCACGCACATCAAGCCGGCTGCCGGCTGCCTGTTCACCATCCCGCAGCGTCGTATCAAATATCATCACTTTTTCAGAAGACATAGAATCTCTCCATTTTTACATAAAGTAAGCGGACTATTATGCGCAAAAAACGCGCAAAAATCCACTGGAAATTGGAAAATTGGTGTTTTTAGGGATATGTAGGGTAGTTTATGCGCCGCAGGGGCGCAGCAAGAGCAGACCGCCAAAAACGACTGAAATCACAATGTTTTGTCCACGATTCTGCTTCATGATGCCTTAGTATACGAAAATTCACCCTCAATATGCAAGCCGAATTTCACAATTCTTATTGCCAATCCCTCTTTTCGGGCTAAAATGGAGATGGTTTAAGGCAAAAAAAGGAACTTAAATACGAAAGGGGGCACCGATGAAACTGAACGTAAAAGCATTTGCACTAACCTGCGGCTTGATCTGGGGCTTCGGTCTGTGTTTCCTGGCTTGGTGGCTGATTCTGCTGGAAGGCAGCACCCCTGAACCCACTTGCCTCAACCGCATGTATCCCGGCTACACCATGACACCCGTCGGCTCGCTCATCGGAGCCGTTTGGGGATTCGTCGATGCCGGCCTCGGCGGACTGATTTTCGCCTGGCTCTACAACCTGCTCGCCGCAAAATTCAGCAAGGAATAAACTCAATGGATGAAAAGGCAACCGGCTGCGACAAAAAAGCACCCATGAAAACCCTCTTATCGGCGCCGGAAAAGCGGTTCATCCTGTGGCTGGCGCCGAAATTTCCGGCGTGGACGACCTCCCGATTGCTGACGATGATGACGGTGCTATGGATCCTTGGCGTAATCGGTTTCGGGATGCTGGCCGGCCGTACCGGTAATCGGCATTGGTTGTGGCTTTCATCGCTGATGATCTTTATGCAGTGGTTTACCGACTGTTTCGACGGTGCTATCGGCCGTGCCCGCAATGAGGGGCTTATCAAGTGGGGCTTCTACATGGACCATTTTCTGGACTTCGTATTTATGTGCGCGGTCTTCATCGGCTGGTCCTTTTTGTTCGAGGGCCTGCATAACAAGTTACTGTGGTTCATGTCGCTGGGCATGGGCTGCCTGATGGTCAACGCCTTTCTCGGCTTCGGCGCGACCAACCAGTTCAAGATCACCTACCTGGCCACCGGCCCGACCGAAATGCGGCTGTATTTTATGCTCGTCAATACCGCGATCACCCTCTTCGGCACCGGCTGGATTGAAAAATCGATTGTTTACCTCTTTATCGCCTTCTGGCTGGGGATCATCACGGTCGTTTACCGCACCCAAAAATACATCTACGCCATCGACATGGAAATCAAACATCAACAGGAAATCGGAGATCAATCATGAAACACCGTTATGTCTACTGTATAATCGCAAGTCTTGTTTTATCCGTATACGGCTGCAAATCCAAAAATGAACCGGCCGCCGAAGCACCCCCTCAAGCAGCCCAACCGGAAGTTGTTCAACCGGAATCACCGAAAAAAACACCCCCCAAACAGCCCACAGAGGCCTTTTTTGAGGCCGCCCTGACCGGGAACATCCAAGCCGTCGAAGCGGAACTGGTTGCCGGTGTGCCGGCCGACGCGACCACTCTGGACGGTCAAAACCGAACCGCCCTGATGCTGGCCGCCTTCAACGGCCATACCAATGTTGTCGAAATGCTGATCGATTACGGAGGGGATGTCAATGCGGTTGATGGCATTAACCGCACGGCGCTGATGTATGCGTCCAGCGGGCCGTTTCCTGAAACGGTCCAACTGCTCATTGATAAAGGCGCCAAGGTCAATATCATCGACAACAACGAAAAATGGACCGCCCTGATGTTCGCCGCCGCCGAGGGTCACGCCGATAGTGTGAAACGACTGCTCAAAGCCGGGGCCGACACAACACTCAAAGACGTCGACGGCGACACCGCCGCCGACTTTGCCGCGCAAAAGGGTCGTCTGGAAATCGCTGAGATGATTCGCCAATACGGCCAATCCTCCGATTCCGGCAGTCCGAACTAAACAAACACGGTCAGCAGGATTTTTTTCATGAATTGGGCTTGACTTTTACGATATATAGATATATAGTTTATGTATAAACAAAAAGGCGCGATTTTATGGGTCTCAAAGAAGAACTCAAACTCCGTAAGGATTTTATCAGCGTCGCCCACGAGGCGCTGCTGAACCTGTACTACACCAGCATCTGCCTCAAAAAGCACGCCGCGGACTTCTTGTCGTCTTACGAACTGACAGACGTGCAGTTTAACCTGATGATGCTGATTAAATACCACGGCGGCGACGAGGGCCTCAGCCAGGCCCGGCTGAGCGAGATGATGATGGTCAACCGCGCCAACATCACCGGGCTTGTGGACCGGCTGGAAAAAATCAGCATGGTTCAGCGAAGCCCCGCCGAAGACCGCCGCTATAATATGATCCAACTCACACCAAAGGGGCTAAAACTGCTGGACAAAGCCAATCCACCCTATGATGAAGAGGTTCGCAAAGCAATGAGTGTCCTGACTAAAGCCGACCTCAAGCAACTTATTTCGGCCTGTGAGAAACTCCGTAAGAATTTATAAAAAATTTTGAACATTTTGTTTATATATAAACTATATATTAGTAGACAGGTTCTTTGGGTAGGAATTTGGCAGGATGAATTTTGGGAGCATACATTTCGTTTTTAATCTCATCGAGGGGATTTGGTGGGTCGGATTAGGAATCGGATCCGTATTTTTCAGTCAAATCCAATTAAAGCATAAAATACTACTTTTATTCATTCTCACTTTTTTTGGCATATCTGATTTTGTTGAGATCAAAACCGGTGCATGGTGGGAACCGGTATGGCTGCTGATGTGGAAAGCTTTATGTATCGGAAGTGGACTTATCCTTATTATTCTTATTTACAAAACGGAAAGGAGACAAAAATGAAACCCAAAGTGAAATGGTACAAGCTGAGATGGCGTGTTATTGGACTTATCTTTTTGATCATCCTCACATTTGTCGGTTATGCGGGCTGGCGGTTTTATAATGCCCTACGTATTCGACCGGAGGGCACAGGTCCCGCCGGGCCGCCGGTTGCTGCTGAACCTTTTGAGGCCGAATGGGGCAATCAGAAAGTTGTATTTCTCGGCGTCGGCGACAGCATCACCCGCGGATACGGCGGGCCGGGCGGATTAAGCTATTTCAATCTGCTCAAGCAAAACCACAACACACAGCACCCGGATATGCAAGGCCGGGATCTGTCCGCCGTTTTTCCGAATCTGAAAGCAAGAAATATTGCTGTCGATTTTACAGTCTCACAGGAGCATATTGATTTTCAATTGCCGAAAATCCCAAAATATGATGAAAATGTTCAGGGTATTATTGTTTTAACGTCCGGTGGGAACGACCTTATCCATGATTATGGCCGGAGCGAGCCGCGGCATGATGCAATGTATGGATGTACATACAAGCAGGCGAAAGAATGGTGCGAATTGTTAAAAGGGCGGCTGGATACTTTGTTGTCGGGACTGATGGAGAAATTCCCGGGCGGGTGTGACATCTTCTTTGCCAACATCTACGATCCAACCGACGGTGTGGGCGATCCGCAGACCATGATGATGCATCGGTGGCCCGCTTGCGTCAAAGTGCTGGCACTGGCAAATGAAAAAATTGCTGAATTGTGCGAAAAATATCCCAATGTCCACCGGGTTGATATCCACAGGCCATTTTTAGGACACGGCATCCACTGCGATGAACCGTGGCGAAAGCATTACCACAAAGACGACCCCACTTTCTGGTACGCCCCCATCCTCGAAGACCCCAATATCCGCGGCCATGATGCGATCCGGCGGCTGTTTCTGAATGAAATGATCCGCGTTTATGTGAATCGAGCAGGTGTTGAATAATGTTTGGTAAATAGCTAAATTAGAAATATCATCTTATATTGGAGAATGAAATGAAACGATTTGGGTTTATCTTCTTGGTTTTGTGCTTTTGTTCTTCGTGTACCATTGATTACAATTATTCCCCTTCAATTTTTTCTTTCGGTGAAGAAACTGAAGACACTAAAGATGCCGTGCGTCTTCTATGGCCGCAAAGAGCAAAACGGGGGCTAATACGGAGAACCAACTTTCGGCCCCTGCTTAAAGATGTTGCAACCCCGGAAGGATTTAATGTTTCACCCAGTCAGGTGATTCAATCGTTGCCGCCAGGGAAATTCATGGTTTCATTGTATGCCGATTCCACAAGCTATTATGTCATGTTTGGACTTGGAAAAAGAAAACCATCTCTGGTGCGAAGTTATGGTTATAAAATCAATGGTAAAACAGGCATTGCAAACGTCCCGGAAAAACATGACCCTTATAAGCTATCGCTGCCAAAAAGATACATGAAAGATGGCACGCCGATAACAGGAATAGCTGACGAGGAAAATTAAATAAACCGTATTCATAGCATAAAGGGAGGTTGCCGTGAAGGCGAACTTAAATCCATACCGTTTGGCCGGAGTCGTTGGGGGATTGTTGTTGGCGGCGGGGCAGTTCGTTGGATATTTATGTGTGCTGCAATTGATCGCCTTGGTTCCTGTGATGTTGCTGGCTCTGCGAGATAAGAGGCCGCGATGGGCGGCGCTGGCGGGATTGTATATGGGAATTATGTACACGATTCCGCAGATGGTATATCTGCGGATGCCGATTCCGATTACGGTTATTTTGCTGGTGTGGATGACGATTCTGCTGATTACCCTCTGCATTTCAATCGCGTATTTTCTGCCGCGGCACCCGGTCCTCGGACCGCTGGCCGTCGGGGCGGTGTGGTACATCCTCGACTGGATTAACTTTACAGCCGTACCCATCTGGGGGATGGCGCAGTCTTTCGCACGAAGCTGGACGGCGTATCCTTTCCTGATTCAGTTTATCTCGATCACCGGCATTAGCGGTGTGCTGTTTGCGATCGGGATATTGCAGGGTTTGTGGGCGCATGTCATTGTGATGTTCACCAAATTAAACCGCTTGTCCCCTTCCGCCGATGCCGTTGAGCCATGGGGCGAGTATCTGAAGATCGGCATTGCCGAAGCTTTTGTCATACTTTTACTGGCCGGAGCGAATACGATCATCTGGCTTCAAAAACCAGCCGGCTCGCTCAAGGTTGCCGCGGCGGGGTGGGTGTTTGATGACCGCAGCGAAGGCCCCAACCCGAATGAACGGGCCGGTTTTGAGAAATTGTTCGTTGGACCCGCCAAAGAAGCCGCTGCACAGGGCGCCCGCATTTTCACCACCGGCGAGATGGGGTTCTATCTGGCCAAGCACGAATGGGACGAGCGGATTGAGGAATTCGCAACGGTTGCCCGCGCCAATGATCTCTGGCTGGTGGTCGGCTATTTCCATGTCACCGACGACGAAAACCGTATCTTTTTTATGTCGCCGGAAGGGGAGATTGTGCACCAGTACACTAAGACCTACCTAACGCCGTATGAACCGGGAAAGAAAGGCGATGGCGTCTTAAAGACGTTTGAAGTTGACGGGCTGACCGTCGGGGCGATGATCTGCCAGGATGACAATTTCAGCAAGCTGACACGGTACTACGGCGACCTCAAGGCAGACATTCTTTTGTGCCCGACGGCTGACTGGTGGACGATCAAAGATGCGCACCTCCAGGCGGTACGGGCCCGGACGATTGAGTGCGGCTATGGCATTGCCCGCGGCGCCGCGTGCGGCATCAGCGCGGCGATTTCCGCAAGGGGCGAAGTATTGACTCAGCATGACCACTACCGCTCCGGTCCCGGCTATGTCATCGCCGATGTCCCCGTTTACAAAAACAGGACCTTTTTCAGCCGCTTCGGTCACTGGCCGTCTTTGGTTGCGGCGGCGGCGTGTATCATTTGCATTAAAATCAGGAACCACGAATGAACACCAATTATAAATATTCGTGGAAATCCTATGAACCGGAGCCGTTCAAGTTAAAAGTTTCGTTTTTTTATTTTCATTTTTCACACCTGTAGTCTTTGGGGCCGCAGACCCCTTCACCTAAATCAGGGGTCGAGGACCCCAAAGACGGGACGCTCTCAGGCTCAACGGCCCAAACTCCTATTCGTGCTCACCCCAACCGGGCGGCACATCAAACTGTATACGGCCGAAAGGTCCTATTCTTCGTGACGGGATCTTCGCCGATGGCGAACTCCCATTTACACTTGACCAGGATCCTTTCGCATGTCCCGTCTTCCTGAACCATCCCTAAGCTGCTTTTAACACGTCCTGAAGGAGCTTTTGATTGAATAATTCACCCGTGGTCAGCATGGCCCGCATGATGCACAGCAGCTTTCGCATCACCGCGACAATCGCAATCTTTTTCCGGCTTGGCTGACCGGCCATGACGCGTTCATAAAAGGCCTTTAACCCCGGGCAATACCGCGCCACCTTCCAACTGCTTTCACACAGAACCCAGCGAACCACGCTGGGGCCTTGCTTGCTAATATGGCCCAAACGACGGACCGAACCGCTTTCGTCCAGTTTTGGCGTCACGCCAAAGTAGGCACAATACTGCTTGTAATTGTCAAACCGATTGACATCGTCCGTGTAAGCCAGCACCGCTTCGGCGGTACGGGGACCGACCCCCGGAATGCTCATCAGCAACCTCGCACCGGACTGTTTCGCCAAGTAGGCATCCAGATAAGCTGTTACGCGATCCCGCTGGACTTCCAGCAGAGCCAATTCATCCAACAGATTCCGCAGATGCAGCCGCCATAACATATCAGAAACATCCTGTTCGTCACACAACCGGGCCATCCACAGGCGATTGACACACTTCCACCAACCGCCCCGATGGACCGGTTTGCTGTGGCCTTCCGACTTCAGCACGGCCCGAATCCGGTTTTTGACCTGACCGATATCCCGAACGATCTTTTGCCGATGCAGAATGGTCTGTCGCCATTGACGGACTTCTTTGGACGGCATGTACACCGTGGGAAGTTCGTTGATACTCAGCAGCACCGCCATCTTGCGGGCGTCAATGCGATCATTCTTCTTGGCGGTGCGGTAAATCCACGTCATTTTGGACGGATTCGCTACATGCAGCGAATCCACTTCGTCAACCAACGCATCATACAAAAATCCCGCCTGACCGCTGACCTCAAAAGCGGCGTGGACCCGATAGCCGCCTTGGCGTTCCTGCCGTAAATAACGACGAATCGACTCGAGATCCGGGCCGAAGGTGGCCGAGCGTTCGCTGCGGCCGGGAACAATCGCATAACCAACTGTCTTCTTGCAATCCATGTCTAATCCGATATACTTGTCCATTAGGAGCCTCCTGGAAAAAAGGTTAATGTGGCGTTTTACGACCACGACTAAAAATTGGGGCGTTTCTACGACCCCGCATTATAACCCAAACCGGAGGCTCCGGTTACATAGCTTATTCGTGGTTGAAATCTTTCACTTGAGCGCAAAGAAAAACGCCGGCGTTGGCATACCGGCGTTTTACGGATGGTGTTTTATGCTTTCTTGCTTTTGCTTAGCACATGGCTACATAGCTGGCAATGGCTAAAATCAGGATCCGCTTCTTATTGGCGATAAACGGCACCCAGAACTTGAGGTAATACTTTTTCATTGTTTACTCCCCAAAAGCATTTTTCTCATTCACCCACATGACCGAAGCCATTTGTTTATTAAGCGTATTATACCGCCAATCGGGATCGGATTCAAGGAAAACCGGGTGGCGTAAACATAAGCTCTTTTTAATAAATAAGTTACGAAAGAACACTGGGAATATTTTTTTGGTTTTTTTTGCGATAATCCGGGTGCCATTTTCTTGATTTGAACGAACAGATCCGGAAGGGATATCTTAAGTTGTTTCAGAAATAAGAGTTATGACCGATTTGTCGAGTTTTGCCCGTTTCCTGATAATTCTTTGAACCCGGACTTTCCGAGTGCGTATTAGACAGTGCTCTTTTAAGAATAAAAATCATCTTCCTTTCTCCTTAAGGATACTATTACTGCCTGCCAATAGAACGGCCCGTCATCACGGCGGGCCGTTTTTATACCCTTCAGGGCAAGATCCGCAAGAAGATCGGGACCCGCGAGCAAAGTCGTAACTTACGGTCATTACTCTACATAGCCGCGACCCAACGGGAATTTTCAATCGTGACCACTATATTTTCTCAAAAAATGTCTTGCATAAATTTTTATTTTTTTGTAGTATAATTTTCGAACTGGGGGCGTTTACGGTTCGTAATAGACTTAGAAAATAAAAACATTACCCTCCTCCTCCTTCTAATGCCAGGTACTTCTACCTGGAAAAGAGCAGCGGGTTCCTCCTTCCCGCTGCTTTTCTTTTGCGCTCGCAGGGCGGGTTCGGATGAAAACGGCTTGATTCCGGACACTGCCGGGTATATAAACAGATCACGATTGAAAATTCCCGTTTCTGCGCGGCGGAGTTTATCTCGGACTTGATCCGGGATCACCTTCGGGCGTAAGTTACGAATTAACCCGCGGGAATTTACTACCCTGAAGGGTATAAAAAGGACTCGGGAAAGCGATAAACTATGTCAATACCCAAAACATTCATATATTGTCCAAAATGTTCGGCCCGGGCACTAAAACCCAGTTCGCCCAAGTCGATTGTGTGCAGCGAGTGCGGGTTTGAGTACTTTTTCAACCCCGCCGCGGCGGTGGCCGGGCTGATTGCCAACGACGCCGGCCAGCTGCTGGTGACGGTACGGGCCGCCGACCCCGGCAAGGGCAGCTGGGACCTGCCCGGCGGATTCATCGACCCCGGCGAGACCGCCGAACACGCCCTGGCCCGCGAGATTTTCGAGGAACTGAATCTGGATGTTGCCTCGATGGACTATTTCGGCTCAGCCCCGAATGAATACACCTACAAGGGGGTAACCTACTCCACGCTGGACATGGCGTTCATCTGCCACGTGGCCGATTTTTCGATGATGAAAGCGCTGGATGATATCGAACAGGCCATATTCCTCCCGCCGGAATCGATTGACCTCGACCATTTCGCCTTCCCCTCCATCCGCACATTTGTGGAGCGGTTTATTGCCGCAAAAAGAGAAGATTCTTGACAGAATGGGGTGATTTTTGTAAAATTGAGACAGTTACAGAGAGGACTACGGGTTACTGAGCACTTTCGGGGCTTTTTCCGAAAGTGGCATTAATTCAAAACCCCCTTTTTGGTGCCGTAAAAGCCGATTTTGTACTTTTCAAAAGTGCGAAAGCTAACTAAAATGTAAAAGAACAAAAAAACAAATTACCACTTGACGGATGGCCTCATAACAGGGACCTGAAATCTGTGGACAAACATGCTGAAGACTATTTTATTTATTCGTGTAAATTCGCCTGCCTTTCGTAGCTGGTTTCTGAGAAGCTTCATGCGAAGCAGAATTGCGAAGTAAGGTGCTTCATTTCGTGTTTTTCGTGCTTTTCGCCTGCCGGGCCAGCTTGTCTCGTCGAAACGCAGTGAAGACGGAAGCTCGAAGAGCGAAGTAGGAAGCGGAGCGACTGTGTCTCAAAAAATCCTTGTAAATCCCCTTCAAATTGATTATTGTATAGTGTAGATTGCATAATGGCAGTCAGCAACCGGGAGTCAGAAGATAATGGATTATCAATATACTAATTATTTTATCAATGAGGTGCTTCGAAAACGGCCTTATATCGACAAAAAGTGGTGTATTGAGGTCATTAAAAATCCGATAAAAGTAGAGAAACAGGGAAATAATCGGTATCGCTTCTGGGGCAAGGTCGACCAGTTTGAGGGCAGAGTTCTTAGAGTCGTAACTCTCAGCGATAAGAAAACGATCCATAATGCGTTTCCAGATAGAGGATTTAAGCTATGAAGATGAACTATTACCCCGATACGGATTCATTGTATATTGATATGTCGGACACACCGAGCGCCGAAAGCAAGGTGATTTCAGACGGCGTTGTGCTGGATTACGACAAAGATGGCCATCTGGTGGGAATCGATCTTGACAATGCCAGCCAGATTGTGAACCTCAAAGAACTTGTCCTGAACCGTCTGCCGCTGCATAAAGAAACAATCGTGGCGTAGGTTGCGGTAGATTCCGAATCTGAAATCTGAGGACTGAAGACTGTTTTATTATTTCGTGTCCTTTCGCCTGCCAAGCCAGCTTGTCTCGTCGAAACGCAGTGAAGACGGAAGTTGGTTTCTGAGAAGCTTCACGCGAAGCAGAATAACGAAGGCTGGTGTCTTTCGTGTATGGAGCTTGCCCCGGACGTGATCCGGGGGTGGTTCAAAATCCATCCCCTCAATCTCCTCGGTGTTCATCTCAAAATCAGCTTCCTGTACCAATCGCCCCGGCACAGCCGGGATCGGGCATGTTTGAACGGATGGCACATAAACGCGTTTAGAGCACGTCCGGTTAAACATGAACGGGTAGCTGCCTCAGGCAGCGGCGATTAAAAAATCTGTGAAAT
>Ga0224495_10000826_pt1 | contig 23366 bp, 20 predicted proteins | sample SF_Jul11_sed_USG_FD_168128 | JGI IMG/M metagenome (GOLD analysis project Ga0224495, IMG submission 168128) | Sediment microbial communities from San Francisco Bay, California, United States - SF_Jul11_sed_USGS_4_1 | ecosystem: Environmental > Aquatic > Marine > Sediment | place: USA: California...
TTTCGTGCATGAAAAAGGCGAGCAAATTAAGGACAAAGAAATTGTTAGATAAATTAATTTTCCCATGCCCGAAATTATGCTCTATGTGGTAACCCTGATTTTTGAGGGTATTAAAAGTTTCGTTCTCGATTTTCCAACGCGCCCTACCGCCCCTTACTAATTCTTGGATATTATCCTTGCCTACAATAATGTTTGTAACCCAACTATTTTTATAGGTTATTTTGTCTAACTCCTGATTGAATAATTCGTACTCAAAATAATTTACTACTTGGGTATTTTGATTTCCGTTTAATTTAACTCCGTTGCTCCAGCGATAAATATGTAAATTTCCTTTTTCATCAGAAACCTCTAATTCCCGGACATTATCCAATTTATCCCGATTTTCAATCATTTTATACATAATTTTGTGGTCATCAGGCTTGGCTGCCAGGATAAATGACATCTTTTGTTGGATTTTTCAACTCAGGGACAATAAAAAAAAACCAGACAGATTATATATATAATTTATCCATTATGTCACATTTATACACATTACATTTAGTCAAGGCGGCCGGATGCAAAAGAAAATATCATTACGAAAAATCGCATTAAAATATTCACCGAGAACCGCTGTGTCGTTGTCGCGCGAAGCACGTTTTAAATTATTGACAATTCATGTTCGATGGTTTAGATTACAAATCATGAACTCAAAAAGAGACGCAATAGAGATGATTGAGAAATTACCGGAAGATAGTTCGACTTGTGATATTATGGCAGAATTATATTTTAAATCGAAAATTGAAAAAGGTCGCATGGATATCCGGGAAGGCCGGGTTTTAACGCAAGAAGAGGTTGAAAAAAAGATGAGCGTATGGGCAAAATCTATTGGTCAGAAATAGCACAACATGACCTTGAAGACATTGCAAATTTTATAGCCCGCGATGCGCCATTTTATGCCATTGAATTTGTCGAAAATCTAATTCATCATACGCGCCAATTAATCCATCATTTGAAAATTGGCTGAGTTGTTCCAGAGTTTGACGAAGAAAACTTACGGGAGCTCATTTACCATAATTACCGGATAGTCTATGAAATTATTGAACAAGATATTTACATTGTTTCTGTTTCTCATGCCAGCATGGATATTATAAAAAAGGCTGAAAAAGAGGGTTGGAAAATCAATTGAATAATCACACCGCGCACAGGCGATGAATGCCGGCTTATTTCTTCCCTTTACGCTCTTTGCGACTTAGCGGTGAGACTCTTTATATAGATCCTGCAATGTGGCGGTTTCGTAAAATGCGTAGGGGTAAAATTATATAAAAAAGTTGTCGAAGTGACTGACTTTTCATATACTGGCACTCAACTGGTATGAGTGCTAACACTTGCTGATTCTTTCGATAGCAGGTATTGGCATATTTATGCCAGAATTATTTAAAATTGAGGTGCTTAATATGGCTATAAAACCATTGGCAGATAGAATATTAATCGAACCTGCTACAGGAAAAGAAGAAAAAATCGGAAGTATCTTTATACCCGACACTGCAAAAGAAAAGCCCTTTGAGGGCACTGTAATTGAAGTGGGCACTGGAAAAGTAACTGACGATGGAAAGATTGTTCCGCCGCAAGTTCAAAAAGGTCAAAAAGTTTTGTACGGGAAATATTCCGGAACAGAAATAAAAGAAAACGGAAAAGATTACCTGATTGTAAGAGAATCCGACATTCTCGCAATTTTAAGCTGATTTATGCTTAATCTTGTTTAAAAAATTACCAAAGGAGAAAATTAATTATGGCAAAAATGTTAGAATATGATGAATTAGCCCGCGCCGAATTGATGAGCGGTGTAAACAAGCTCGCCAATGCAGTTAAAGTCACACTGGGGCCCCGTGGTCGAAATGTAGTGATTGATAAAAAATTTGGATCGCCAACGATCACAAAAGACGGTGTAACCGTCGCAAAAGAAATTGAACTTGATAACCCGTTTGAAAATATGGGCGCACAACTAATTAAAGAAGTCGCGACTAAAACCAACGATGTTGCCGGAGACGGAACCACAACAGCGACAATACTTGCCCAGGCAATTGCCAAAGAAGGTATTAAAAACGTAACCGCCGGCGCAAACCCGATGGACTTAAAACGTGGTCTTGACAAAGCAGTTGAAGCGGCTGTTAAAAAAATTGCATCTATGGCAATCACCGTAGATTCAAAAAAACAAATTGCCCAGGTGGCCACCATTTCAGCAAACTCTGATACTGAAATCGGCGAACTGATCGCGGAAGCCATGGAAAAAGTCGGTAAAGACGGCGTTATCCAGGTTGAAGAAGCAAAATCTATCGATACTTCAATGGAAGTTGTTGAAGGTATGCAATTTGATCGCGGTTATTTATCATCTTATATGGTTACAGACACCGATTCAATGACAGCAACTCTTGAAAACGGCAAAATATTAATTTATGATAAAAAGATCAGCTCTGTAAAGGATCTAGCGCCAATTTTAAACCTGGTTGCCCAGGCCGGTAAACCGTTAATCATCATTGCTGAAGACCTCGAAGGCGAAGCTCTTGCAACAGTTGTTTATAACACACTTAGAAAAGCAATTTCGTGCGTGGCCGTGAAAGCTCCTGGTTTTGGCGACAGAAGAAAAGCTATGCTAGAAGACATCGCGATTTTAACCGGAGGTCAGGTAATATCTGAAGACCTCGGCTTAAAACTTGAAAACGCAACACTTGATATGCTGGGAACAGCAGAAAAAGTTGTGATCGACAAAGAAAACACAACCATCATCAAAGGCGCCGGAAAAGAAGCCGACATCCAGGGTAGAATCAAGCAAATTAAAAAACAAATTGAAGACACCACTTCTGATTATGACCGCGAAAAATTACAGGAACGACTGGCAAAATTAGCTGGCGGAGTTGCTGTAATCAACGTTGGCGCAGCTACAGAAGTTGCCATGAAAGAGAAAAAAGCCCGCGTGGAAGATGCTCTTTCAGCTACAAGATCAGCGGTTGACGAAGGTATTGTGCCCGGAGGCGGATTGACCCTTTTAAAATGCATCGCTGATGTAAAAGCTCTCAAATTAACCGGAGATCAAGACACTGGTCGAAACATCATCTTGCGAGCGATGGAAGAACCAACGAGAATCATTGCCCAAAACTCGGGACTTGAGGGTTCGTTGATTGTTCAGCGAGCTAAAGACGAAAAAGGCAACATTGGCTTTAACGCATACAACCTTGAGTGGGAAGACATGATCGAAGCTGGAATCATCGATCCTGCCAAAGTTGTTCGTACCGCGCTTCAAAATGCCGCGTCAATTGCCGGCTTGATACTCACCACAGAATGTATCATCACCGACAAACCGGAGAAAAAAGGCGACGGACCCATGATGCCACCAGGCGGAATGGGTGGTATGGGCGGAATGGGCGGTATGGGTGGAATGGATTTCTAATCCAAACATGCTTTAAATGCGGGGCAAGTCTGCTAATGGCCACGATGGCCTAAAGGCAGGCTCCCGCACGATGCGGGGCAGGTCTGCTAATGGCCACGATGGCCTATAGGCAGGCTCCCGCACGATGCGGGGCAAGTCTGCCCCCCGCAGCCAGTAAGCGGGTTTAACCCGCGTTACCGGCTGCCCCCCTCACATACTTTCCAGAAAAGCCGAGTTTGCATTGCTTTAGCAATGCAAACTCGGCTTTTCGTTTTTAAGACAGCCTCTAAAAAATCTCTTGATAGGGTCATTCCCAAATGAAAAGCTGTTATACATTTTTTGAATTAAGCAATACTTAAATAAAGGAGATCTCAATGAATATACTTGTACTGATTAAGCAGGTTCCAGATACAGAAACCCACATGAAAATATCCGGAGGAAAAATAGACGAATCTTCCATAAAATGGATAATTTCACCCTACGATGAAATTGCACTTGAAGAAGCCATCCGGATTCGTGAAAAAAACGGCGGTAAGGTCACGGTAATTTCTGTTGGACCGGAACGCGTCACAGCCTCCTTAAAAACAGCCTATGCCATGGGAGCTGATGATGCCATTCACGTTAAAACAGACAGCTACCATATGCTTGACTCGGCGACAACAGCAGATGCGTTAATAAAAGCCACTGCCGATCAAAACTATGAAATTATTTTATGCGGCCGTCAAGGCATCGATTCCGACAACGGTCAGGTTCCGCTGATCTTTGCCACTAAAAAAAATATTCCGGCCATCATCTGGGCGAAAAAACTCGAAACTTCAGAAACCGGCGTCAAAGTAACCTGCGAGGGAGAAGGCGGCGACGCAATTTACCAGTCAAGTTATCCTGTCGTGATCACTGTACAAATGGGAATGAATGAACCGCGATACCCTTCATTAAAAGGAATTATGGCATCAAAGAAAAAACCAATCGTTACAAAAAATCTCTCTGAAATGGGTATCGACTATGACAAGATTGAAATTGTGTCATTTGAAATGCCGCCAGAGCGGCCAAAGGGACGAGTCATTGAAGGAGCAAGCCCTGAAGATAAAGCTCTTGAACTGGTAAAAGCCCTGCACGAAGAAATTAAAGTTATATAAATTTATTTTATTAAGAGGAAATTATGAGTAAAGCATTAATAATCGGTGAAGTCAAAAACGGCGAAATTTCGAAGGTAACCCTGGAAATTGCATCGCGCGCAAAAGAACTGGATATGGAACTTTCTGCAATTGTATTTGGAACAAACCCTGAAACAGCCGCAACCATCGGCTCTTCTGGAGTTGGTCATGTTTTTTACAGCGATACTGTAGAGTATAACGGCGAAATCATCGCTTCTGTAATCAGCGAAGTTGTAAAAAAAGGAGGATTTGATACCGTTCTTCTGCCCCACAGCTGGATGGGCCGCGACATCGGAGGCAGAATTGGCGCTTTGCTAGATTCGGCAGTCATATCTGATATTGTAGAATTAACCGCCGATGGCAATAAACTTGTCGCCAAAAAACCTGTCTATGCTGGCAAGGCCTATGCAAAAATTACACACAAGAAAGGTATTCGAATTTTTACAGTACGTCCCAATGTGTTTGAAGTTGTTGATAGCAAGGTCGATGCAAAAACTGAAAAAGTTGAAGCTGATTTCTCAAAGTCACGTTCAAAGCTTGTTGAGTTTAAAGAAACTCAGGGAGCAAAAATAGGCCTAACAGAAGCAAAGATCATCGTTGCTGGCGGTAGAGGAATTAAAGGTCCTGAATATTTTCCTGTACTTCAAGAGCTTGCCGACATGCTCGGAGCTGCCCTTGGCGCTTCCCGCGCCACTGTCGATGCCGGCTGGATCAATCACTCTCATCAGGTTGGACAAACCGGTAAAACGGTATCTCCACTTCTTTATATTGCAGTCGGAATTTCAGGTGCAATACAACACCTTGCCGGCATGGGATCTTCAAAATACATTGTCGCCGTCAACAAAGACCCTGAAGCCCCTATATTTAAAGTGGCCACTTACGGTATTGTTGACGATCTTTTCAATATAGTGCCTGTATTAAAAGACGCTATAAAAAAAATTAAAGGTTAAACAAGAATACAGCTGGCAGTAATCCGGCTGTATCGCTTAAAAAAAGGACAGTGTATGAACTTTACAAGAAATAATGATAAATTAGTGATTGTATCCGCGGTAAGAACTCCGGTTGGGCAGGCAGGTAAAAGCCTTTCGCATTTATTTTCTCATGAACTTGGAATTTTAGTTGCAGAAGAAGCGATTAAACGCTGCGGAATTGACCGTAAAAAAATTGATGGAGTTGTTGCAGGCGAAATTGGTCAATCTTCTCGCGCTCCCAATGTTGCCAGGGTAATTTCCGTGAAAACAGAAATTCCAACAGAGGCAACAGCCGTTACGGTTGCCAACAATTGTGTTTCTGGATTTGAGGCTATCAATGAAGCTTGCCGAAGAATTATTCTCGGCGAAAATGATGTCGAACTCGTTGTCGGCATGGAATCTATGTCAAATTTTCCAATATATTTAAATCGGGCTCAGCAAAACTCAAAAACAGCCACCGTAGAAAAAATTAAAGCCAACTGGACAAGTATACCAGAAATTTCTGAAATTGAAGTCATCAGCGCTGTTGACGAAGGCTTGGTTGACCCGGTTCGAAAAGCAAACATGGCTGAAACCGGCGAAGTGGTCGCACAAAAAATGGGTCTGACTAAAAAAGTATTGGATGAATACGCCTACGGCTCTTATAAAAAAACACTCGAAGCTATCCAGGCCGGCAAATATAAGCCGTGGATTTTACCAGTTGCCGGCGAAAAGGGAATGCTTGAAGACGATGAATTTATAATGTCAAAAACCGGTTTTGTCGAAAAACCTGAACGTTTTGAAAAAGCCGCTGCAATATTTGACATGGCGCCACACACCAACATGAAAGATTTTTATTCCCGATATGAAAAATGGATTGGTAAACCATACACTGACGCCGTCAAAGGAGCCGTTTCTTTATTTAATGCCTGCCCTCGTTCTGACGGAGCCGGAGCAATGATCATTACAACAGAGTCCAAAGCAAAGGAATTAAATTTAAAAGTATTAGCCTATATAAACGGCTGGGGAAATTACGGAACAGACCCGATTTACATGGGGCTTGGAATTGCGTTTTCTATGAATAAAGCCCTTGAAAATTGTGGTTTAAAGTGGACAGACATCGATTCTTTTGAAATCCATGAAGCTTTTGCGGCAACTGCTCTTGGTAGCATCAAAACTGTAAAAGATCTATATGGCTTTGACCTCCCCCAAAAACTCAGCGAAGGCAAAGTAAATCCAAACGGAGGAACACTTGCCATCGGACATCCGCTTGGCGCTACAGGTATAAGAGTTGCGATCAACCAAATCATGGAATTTCAAACCAATCCATCGGTTAAAAAATCATTGGGCGGCATCTGCGCTGGAGGCGGCGTCGGTGGAGCCCTTGTACTGGAACGCCCATTATAAACTGTTGAATGGTTCGACCGACTCAGAGACGCTCAACGAGCAAAATTGGATGGGTATTTGTCGAACCACGCATAATAGCGTGATGCAAGTTATATCAAATCGATTTATTAGACAACTGAGGCATGCCAATATTATAAAATGATACGATTTTATTTTAATCTGATTAAACCTGTGTTGTTTTTAACCCTGCTGGTTGTAACTGGTTCTCAGGGTTACCACATGATCGAAGGTTGGAACCTGACCGATTCCGTTTATATGACGATCATCACCATAACCACCGTAGGTTTTGGCGAAGTTTATCCGCTTAGCGACCCTGGAAAGTGGTTTACAATCCTGCTCGTGATCAGCGGAGTTGGTTTTTATGGTCTGGCTATCAATGTCATTGTAAATAATTTTTTGGAGCGAAACTTTAAAGTCATTATGGAAGAAAGCAAGGTAAAAGAGCGGCTTAAAAACCTGCGAGACCATTACATCATCTGCGGTGGCGGAAGAATGGCGTTTGCCATGGCTGAAGAACTCAGTCACAATCAGGTTCCTTTTGTTATTATCGAAAATAACATGGATGCACCTGTTCTTAAACACCAGATAGAATGGATTATCTTAAAAAGAGACGCCCTGCTGGAAGAAACTTTGGTGGAAGCAGGTATTCATCGATCAAAAGGGCTGGCTTCTGTATTACCAACAGACGCCGACAATTTATTTGTTGTGTTGTCTGCCCGCAGCTTAAATAAAGAACTGCGAATTGAGACTAGAATTTCTCATGAAAGCTCACGAAACAAGATGCTTCAAGCGGGAGCAAATAAAATCATTTCACCTTATGTCATCGGCGGAATTCAAATGGCGCGAAGTTTTATAGAACCCGACGTTGATGAATTTCTTGATATCATGCTGGACAAATCAAATTATGAATTTGAAATGATCGTCGAACACATTACTGTTGAAAGTGAATACCGCGATAAAAAAATACGCGACACCAATTATCGACTTAATGGGTTTATCATCATTGGCATCAAAGAACCTCATGGTCGTTTTGTATTTGCGCCAGATCCGGATTTAAAACTTCGAACAGGCTTTGAAGTGCTGCTTATGGGTAAAGCTGCAGAAAAAGCATCTTTAAAATGAAAAATATTTACACTTAAATTATGTCCAGATTTCAATTTGAGGTTGATGCAACATTCAACAATGCACGCGCCGGTATTTTAAAATTTGAAAATAAAATAAATGTAGAAACTCCCGTTTTTATGCCGGTTGGAACAAGAGCATCAGTAAAGGCTGTCAGCCAGGAAAATCTTGAGGAAATTGGTTATGAATTAATTTTAACCAATACATATCACTTATACCTTCGACCAGGAACCGTTGTTCTGAAAGAATTTGGCGGAGTTAAAAATTTTATGTCATGGCCCAGACTTGTTTTAACCGATTCGGGCGGTTACCAGGCATTTTCACTTTCAAAATTAACAAAGTATCTCGACGATGGAATTCAATTTAAATCCCACCTTGATGGAAGCCCTCACCTATTTACTCCAGAGAAGGTTCTCGATATTCAAAACATTATCAACAGCGACATCGTTATGCCGCTCGATGACTGCGCTCCATATCCTGCAGATGAAAAACGCTTGAGAGAATCATTGACGAGAACCCACAATTGGATTCAACAATCTCACGACTACTGGAAGCGAATGCAATACAATCGAACTCAAAGCTTGTTTGCCATTGTACAGGGCGGCGTAAATCCTGATCTTAGAAGAGAATCTGCCCAATTTATGTCAACTCTCGATCTTCCCGGCTATGCCATTGGCGGTTTGTCTGTAGGTGAAAAAAATGATGAATTTCAAACAGCATTGAGCGCAACCATGCCGCATTTACCGCCAGAAAAACCTCGTTATCTGATGGGTGTAGGTTCAATTCCTGAAATTTTATTTGCCGTAAATCACGGTATCGATATGTTTGATTGTGTTTTACCAACAAGAAACGCACGTAACGGTCAAGTTTTCACTTCAGAAGGCAAACTTAACTTGAGGGCAGAATACAACAAATTTCATGATAAGCCCATCGATGAAAAATGTAAATGCAGAGTTTGTAAAAGATATAGTCTTGGATATATCCGTCATCTTCATAAAACCCAGGAATTGCTTGCTTATGAACTTAGCAGTTACCACAATCTTTATTTTATGTATAATTTTATGAGTGACTTAAGAAAATCAATAAAAGATAAAACCTTTGACTCGTTTTTACAACACCATACGGCGTTATTTACAGAGTAAATGTTGTTTTTAAACTATTGTATAAATATATTAAAAAAGTTTAATCGCTTTAAATTAAATACAATCATGAAATAAACTTAACTCATGACTGCAATATTCTACTGATTGAATCTTTTTTTATTCTCGAAAAAACTTCCTTGGCTTTATCCATATCTTTAATAATAATATCAGATATATCAGCTTTTTCCGTATCCATGATCCCCGAAGAAAGTATATTTTCAAGTTTTATCTCTCTTGTCATCATATCGTTTTGAAGCATTTTCAAGTCACCCTGAAGACTGTTCAAATATGATTTTATGTCGGGATCCGCTTTTACAACAATACTTTCTGAAAATTCTTCTTTCATAAAAGACTCCAGTTTTTGTTTCCAGTTTGTAGCATCTGGCAATTCTTTTAAAAAAGAAACTTGTATTTGCTTTTTTGAAATTTCGGTTTGAATACCTTTGAGTTCATCATGAAGATTCAGCACTTGACCACGAATTCGATCAATACCTATATTTTCATAATTTACCTGCTTTTCAATTCGTCCCTGAAATTTTTTATATAAAGGAATCTTCTCTTGATCTATAAGCTGCTCATTATCTTTCTTTTGAATACTGGACAAATAGCTTAAAATTTCTTGTTTTTTAATATGCATGTTAAACCTCCATGTCTTGTGATCTGGCATCATTCAACTAAAATGACAATTGAATACATGCCTCTCTATATGAGACATAAATCGACATAATTTAAAAAAAAATAAGTATTTTTTTACAAATTCGCATTTTTATTAAAAAAAGGTTAAAGTACCTGAAAAGATTTGGAGCAGTTACTTTGCTTGCCTCTCCAAAAGATCAGATCAATTTTCAGTAGATAGATGTTTTTATCGATTTCGTTGCCGCAAGGTTGAAATACCTAACAACATAACGTATCTGGCAAAAGATTTTTTATCTTGAATCTCAGTGTATTTATTTTGAGCAAGATCAATAGCCATATTCTTTAATTCTCGATGAAGATATTCAATAGTAAAATTTGGCGATTTAATTAACATTCGATAAATGGCAACAGATCTTTCCATAATATCTTTATCAATTTTTTCTTTTAAAATTACACTTACCTCGCCAACCTTAATGTTCCACTTATTAAATAGCTCATCTAAAGCAACCTGAACGCTCCCCCCTGTACGATAATTTTTTTCAATTTCAGGGAGAAATTTTCTAACTTTTGACTGAACATTTTTTTTCGTATCAGAAATATCCGGAGTCTGGCTTTCATCTGATGTTGAATCTGTATTATCAGAACTGTTTTCAACAGATTTTTTTTCTGTACCAGCATCTTTCACTTGTTCATCGACATTACTTTTTTTAAAAAACTGCATAAAATAAAGAATAATACGTGTTAAAAAAAATCGATATAAAAAAGGAAGAGCTAAAAAAGCTTCTTGAAAAAGTTCAGCGCGTTTAATTTCCAAAATACTAAAAAAGGGAGATAAGACCGGTTTATCCCTGTTTCCAAAATAATATACTTTTTTCGATTTTATCTCTTTATCATCATCAAAAATTTTAAAAATATTAAATAAAAGAGCAGGTTCAATTGCTGCAAACTTCAGACGCTTGTATTTTTGATCAATAATTTTAAGAACTTCTTTTTCGAGCATATCATCTCTTTTCATCTCGGGCAGTTCCAAATAATTTTCAAGAACTTTTATCCACTTTTCAAGCAGTAAGCGGCGAATTTCTTCTTTTGCATGAAGTCGTTCTCGTTCAAGAAAAGATACAAGATAGCCCCGATAAATGTATAAATCTCTTGAATCATTGTCTTTCATTGTTATAATTTCCGGAACAGAATCCTCCGGGGCTTCTACATTTTCTTTAATGATGGTATATGTATTTATAAAATTATCAATTAACTTTGCAAACTCCGCTTTATCGTAAGTTCCGTTAAATTTTCCATGCCGACTTTCTTCTTCACGTAAATGATACAATTCTTGAGTAAAGTAAGCCTTGGGACTTTCTTTCAGTATATGTAAAATTTTTACTATGTCGTCTTTTGCAAGTTCATCCTTTTTACTATCTTTTTCTTTTTCTTCCTGTTCAAGCTTAAATTGCTTGAGAAGCATTGCCGCCTGCAATACTGTAACAATTTCTGCAACTTTTGCTTCTTTTTTCATTCGAGACAGGATACCTTCCGTTAAATGGATAAAAAATATAGGAGATTCTTTATCTTCTAGATTCAACACTTTAAGAATTCGTTCAACTTTTAAATTCTTTTCAGGTATTATAATTTCCATGGATTTTAAAATAGTATCGAGTATGCGAATTCTAGCAGTGACTCCAAAAAATTTACCTATTTTTCGAATACAAATTGTGGGTAATTGAACCATTAATCTGGGTGTAACCAGAATATGATTGTTAAACTCTGGAAATACAATTTTAACCATTTTTTCTTTACTGATATTTTCTTCAATAAACTGGGTATTTATTTTACTATAAATAACTTCAGTAACTTTTGAAGGCTGTAAAGGAATACTCAACTGATGATCATTCGGAAATTCCAGCTCAGGCCTGGCTTCCATTTCTTTATAGATTTGAGCAACCTGTTCAAATTGCGGTTCCGTTATTGTAAAAGCAACAATTTCATTATCTTCTACTTTAGGAATACAGATATGATGTTTAGCCATCGTTAAACAAAAATTTTGAATTAATTTTTTAGTAGAGTTGCTTGAGCGCAAAGCGGCATAGTTATGACGCTCTGCCCATTTGATAACATCAATTAAAAAATCGTCTACATCAATTACGGAGCTGTTTGAAATACTTACAGCCTGACATATTTGCGCAAATATTATTCTATCTTCCTGATTTAAAATTCCAATTCTGTTGAGAAGATTTCCAATTTCAACTTCGGAATAAAATACATAATATGGTAATGTTTTAATAAATAACCCCTTACTGACTTTTTACCCTGATCTACTGAAAACAAGACACTGTCAATTTCTTTTCTATTTTTTAAACAGAAGATATAACGTCCATTTACAATTTTAGTCCAACGGATGCTTGAAAAATCTTCAAAATAAATTTACAGTTGTATGCGATCAGTATCTTGATTTATCGCCGATATCATAATGCAATGGCAGAAATAATTTTCGAATAGTAAAAATTAAAACCAAACCGCCAATAAACGTTGAAAACATAAACCCAAAATGCGGTGACAATAAACCCAAAAGATGCAATATCACAAGTATCGCAAGACCGATGCCATATGCATAGCCTTCATTTAGTTTAAAGCAGAAAGCTTCTTTAGCTCCAATTCCGCTAAATCCAGCCAAAACAAAACCCAATCCAATTACCCCGATCTTGCCGCGCCAGCCGTTACTTTCAAACAAAGCTAAATAGTCAAGATTACCAGAAACAGCCAGTAGTATTAAAGTCAAAGCGCCGATAACGGAAAATGCGCGAATGATATTTAAAACTTTTTTACTATATAAATGTAAAAAAGTCACTGAAGTACTTACTGATATTACAAAAATCCAGAATACAATAATGGCGTAAGCTCCATAAAAATACTTTGGTAAAATTTTATCATATGTATTTAGGTAAAAATAGTATACAGCATACAATATACACATTGCGGAAATCACGATTCCCATTCTGTAAAAAAATACAGAAAACTTGTCATACATTGTAAGTGGTTGCTTGATTTTTTTTTCGCCCATTAAATCTCCTGAATAAATTATCAATATCAATCTAATAAAAATGCAGTCTTGCAACCTAAAAAATTATCTATAATTTGGGGTGTACTAAAATTACAATCCGATTGACAGCGCCTGACAAACCTTGATTATTGTTGTTAGCATGAATGAAGTCAATAAAGAAATACAGTCGAAACCTGCTTTAGATAAGGAAAATGCTAAATCCATCGATGAGACCTTTAACCCGGATACATCTGATCTTGAATCACTGTCTTTTGACAGAAGCAATCCTGAATGGGAAAAACACCTTGAAGAACTTATAGAAAAAAGAAAAGTTGACAAAATAAAGCTTTTTGTTAATGAACTTTATAGCGCGGATATTGGATATTTTATTGACCAGCTTGACAGTGAAGACGGAGTTTTTGTATTTCATCTTCTTGATCATGAGACTCAGGGCGAAGTTTTTCTCGAAGTAAGAGATTCCGTTAGAGAAAGAATTCTCGAAACCCTCACGCCGGAAAACCTGATCGCCATCATCAAAGAACAAGAATCGGACATTTCGACAGATATTCTTGCACATATTAACCCTGATAACATCAGCCACATTCTTTCTCACCTTCCCCTCATTGAACGCAGGAGAATTACTGAGCTCTTAAGTTATGCTGAAAATACCGCCGGCGCGCTAATGGCCAAAGAATTTGTAGAGGTTCTTGAAAAAGATACCGTAAAAAAGGCAATCCAGACCATTCGGGCAATTTCTCGTTATACCGACGATGTTTATATGGTCTATATCGTAGATGAAGAAGGAATATACAAAGGACACATTGACTTACGAAAACTAATTTTGGCAAAACCTCAAACAAAATTATCTCATATTATGGAAACTGAACTTTTGCCAATTCCTCATGACATGGATCAGGAAGAAGTCGCTAATTTTTTTACCCGATATGACTTCATCAGCGCGCCTGTTGTTGACTCTCGAGGAGTACTTGTTGGCCGAATAACAGTAGATGATATATTAGACGTTATTCAACAGGAAGCCAGCGAAGACATTTTACTTATGGGCGGGGTTTCAAGCGATGAAACGCTGGGTACACCCATTCACCTTGCTTCGTCAAGACGGATCATTTGGCTTTCTGTAAATCTGATCACGGCTTTTATTGCTTCTTTTGTAGTAAACCTTTTTTCTGAAACCATTGGAAAAGTCGTAATTCTAGCTGCTCTTATGCCAATTGTCGCCGGCATGGGAGGTAATGCGGCAACTCAGACTATGGCGCTTGTCATTCGTAACATTGCCCTCGGAGAATTAACCTTCATCAATGGCTGGAAAGCCATACGTAGAGAACTTATAATTGGCATCGTAAACGGACTCAGTCTTGGTATACTTGCCGGCGGAGCTATTTATCTTTTTACCAACAGCAAACCAGTTCTTGGTCTGGTTATGGGAATGGCCATATTTACCAATATGATCGTTGCGGCAACTTTTGGAGCCGTCGTCCCTATATTTTTAAAAAAGTTTAACATTGATCCTGCCATTGCCTCGGCAATTTTTGTAACCACATTTACCGACGTTCTTGGGTTTATGACTTTTCTGGGATTAGCTACAATTTTTATATCTTTTTTAACATAATCAAATATACACCAGGGGTAGCGGAAAAGGCTTTGCCTTTGCAGCGCAGGGGCACGTTATGCCCCTGTTTAAATTCTTAAATAATTTTTTTTATAAATAGACTTGCCAATGAGACATAATGTAGCGGTTTAAGCCAATGAATAATCTAAAAATTCATAATTTTATTAAACTGTTTTTATGGGTTTTCTGCTTTAATCTTGATGTATACCCTCAAGAATTATGGAATGATGTGACTGAAACAATGCCACAAAATGGTTATCAGAAAAAAGTCATTAATCTTGCCTTGCAAGAAAATTACATAAACGTTCAACCTTCAAAAGAAGAAAAGTCTCTACCGGTATTGGTTGTATTCACTCATCGTGACCCTGGTGATTGGTATCATAAGACGTTGGTTAACAAGTTTTATCCGAATATTTCTGTATTGAATTATAAAATGAAATACAATATCGGAGATGGCATGTATTCCGATCAGGCATCTTTTGAAAAAGCCAGCGTTAAACACTATTTAAAAAACGGCGTTTTGTTTAACAGCTGGCCCTCTGTTTATCCTGAAACTGCAGAAATTAAAAAGGAACTGGAACAAAACAATTATGAACAAAAGTTTTTACTTCTTACTGGCAATCAATCTCAAGTTTTAATTCATACCGGTATTCTTAAAAACTTTGACCGGATTATTCTGGTTTCTCCCAATGAAAGTCTTGACTCCATGAAAAATGATCTGTGGCAAAATAAACAGGTTTTATGGGTCGGCTCTAAATACGAACAACGAAAACTTGAAAGTCTTCAAGTTAAATTTGGCGGGAAAATATTAACCTATGAAAGATCATTAACCGGGAAAAACTTACTTTTACGTAATGACCAGGTTTTATCTGATATATTAACCTGGATCAACAGTTAAATTCCAAATTTTGAAATAAACCTTGTTTTATTACATTTTTTATTTGCGCGTTATCTACTGAAAATTTCAGTGTGAACTGTGGAATCTAAAAAACTAAAGTTTACAAAAAAAGAAAAGTATCTGGTTAGCGCTCTGGCGGGACTTCAGTTTACGCACATGGTTGATTTTATGATCTTGATGCCTCTTGGACCGGTCATTATTGAACAATTTAACATCACCAACGCACAATTTTCTTATGTGGTTTCCGCATATACATTTTCAGCGGGCATATCCGCTTTATTTGCATCAACCTTCATTGATCGTTATAACCGCAAAAAATCTCTTCTGGTTGTATTTTTAGGCTTTTTGTTTTCAACTCTTCTATGCGGCTTTTCCAACAGTTTTTATGTCTTACTCGCCGCGCGAATCATTACAGGCGCTTTTGGCGGATTGATAAATTCCATGTCGTATTCCATCATTGGCGACTCGTTTGTTTATGAACGTCGCGGTTCGGCAATGGGTGTTGTTATGGCGGCATTTTCTGCGGCAACTGTAATAGGTATTCCGGTATCGCTCATGATCGCAAATCATTTTAAGTGGAATTATCCGTTTATAGTTCTTTTTATACTTGGATTTATATTTATGTTTTATGCATTGTATGCAATTCCTCTTTCAGATCGCATACATCAAAAACACGCTTACTCAGATATTTTTACAAATAAAAATCACTACCCTGCTTTTTTTTTAACGCTGACCATGATGCTAAGCGGTTTTTCCATCATTCCCTACATCAGCATTTACCTTGTATTTAACACCGTTATGACTCAGGCTGACCTGCCCATGATGTATCTTTTTGGCGGAGTTGCAACGTACGGAACATCGCGCTTCTTTGGATATTTATCTGATAAATATGGTAAAAAAATTATGTTTTATATCATTGCTGGAGCATCCGTAATTCCTGTTTTTTTTATCAGTCATATCAATGCAAGTTATTCCATACCTGTAATTCTTTTTATAACCACTGTTTTTTTTATATTTATTTCAGGAAGATGGGTACCTGCGATGGCGTTAATTACTTCAGTTGTAGATCCTAAAATAAGAGGTTCCTTTATGACGTTCAATACTGCGGTACAACAAATGGGGTCTGGCCTGGCGACTCTCATTAGCGGCAGAATGATCAGTCAGCAGGCCAACCATGTAATGCAAGGTTTTGGAACGGTCAGTTACTTTTCAATTGTAATGACATCGATCAGCATCGGATGCGTTTATCTCATTAAATTATACAACGTAAGCCCTAAGGTACCTGAATGATTTTGCTAGAAAATACTAACGATTAATCTCTTTTATTGCTTGATTTTTTTGATAAAAAGGCAGGTTTGATTTTTGTTTTGTTTCTAAACTCGATTTTAATGGGAATATCTTTCCATTTTAACTGTTTTAGTAAATTATGCTTTAAGTAACGCTTAACGTTATCCGGTACGCTTTCACGGTTTCCAAAAATAATGAATTTTTTTTCAGGCCATGCCTGTGTTATATAGTTAAATTTTAGACGGTTGGAACTCACCACAGGATTTCGATTTAAAACTTCGAGAATATCATTTAAAACCGGTGTAGCGACTTTTTCATTACCAATGGCGGCAATTCTAATGGCTTCGGCTAAAACACGGCCTGACTTTTTCGGAGATAACGCCGAAATCCAGTACACAGGAAAATCCCAGAAAATTTCCTGCAACTTTTCGATGTCAAGCGTAACGACAGCTCTTTGTTCTTCGTCAACCAGATCGGTTTTATTGATGGCAACCAGAAGAGGTTTGTTCTCGGATTCTACCCATTCAAGAATAGATTTATTTTGCTTGTCAAAACCTTCGCGCGCATCTACCAGCATGATCAACACATCGGCCTCGGTGATGGCTTTTTTGGTTCGCGCCACTGAAAAAACTTCAAGAGATTCAAACGACAGTTTTTTTCTGCGAATTCCGGCAGTATCGATGAGTATGATTTCATGGCCATCGTAGGTAAACGGTTCCTGAATGGAATCACGGGTTGTTCCCGGCATATCGTACACAAGCGATCGTTCTTGCCCGAGAAATGTGTTAAACAAAGTACTTTTACCCGCATTTGGTTTTCCGACAATGGCGAGTTTAACCGGACCAGACCTTATCGATTCGTCGGCCTCGTTTTGTTCTGCTTCGGCATCTTGAATTTTACCTTGAAATTTATGCAAAATAGAGTCTCGCAGTTCATTGATGTTTCGTCGATTTAACGCAGATACAAAAAAGACAGTTGAAAATCCAAGCGAGTAAAATTCTGAGGCAGAGCTTTCAAGCGCAGGGTCGTCGACAAAATTCACAACAAGCCAGACAGGTTTTTTAATTTTACGGATTTTTTCCAATAGCAAATGTTCAAATACGCTTAAACCTTTTCTGCTTACAACCCACAATAATAAATTAAAATTATCGAGTTGCTTTAAAGCTTTTTCTACGGCAGCCCGTCCGATTTCATCGTCAGGCATATTTTTTTCAGATTCAAAACCGGGAAAATCTGTAACTTCCCATCGGCCTTCGCCCCAGTTTACCGATTCTGTCACCAGATCTCGCGTGACTCCCGGAGAGTCAAAAGTAATGCTTTTATTACGCCGAATTAACGCGTTAAAAAGAGTACTTTTACCGACGTTTTGCGTACCGATAATTCCAATTGCGGGCATGGTGTATGATATAATTGCGAGACGCCCCGTAAATGTAAATTTATACTTCATAAACAAGGTTGGTTTTTATTCCCCTGCGGGGTTTCAAATCGGCACACGCAGCAGTTTCGATTATGCTGCGTGTGCCGATATTTACGAAAACATAAAACCTTCTATGTTTATAAACAAATGTAAAATCATACAAAATTTGTTGATCGCCAGTCTATATGTTAGATTGTATGTTAATAACATCATTCATTGGAAAATAACATGATTCAAAAACTTAAAATTGCCGCGCTATTGTTTTTTATTTATTCGAGCTCTGTTTTTACAAATGAAACAAATTCACAGTTTGAGTACATCGACACGCTGATAAAAAATCAGAAATATGACATTGCCAATACAAAATTAGACGATCTTTTATTGAAAAACCCGAACGATTCGGATGCGCTAATGTATAAGGGCGTACTTATTTTTTATTCCGAATCGGTTAATCAAACTCAAATTGGGGTATGGCAAAATATCGACTCCATTTATGAACCGGAATATAAAGAAGACGCGGTTGAAAATTCCGTCATTACTCCTGAAACGGCAAACAAAATTTCTACGTATTTTTTAAAAGCCATTAAAGTAGATCCTGCAAAAATGAACGTTCAACTTGCTCTGTGTTATGCGTATGCAAAGGCAGGAATGAAATCTGAATTGATTTCGAGATTGCCGGATTTAAAAAAATACTCCTCTGAAAAAGATAAAATGCAATACAATATGGCTGAATACGCACGGATTCTCGCCAGACAAAAATCCGTTGAAGACGGTATAGACGTTTATAAAGAAATTATAAAACTCTACCCTGAAGACGGAAATATTTTAAACGATATTGGCGTCTTGTATTACGAACATGGATTTATTGATAATTCAATGGAATACTTTAATAAAGCGCAAACAGCAGGAAACCTTGACAAAAATACTCTTGAAAATTTACTGTTGATTTATTCGCTTACAGGAGAATATAACAAGCTTTTAAGTACAGCAAAAATCTTGTCTTCTCAGGAAAAAGACCGCAATGATGTAATTTATCAAGCTCTTGAACAACGTTTGGAAAATAAGTCAGAATGGGTAAAAACCATATCGTACTATGTAAATCAAGACGATTCTAAATCAAATATCGATTCCTTTGTTAATACGCTTCAAAAATCCATGCTGACCGATAACTACAGTAAATTTCTGGAAACGACGCGTTATAATGTTCCGGCTCCGATGCTGGCCTTGAATTATGAGTGGGCTTTAAAAAACTATCCCGATAAATTTGTAAATCTGTTTAACTATGCCGAATTTTTAACTTACTATCATCACTATTCAAAAGCCATTGAAATTTATAAAAGCATTTTGCTGCAAAATATTGTTATGGATGACGAACAAAAAGAAGAGTTTAATTTTTATTATGCATGGGCGCTTCATAAGTCCGGACAGGATTTACAATCGCAGCAATACTGGAAAAAACTCATTAACAGCAAAAACTTTTATAAAAAAAGCGCCGCCAGTTATTTTTTAGGTAAATATTATTTTGAAAAAAAAGATTTTTCATCAGCTAGAAAATATTTTTCATTTGTAAAAGATAATCCTGAAAAATCCAAATATGCCGAATTTTGTCTTGGTATGTTTAACCAGATGGCGAAATGATTTTATAAACAGTTCAGATTAAAATCGTCTGAACTGTTTTTAAAATTTATGAAACCGCTTGTTCTTCTGAATACTGACGGAAAAAATCAAAATCTTTATTTTCAAAAGCTGACATTTTTAAACCCATTTCATTAAAATATGTCATTAAAATATGAAGATGGTTAATTTCCTCATTTTCCATACCGCTTTTTTCAAGATCATTTGTTGAAGCCTGAAAAGCTTCTTCAAGATCGATAAAAAACTCTTTATTTTTATTGGAAAAAATCATCACTGCAGCAATTAAATCAAAACGAATTGTATCAATTATCGTATCAAACTCTTTATCGCTTTTTTCCCAGTGTTCTGAAGCAATATGGGTTTGAAAATAATCTCCCCAGGTAATTACGTCTGGTTTAACGCCAAATTTACGTTCAATTTTATCTACCTCTGAATCAGGTAAATATGGTCTGACCGCAACTTTATCAACCAGTTTTTTTAAAAATATAAGTCTTTCTACTTTTGATTCTGACAATTTTTTATGAGCCAGCATATCTTCTATAGCGGGATTTATTTCTTTCATAAATTTCTTATCGGAAAAATAAATAATTATTGAAGTATTTTTTATATCCGATAAATAATTATATACAAATCTGTTAGAAAATATAAATTCTATCAAATTTACATTTATAGGCGGGGAATATTTATAATTATGAAAAATTGTTGTACCATTATTTTTTCCATTATTCTTTACTCCCAAATTTTTGTTATAACATTATCAGCACAAGACAATAGCCCCGGTAATATCGCCTCAAATACAACAAACAAAATTAACCTTTCAGAAAAACAGGAAAAAATATATTTAAACCTGGCGGAAAGTCTCTATAATGACGGTGAATATGTACGTGCGCTGTCTATCTATCTGGATTTTCTTGATCTTTATCCAGATTCAACCTACACAGTTCGCGCCATGGAAACTCTGGCGGATCTCTACGAAAAACAGCAAAGATTTTCTGAAGCCCTTTCTGTTTATGAAAGTTTATACCAAAGAACAGGGCCATCGAGTAATAAAGGTATTTATTATTACTATAATCAAGCCCGAATTTTAAATGCAATGGGTTATGTAGAGAAAGCCTCACAAATTTATCAGGATATAATTAAAATTAATCCCGATAGTCCCTATGCGAAGAAATCCCAGATCAATAACAAATTAAATGATATATTTAAATAAACAAAAGTGATTTTACAAATTTGAAATTTTGTATATGACATTCATTACAATGCAAATAATTCTTCACAGAATTCATAAAACTCATCATTTTTAAATGATTCCTGAAGCCCATTTTCGATAAAATTTTTGTCCGTTACGCTGACAGAAAACCATTTAAAATATTCTTCAATTAAACCTTCAAATTCTGTTGTCAGTTCCTTGTTTAAACTGGTTTCTTTAAGTTTTCGATGATATGTTATGATTTCAGCAAAACAAACGATATTGCCCAATAATCCGGCAACTTTTTCTGTTTCAGCAATAGAGTATTGATTTATGGAAGTTATCTTGATAAATTCCTCAGGAAAATTCCATTTACCCATAGCATATTCAGATAATGAAAATGTCGTCACTCCAAATAAGTGTAATTCATATTTTTGCAATGCTTTTATATCCATTCCATCGCTGGATTGCTTTAGCGCTGTCTCATAACTCGACGGAAACCTTGAGTATAATATCAATTGACCGATATGCCGTAACAATCCGCCGAGAAATCCTTTTTCTTGGGTATTCTTGTGCCCTAACCTTATTAACAAGGTTTTTGCTGTAACAGCGATTATAATGGAATTCATCCACAAGCTTTTCTGTGTTGCAGAATTTTGAGAAAGATTTGGCAGCAATTTAGCAACGGAAACAAGTAAAGTTAAACTTTTGATACTTTTAAAACCAAGTAAAGAAAGAGCACGTCCAAGGTCGGTTATGTTATTAGATCTTGAATAAAATGGCGAATTCGCAAGCTTTAATATTTTACTTACAAGATTTGGATCAGATGAAATTAATGCTTCGAGTTGATTTATTCCTATGGTTATATCATTTTCGTTAATTTCAAGAATCCTGGTTACCACCTGTGGCATTGACGGAATTTCCAGTTTATCATAAATTGATTCCATCATAACTTTCCTCTGTTTATTTTAACGTCATTTTTTTTTGAAATGATATCATCTAAAATTTTTATTGTTTCCTCTTTATTTCGAAATCCAAGCGATCGATCAATTTCATTTCCATTTTTATCGATTAATAATAAAGTTGGAAACCCCGGAATTTTATATTTTTGTATAATTCCTTCCTTCTCCTTATTGTCCATTTCGGTATAATCTAACCGAACAATTACAAGATGATATTTCTTAATTAAATCATTAAATTCGCTTGATGGCAATAACTCTTCATCCATTTTATGACAGGCGGTACACCACTCAGCCCAAAAATCAACAAGAATGATATCTTCGCTGCCAACAGACTTCATCGCTGTGTCCAGGTTTGTATAATCAGCCCGTGAGGTATGTGCGCCATTTGTTTGTATTTCAATATTCTGACCTGGTTTTAATAAAGATGTTGCAAGAAACAATCCAAAAGCTGAGATCAATAAAAAAAAGACTACACCGGCTTTTTGACGAGCTGTTTTATCAAATTCTTCTTCACCTGTTTTACTAAGAGGTTCCGATAAAATAAAAAAAACAATGCAAAGCACAATTCCTAAAATTGCCATAGTACCTTTTGAAGATTCAGGGGGATAAGGGCCGATCAAATCTTCAATGTAATGGAAACCCGCTGTTAGTAAAACCAGGGCTCCAACGTATTTTACAACTCTCAACCATCTGCCTGGCTTGGGTAACTTTAAAGCAAAACCGCCGATCAACAAAAATGGAGATCCCATTCCTAAACTAAAAAACAAGGCTTGAGTAATTCCAGGAACAAGACTTTTATTTAAAGCGGCATTTTTAGCAATATCAATTAAAATCGCGCCATAAAGAGGAGCCGTACAAGGGGCTGCAATAAATCCGGAAAAAACACCCAGAATAAACGGATAGTAAATCTTTTTAGATTTTTTAACATGCAGAGCATTTGCAAAATTAGGAATAGGTAAAGGCAAAATATCCAGGAAGCTTAGTGCAAGGTAAAAAAAGATTATAGTGAAAAAAATAATGACGAAGGGCGACCCCATGTAGCTTCCAAAAATTGTACCTGTAAGCGCAGCAATAATACCCAGCGCAACATAGGTGATGGCCATTCCGCAGACGTAAACTGCAGATAAAAATAATCCTTCTACCCAATGACTTGTTTTACCTGCCCCAAAAAGTGCCGTCGTAATGGGTATAAGAGGATACACACATGCGCTCATTGCAGAAATTAAGCCGTGAATGAAAGCGATTCCTATTGATTGTAGATCCATTTATTTCCCCGAAGATATAGATTGATTACTTTCCAAAAAAATATTCTTGAAACATAATACGCTACATTTATTTACTGAATTATTCAAGTTACAAAAGTAATTTTTAACTGCACATGTAAACAAGTTTAACTGACCTTCGGACGGGAGTTCGGACAATATTTTTATATATACACGGGAATAAAAAAACCTCTATTGGGCAAAAACCCAACAGAGGTCACAAGATGTTAAAAAAGCAGAT
>Ga0224495_10000828_pt1 | contig 23343 bp, 14 predicted proteins | sample SF_Jul11_sed_USG_FD_168128 | JGI IMG/M metagenome (GOLD analysis project Ga0224495, IMG submission 168128) | Sediment microbial communities from San Francisco Bay, California, United States - SF_Jul11_sed_USGS_4_1 | ecosystem: Environmental > Aquatic > Marine > Sediment | place: USA: California...
CTACGAGTCCGCCGATTGTATGCCCCCCGTTGATAGTGCCATTCCAACTACAATTTGTAATAGAACCAGAGTCATTGAACCCCACCAATCCCCCAATATAATCTGATGTACTTCCGTTTACGACAGACATGTTTTCAATGTCAAGGTTTTCGATGCTTGCCGTAGTTTCGCCAATCTTACCAAATAGAGCATAATAATAATCGCCTGTGTTGCTTATCGAGATAGTTAAGTTGCTAATGGGAAGATTATTACCATCAAAAACACCGGAGTAATATGTTCCCTGAAAGCCGAAATCCCCACTTGTGTCCGGTGCGATGACGGCGGTTTGGTAGGTTCTGCCGGACAGGTCGATGTCGGTCATGAGTTTGGTATGGACGCCGGCGGCCCAGTAGGTTGCGGCGTTGTTCGGGTCGGCGAAGGTGTCAAAGTCGGCTAAGTCCTCGATCAGGTAGGGCTTTTCCGGCGAGCCGTTCGGATCGGCCCCGCCCATATCCCCGCCGACACCGAAGACCGGGGCACAGAAAACGACTGCTGCGATGATACAAAAAAGAAAACCCTGCCTCATTCTGAAATCTCCCTGCAAATAAATACATTTGTTTTCCAGCAGCCCGAAAGTCCTCGCCGCAACTGCCCCCATTCTACAAAACCCACCCCTTCCTGTCAATAATTTTACCCCAAAAACGCATCCGCCCGTGAAAGCCCGTGCCCGTCCGCCCATAAAAAATATCTAAATTTCCAACGTTTGCGTCTTTTGCATCTGTAGCGTCCTTTGCGTTTAGTCCCTTCGCCAAATCGCCATTTGGTACAAAAAGCGCAGGGGGGTAAAACCCAAAAATCCAAAAAAACAAATTTTTTTATCCCCTGCCCTCACAAGTACTTATCAATTTACACCCCGGTCGCCATTTCGCCATTTGGAACAAAAAGCGCAGGTTCGTCCCCATGTACGGAGGGGCAAATAAAATGCCCCGAGCAACAGCGCGGCAGCGCAAGCTGCCCGATTGCGTTTGCGTAAAATGTTAACGCCGGCAGAATTCCGGACCGGCAGTTTGTAAAAGAGGGATTGCCAACCCTCGACAGGGTTGGTTGGTCTTTGACAAGTAAATAACGAACAAAAAAAACAAAAGCTCTCCCCCTGCGAAGGGGGAGTACCGCGAAGCGGGGAGGGGGTTTATTCTCCTGTGGTTCCCGTCTCGCAACCCGCAGCACACTATTCCGAACACCTGCTTTTTAATCTATGAACTACGAACCACGAACTATGAACTGAAAAGAACCTTGCCGGAGTGGATGTGTCGCGGTTATCGTACGAGGGCTGCAACGCCCTTCCCTCTGTTCAGTAACAATAGCCCGTCACGATTGTAATGCCCGTTCTGCGCGGCCATGTAGGATTTCGGCTGTAAAGCGGATTCACTCGCGGAATTTACAACCCTGAAGGGTTCACTGATCGATCAACTATAACCGAACCAGTAAAAGAAGACCACAACGGGGACCGCCGATGGCAAACGCCATTTAAGTAACCGAACATTGCATCAGTTCTACGAACTACGAACTAAGAACTAAGAACTGAACCAAATGTTAAATCCCGGCGGGGATGGTAATGTCGACTCCGGGTTGTCGCAAATGAACCTGGCGGCCAAGCAAGACCGTAGGGTCGAATAAAAGGTGTAGGGATCGCTGCAAAAGCGCGGTGGCGCACTTGTCCTGCGTAGTTTCAACGAAGCGGGAAGCTCCCCGATTGCGTTACCATAAGTCGTTAGCGTTTTATCGGAGGGCTCGCGCCCTCACGCTGTTGTTCCGCATCCCCCGTGGCAAGCCACGTTAAAGATAAACCAATACGCTGTCACAAAAAACAGCAAAAAATTAAAAGCGCGGGAGCCCACGCGGATGAAAATGGATAATTCCATGTTTGGCCTGAAGGGCCTGTGTATTATAGCCCAGCCCATCGGGCTGGGTATGGGAACACCCCCACAAAATTACGCCCTGAAAGGGCAACGTAACACCTGCCGCCAATTACACTGCCCTTACAGGGCGTGGTGGAATACCTTGGGCTCCGAACCCAGGGCGGTGCCCTGGGCTAAGTTAGCTTGCACTTTCAGTGCAAAATGAACGAGCTGAAGCTTGAACTCTTACAAACCCAAAAACCTTCGTGCTCTTCGTGTCCTTCGTGGTTTTATTTACCGTTCACGGGCCGATCATATTTTCCGGCACGACAATCTTGTCAAATTGTTCAGCCGTTAAATGGCCCAAAGAAACAGCGGCGTCCTTGAGCGTGGTGCCTTTATGATGTGCTTCATGGGCAATCTGGGCGGCTTTATCGTAGCCGATATGCGGGCTGAGGGCCGTGACCAGCATCAGGGAATTGTGGACATAGGCATCAATCACTTGTTTATCGGCCGCCAGGCCGGCGATACATCTTTCGCCGAAACTTTTACACCCGTCCGCCAACAGTCGAATGGACTGGAGCAGGTTATAGATAATAACGGGCTTGTAAACATTGAGTTCAAAATTGCCTGAGGCGCCCGCCATTGCGATGGTGGTATCGTTGCCGATGACCTGGGCGGCGATCATGGTCAAGGCCTCGCACTGGGTGGGGTTGACCTTGCCGGGCATGATGGAGCTGCCGGGTTCGTTGGCGGGCAGACGGAGTTCACCGATGCCGCAGCGCGGCCCGGAACCGAGCCAGCGGATGTCGTTGGCAATCTTATTCAGCGACACGGCCAGCGTTTTCAACGCCCCGCTGGTTTCGACGAGCGTATCGTGAGCAGCCAAGGCTTCAAATTTGTTCGGGGCACTGACAAACGGCAACCCCGTCAATTCAGCAATCTTTTTCGCCACCCTTTCAGCAAACTCCGGATGCGTATTCAAGCCCGTTCCGACGGCAGTACCGCCAATGGCCAGTTCATACAGCCGGGGCAGGCATTGCTCAATCCGCTGCCGGCCGCGGTGGATTTGTTCTGCGTAGCCGGAAAATTCCTGTCCCAGTGTCAGCGGCACCGCATCCATTAAATGGGTGCGGCCGATTTTGACGATACCCGCAAATTCCTGACTTTTCTTGTGTACTACTGCGTATAACGCTTCGACTTCAGGCAATAATTTTTGTTGTATCGCCGTAGCCGCCGCAATATGCATGGCCGTCGGGAACGTATCGTTGGACGACTGCGACATATTGACATGGTCATTGGGGTGAATCGGCGTTTTGCTGCCAATGACGCCGCCTGCCATTTCAATGGCCCGGTTGGCGATGACCTCGTTGACGTTCATATTGGTTTGGGTGCCGCTGCCGGTCTGCCACACTCGCAGGGGAAATTGGTCATCGAGTTTTCCTGAAGTGATTTCATCAGCCGCGGCGGCGATCAGCTTGGCCTTATCTTCGGCCAGCAGCCCAAGTTCGCAATTGACCAAAGCGGCGGCCTTTTTCAATATACCAAACGCCCGGACCACCTCAAGCGGCATGATTTCGGTGCCGATATTGAAATTTTCCAGTGACCGTGCGGTTTGGGCACCATAATAAGCGTTTTCAGGAACCTTGATTTCTCCCAGCGAATCTTTTTCCATCCTGAAATTCATAAAACCAGCTTTCTTTGAATTTGTTTCTCTCGGCCCTATTTCATCCTTGAACCCATAACAAAACCTGTCTATTTGCAATATATCCGGCATACGGACGTTTGACAAGACTAATTATTTAAGACGAATCGAGGAGGAATTTATAAAATCTTGACACCTCGTCAAACTCCGCCTAAAATCCCCATGAATTGCGTTAAGGATATATGTCAAACGGAGACACCTTTTATGGATTCATTTTATATCAACGTCGAAAAAGTGGATGAGGCGGGTTATGAGGCCGCGATGCGGGGGCTTGCGCATAATAAAAAGCAGGAAACCGAGAAAATGAGCGTGGTCGCGGAGAAACTGGCCGGCCTGGACGGCGGGCACAACAAGTTTCTCGAAAGCATGATCCTCTGGCTGGATGTCCGTGCCCCGCGGTATTGGTGGCAGGAGGCCGATACGTTTCGCCTCAGCAGCAAGCAGTCCGAAAGCACCATGCACACCCTGACCGCCGAACTGCTCGCTGTGGACATGAACGATGCCGCCGGCGTTGAGGCCTTTATCGCAGATAATTTTGAACCGAATTCATGCTCAGTCCAGACGCTCCAATGGATTCACGAAGCCGCCCGGCAAAAGGACATCATCGAAATCAAGAAGAAACTGCCCGAGGGCTTCCTCCAGACCCGCATGTGGTGCATGAGCTACAAAACCCTGCGCAATGTCATCCTCCAGCGCAGAACGCACCGCCTGCCCCATTGGAAAGAATTCATCCGACAGACACTCCAACTCGTTGACCACCCCGAGCTTCTCCCGTCCCTGACCCCCAAAAACAAAGTGTAAGCGTTCCTCAACTTTTTTTTGTGTCCTGTGTGGTTTCTGAGTGGGTTTAAAACTTCGCTGCTCTTTCAACCGCTGTCAGGGGTTCATCCATGTTGGAATCGGCGTATTTGCGTTTTCTTGCCGCGGCGGCCAGGGCCACAAACATCGGAGACGGCCGCATCGGTCGGCTGGTCAGTTCCGGATGTGATTGGGTACCCATAAAGAAAGACAACTCCGGCAATTCCAAAATCTGCATGATCGGCTGATTGGGAGCTTTGCCGGAAAAGACCAGTCCTTTTTCTTCCAGTTTTGCAATGTATTCAGGATCCACTTCGTAACGATGTCTGAAACGACGCCTTACACTGGAGGCCTTTCCAAAAAGTTTCCAAGCTAATGTTTCTTTTTTCAGCTCAATATCCCTGCCGCCCAGACGCATGTTGCCGCCAAGCCCTTCAATCTTTTTCTGTTCCGGCAGGATGCTGATGACCGGTTCTTTAATATCCGCATTAATTTCGGTCGAATCGGCATTTTTGATCCCGCAGACATTCCGCGCAAATTCAATCACCGCCGCCTGAAATCCAAGGCACAAGCCCAGATACGGCACATTATTTTCCCGAGCGTACCGCACACAGGAAATCTTGCCTTCCCAACCGCGAGTGCCGAACCCGCCGGGAACGATGATGCCATCGACATCTTTTAAATGCTCCGCGGCGTTGGCATCGGTAATGTCGGTCGTGTCGATCCATTTGACATTGACCTTGCAGGCCAAATGGATCCCCGCGTGTTCCAGCGCATTCAAAATCGAAGCATAGCTGTCACGAACGGATATATATTTCCCCGTAATCCCAATCGTTATCCCGGTTTTTTCCTTATTGATCTTATCCATAAAATCGCACCAGCGCCCCCATTCCTTGCGCTCGTGGCGGAGTTGAATGCGGTCTTCCAGCTTGAGCATCCGCAGGACCTGAAAGTCAATGCCGCAGTCGCGCAGCATCGCGGGAATCGAATAAATGCTCGCCGAATCGTGCATACTGAACACCCGCTCAAACGGTACATTGCCGAAGACGCTCATTTTCTGGCGGGCCTGTTCGGTCACAGGATTTTCGCAGCGGCAGGCGATAATGTCCGGCTGAATACCCAACTGCAAAAGCTGTTTGATGCCAAGTTGTGCGGCCTTGGATTTCTGCTCGCCAAGGGTTTTGGGTTCCAATATATACGTCAGCGCCACAAAACAGCAGCTGTTGGGGCCCTCTTCGTATGCCAGCTCACGAATGGCCTCGATGTAGAAGGCATTCTCCAGATCGCCGACCGTGCCGCCGATCTCGACGAAGACCACATCGGCCTGCGTCTTGACCGCCAACTCGCGCAGCCGCATCTTAACCTCACCGGTGACATGCGGAATCATCTGTACATCCCGGCCGAGATAGTCGCCGTGGCGTTCTTTTTCGAGAACCGAACTGTAAATCTGGCCGCTGGTGGCAAAATTAGCCCGGCTGAGGTTCTGGTCCAGCATCCGCTCGTAGGTTCCCAGATCCATATCGGTTTCCATGCCGTCATCCAGCACGAAGACCTCACCATGACGGAACGGATTCAGCGTGCCGGAGTCGATATTCAGATAGCCCTCCAGCTTGATCGGGGCCACCTTCAAGCCCTTGTCCTGCAAAAGCTTAGCGAGACACGACGAGAATATCCCCTTGCCCAGACCACTCATAACGGTGCCCATCACAATCACATATTTGGTCTTGCCTTTGACATACCCTTTGGGCAGAGGCAGAAAATACTCATTGTCCGTTGAACTTCCGCTGATTTTCGCCAATAAATCTTTACTGTCCGCCATTTACACTTATCCTTGTTAATTGCTTTTTGAGATATTGTTTTGTTGCCACTGTAGAAACGGAAGCCCCCCATCATTTGTTTCTTCGAAATACAGAACTTCTTCCTTTTCAATATCATAAATCATATCAAATCCAAGAACTTTTCCAAACCAATCTCTTATGTACACAAGCTTTTCATTGATCCACCTAACTTCTTTACTGTAATGGTCATCGCTGGATGTATCAATAATAATAAACCGGTGTTCATTAAAAATGACAACCTGAAAAGTCCCTTTCTCAGAAAATTGCTTTTGAAGCCAATACGCTTCATTGGGAGAGTAGATTTTTCCAGCATCATCCACATCTATTTCGTCGTACTTTTCTATTTTGATTTTCTCATCCCAGGGATATCCTGAATATTCTATGGAAGTTTGAAAAATCCGCGGTTCTTCCCAACGATCCGGCGTCCTATGAAATTCATGCTGTAAAACAGCTTTTTGACAGCCCGCCAGACAAACCAAGCAAATGAAAACAGTTGCGATCGTCAGTGTTTTTGATTTTTGATCTGTCATTTTGATCTTTACACTTTGATATTTAATTTTACTTTGTCATCCGCTTAACAAATGCTTGATACTGTTCTTCGGTATCCACACCGTCCCATGCTTTTTCCACCATGGCCGTCAGGATTGTATAGCCGTTTTCAATGGCGCGAAGTTGCTCCAGTTTTTCGGCCTGCTCCAGAAAACTGGACTCCAGCGAGGTATATTTCATTAAAAAATCTTTTCGATATGCATAGATCCCCAGATGTCGCTTGTATGAACCAACCTCTCCCACGCCGCCGGACTGACGGTCATACGGAATCACGGAACGTGAGAAGTAAATCGCCCTGCCATTGATATCCGTGATGCACTTGACGATATTGGGATTGGTCACCTCGTCGGCCGTCTCGAACGGGGCCAGCAGGGTCGCCATCGATGCTTCCGGATGGTCAACCAATAACCCGGCAACCCGGTCGATATAATCGGAATCGATTTCCGGTTCATCGGCCTGCAGGTTGACCACGATATCGACATCCACGTCCGCAACGGCTTCCGCAATGCGGTCGGTTCCGCTTTGGTGGTCGGCGGATGTCATCACGCACGCGGCGCCGAACTCGGCACAGGCCGCCATGACGCGCTCGTCGTCGGTGGCGATCAGGGCCTGATCGACGCTTTTTGCGCACAATGCCCGCTCGTATGTGTGCTGGACGAGATATTTGCCCGTTTCTTTGGCGAGAACCTTCCCTGCGAATCGGCTTGAGCCGTACCGGGCGGGGATGACCACAATAATCTTCACAATCCGTTTTCCCTTGCAGCGATTTAAAGAATTTTCTACTGAAACCACTGCCCCGATATACTATGCGCAAGTGCACCATTTGTCAACCGCCCTTTTGCTGTTTTTAAAGAGACCCAAAAAGACTATCCACACGCCATCAGGTCAGGTCGGCAAAGAGGGTCAGGGGAGCGGTTTTGGTGATGGTAACGTTAACAAATCGGCCGGTCAGGGATTCAGGGCCGTTAAAGACGACGATATAGTCGTGGGCACTGCGTCCGATAAGTTGGGGGTGGTCGGCATTTTCGGCCCTGTTCAGGTGCGGCTTTTTGCTGGGGCCCTCGACGAGAACTTGGAGCGTTCGGCCCAAAAAGCGTTTATTGTCCTGTTCGGCGATTTCACTGATGACGTCCAGCAATTTGACATTTCGCTGCTGTTTGACTTCGGCTGGGATAGTGTCTTCAAGTCTCTTTTCCGAATGCGTCCCCGGGCGAGGTGAATATTTGAAGATAAAGGCATTCTTGTACCGAACCCGACGAATCAGGTCTTCTGTGGCCTGAAAGTCATCCTCTGTTTCTCCGGGAAAGCCGACGATAAAATCTCCCGCAATCGCAATGTCCGGCACAATTTCGCGGGCGGTCTCCATCAGGTCGATGTACTGCCGTGCGGTGTAACCCCGATTCATTGCCTTGAGGATGCGGTCCGAGCCGCTCTGGGCGGGGATATGAAGATAGGGGCACACCTTCGGATTGTCCGCCATGACGTGCAGAATGGAGGCATCGAACCGGCCGGGGTGGCTGGTGATAAAACGAACCCAATGCACACCGTCAATGGCGCTGACCTTTTCGAGCAAATCTGCCAGGGTATAGGTTTTGTTGCCGGAGCGGTACGAATAGGAATTGACGGTCTGGCCCAGCAGCGTAATTTGCCGGATGCCCTGGGCGGCCAGTTTTTTGGCTTGCTCGATAATCGCTTGCGGCGGGCGGGACACTTCCGGCCCGCGAACATAAGGCACAATGCAGTAGGTGCAGAAATTGTTACACCCCCGCATGACCCGGATGAAGGCCTGCGACTTAATATGGTTGGCATCGCTGTCGTGGACAATCTCAAAATCGTCCAGTTTGTGACTGTCTTCGAGGACCGCCTCGCTGGTGGCCGGTTGGCGGATATTCCCGGTGACCGCCAGATGCTTGTTGTGGTCCGCCATGGCCCGGTCAATCAGGGCGGGCACCTCATGCAGTTGAGCGGGACCGGCGACCACATCGACGACTTCGTGGGCCAGCAGTTGGTCCCCCAGCCGCTGGGCCATGCAGCCAATCACCGCCACCAACAGGGACGGGCGGCTTTTCTTGAGATGCTTGATATGACCCAAATGCGAAAAAACCCGCTCCTCGGCATGTTCACGCACCGAACAGGTATTGATCACGATAACATCGGCCTCAGCGGCTTTTTCGGTGAGCGAATACCCCTGCTCGGTCAGCGCAGAAACCACCAGCGATGAATCAAGCTTGTTCATCTGACAACCGAAACTCTTTAGATGGATTTTCCGCACCTGCATAAACGAAGCAGTATATAAAAAACCGCCGGACAAGTCCAGCACGGTCTCAGATCCTATTGGACCGGATGGGGGGCACTGTTTTTTCGGAGAACCATTTCATCGGGGGAAAAAACTGGGGTACAGGGATTCGAACCCCAACTAACTGATCCAGAGTCAGTCGTGCTACCGTTACACTATACCCCAATAAATTTATATTAAATAAGAACTTATGAACACCTACGCCCTACATCAATTAAATTACTACAACCTTGACTACAACCATTTTTTAGGTTATAATGTTGTTGTCAACAAAACATTAGAACCTAAAGGACTATCAGTTATATCAAAGAGTAATATTACAAAACACCGTAAACAGCGAAGCGACAAATTCCCGCTTACCTTACATCCAACTGGCCAATATTGCAAGAAAATTAGGGGTAAAATTCATTACTTCGGCAGTGATAAAAAGGAAGCCCTTGAAAGATATTATGAACAAGCTGCAGATTTACATAAAGGCAGAGAAATAAAAAGCTATTCCGGAAACGAGATGTCCACAAAGGCCCTATGTTAACGGGTATATTTTCTCAATTTAATACGGGCATCGTTGGTTGTAAATTGCCAGATTATTTCAGTCTGGCGGCGGAAGCGTTTTAACACCCCAGGATTTGTTTGGTTTGGGCCCAAGCCAAAGTTCGAACAGTCCACCCTTTGCGAAATCCTTGTGGTAGAACCAACAGTTTTCCAGCACCTTGCCGTTGAGTTTCGCTTTCTGAATATAACAATTCTCTTCGGAGTTACCATAGGCCTTGATCTTGAAAGTATTACCGGAATAATATCTTGGATCAAGTGTAATTACGACTTCATCAAATTCCGGAGCGGTAATTTCATAGATTGGTTCCCTGGAGCAGGTTCCCTGCAAACTGAAAAGCCCCAGTTTCATCAGGGCACTGACTCCCCCCATCTGCCCCTGATCCTCATCATGGCCTCCATAACCAATGTTCGGGTTCGTTCCACCGTAAGTCTGACGGCTGACGCGGCTGACCCAATACTGGCTCAGCCACGGATAACCGACATAATTGAAAACATGCGCGTTCGAACAACTGGGTTGATTGCCATAACTGACATAGGTACTGACAAAATCGGAAGAGACTCCTTGTTCAAAGGCGTAATTCAGTTTCTTCGCCAATTCATCTGGCCCTCCCATCAGCTTAGCCAATCCTTTGATGTCGTGAGATAAACCAAAGGTGCCCTGCAAGCTATTGGCCTCAATCCAGCCCTTGCTACTGAATGGATCCGTATGTATCCAACTGCCATCGACATTTTTCGGGAAAACCAGACCTGTCTCGGGATGCACTAAAGCACGCCAGCCTGCCGAGCGATTGAGAAAATACTTGGCATCCCCGCTCTTGTTCATGCCTGCCGCCATCTGGGCCAGCGCCCAATCCTCAAATGCCCACTGGATGGTTTCGCCGGCTTTGCCCGGAGCCCAGCCATTCTCTATGTAGTGCTGATCGACCTCCATCATACCACCGGGCATATGGTCCTTTTTCATTTGCTCAAAGGCTTCTTCAGGGACCACCTTGGTCATCAGATTTTTCTGATAAGCAGCAGTCATAAGACTTGTGGCGGGATTGCCCCTCATAATGCCTGTATATCCGCCTCCACAAGGACCACGAGGAAGCTTGCCGCCAACTCGAGCATACTGCATCAATGAAGCGGAAAACTCATCTATCATCTCCGGCCATCCGAGTCCCCAGAGGGTGTTCAAATTCCACATAGTCAGCCACAGTGCATCGTGGTTATACATATGATGTAACGGCCTGCCGTCACCATCCAACGGAACACGCTGGGTAACTAGCGGGACAATGCCTTCGAGATCAGGCTTACCCATATAACTTGGATAGTCGCCGTTAAGATCATCGATCTTATGACGGCCCAGCAGTACATGCCAAAGGTCTGTATAGAACTTTACGCGCGTCTCCTCCCGACCACCCTTGACTGCAATTTTCCCCAACCATTGGTTCCATTCCCGGCGAGCGTCCCTCCGCACCTTATCAAAATCCCAATGTGAGCACTCACCCTTCAAATTCCTTCGGGCATTCTCAATGCTGGTGTAGGACATGCCGATCTTAACCAGCACTTCCTCCCCTTTCTTGACATCATAAGCCAAGGATACCCCCGCCTGTTCCTCCGGCAAGTTTTTAACGATGTAATTTCTCTTGTCTTGCTTAAGCCGGCTTGGGGTTACTGGATTTGAAAAGTCCTCGATATTACTAAGTTTTTCTGTTTCGCCTTTCCATCCATCCATTTGGAGAATTGGCCGATCGAACTCCATAATAAAAAAGACATGATTCAGTTTCGGACCATTCCAGACTCGGTCTGTCATGCCATGGGATCCCTCGATTCGATTCGCACTGACAAGACTTGCTTTACCGTCCACATAGCTAACATTGCCGACGTATCCGCCCAACTGGAGAAGCAGCTTTGCCTTTGCCGCTTCGCTGTATTTGAAACGGTAAAATACCACACGGTCGGTCGATGTGTACTCAACCTGGGTTTTGTAACGATCGAGAAATACCTTATGATAACCCGGCTCGATGACCTCGGTGTCATGGGAGAAGCTTGATTTCCATTCCTTTTCACCAAGGTTTGGGTTTACATCGCCAATAATAGGCATCAGATTAATGCCTGACATAATCCAAGCATGAATATTAGCAAACCCGAGAATTTCGTTGCTGTTGTAATTATACCCGCCGCCACCGCCATTCTTGTTGCGAGTGTAAGCTGAGGCACAGACCATACCGAATGGCCGACTGCCGGGGGTACAGAAAAACCACCGGCCGCAACTGGTCTCGATGGTCGGATCCACATAGGAGACATAATCCGTATAGTTTTTTATCCGTTCGGGTTCGGGCTGGGCCGCGGGATCGTAATAGACCTCGATCTCGGACAAGCCTATGTTCTCGCCGACGCCGTCAACCCCATCCAACCTGAGACTAATAACCGTGCGGGGTTCAAATATCACGGTCTTTGGCGAACCATCATTTGGAATCGCAAACACGTGCACCTTAGAACCGTCGCTGAATATCAAGACACACGCCCCCATATGCTCCTTCAGCGTTGGGCGGTCATAAATGACCACCTTGTTGATTTTCTGCGGAATTTCCCATTTTAACTCGAAGTTCTTCGGCAAGCTGATCCTCCCCGTCCAGCCATTTGGACTGCGGCCGACCCACTCACCCGTTCCGTCCTTTTGCTTGATGCCATCAACAGCCGCCGACAAGTCTTTTCCGCTTCCAGAGACAGTGGCCAGGACAGCCAGATTTATTGAAACCTCACCTCCCGTTTCCGCGCCATGGCTGAATACCGATATAAACAGGATTACAATAATGTTAACTGTATATCGAAGTGAAAAATGTTTATAGAACTGAGTTAACAACCACGGGTTAACACCCGTGGCACAGCCGTTTTGCACTACCCCTGCCCGCCTTAGGCGGATAACATTAGCTGACGGGAAACACAGATTATCCGCAGACCGGACCAAAGCGTACAACGCATAGAACAATCCAATAAATTTTTTCATCGTCCGTTTTCGCCTTTCTATCCCTTGAAACCTCTACATCCACTCGTCCCTATGGTAACGTGCCCCACTCCTTATTAGGCGTATCGCCCATTTCCAGCACAAGCGTCCCCCCTTTGAGCAGCTCGGCAGCCGGAAAATGAAATATATTCAGTTCCTTGCCGTTCAGTAACGCCTTCTGGACATATTTGTTTTTACGCGAGGCGTTTTTGGCCTCAATCGTAAACGTTTTGCCGCGGCCGTAGCGACCGCCCAGATCAATGACCACCTTCTCGTACAGCGGACTCGCGATTTCGTAGATCGGCTCTGCGCGGCACCCGCCGTCGATCTGGAACAGGCCGAGTGCGCTCATCACAAACCAGGCGCTCATCTGCCCCTGGTCCTCATCGCCAAGGTAGGCATTCGAAACGCCGCGTCCATAATAGCGCTCCATGATCGAGCGCGACCATTTCTGTGTGAGCCACGGTTTGCCGGCCCAGTTGAAGAGGTAGGCGAAGTGCATGGCCTGCTGGTTGCCCTGCACTACCGGATAATCCCAATACTGATCGCGCGGCGCATTGAAACGGAACTTTTCTGACTGCTCGAAGCCCCGTTCCAGCCGTTCAAGGAACCGGTCCCTGCCGATGGCCTCGATCAGGGCGGGCACATCCTGCGGGACAAAATAGGTGAGCTGCCACGCACTGCCCTCTGTATACTGTTTATTGGCACCGTCGCGGATCGGATCGAAGTTTTCCTTCCACTTCCCGTTGCTGTCTCTCAGACGCGCATATCCCGTCTCCCCGTCCACCACATTTTTCCACCAATAGCCGCGCTCATTGAACTGTTTGTATTCCGCCTCTTTGCCGAGCGCGCGGGCAAACTGACCGACCGTCCAGTCGTCATAGGAATACTCCATTGAATTGGAAAACTTGCCCTTGTCGTGCGGTACATACCCATGCGCCAGATAGGCTTCCAGATCCCGGTTTCCCGCCAGCCCTCCGCCGATGTTCGCCGGCGGAGTGGTCTGCATTTTAACGACCGCTTCAAAGGCGGCATCCACATCGTAATCGCGGATGCCCATCTGGTAGGCCCCGACGATCAGCGGAATCTCGTGTTCGGCCACCATCACCGGAATATACTCCATACCGGCCGGACCTTTTGCCAGCCAGCCGTTCGCACGATACATCGCCAGCTGCGAACGCACCCAGCGACTGCTCCACTCCGGCGTGGCCAGGTTCCATAACTGATTCAAATTCCAAAAGGTATTCCAGAACGCGTCACATCCCAACGCCACATCATCTGCATTGGAAAGCTGTTGTGTTTTCTCCGTGGAATCCGTCCAATCCCCGTTCACATCGCTGAATATGTTGCGGCTGGCCAGGGCGCGGTACAGGTTGCTGTAAAAACGTATCTTTTCGCCCCGGTCGTTCGTTACAATCGTCAATCGCCCGAGAAGGTCGTTCCACGTCTGCTTGTTGTACTGCTTAACCGCCTCAAAATCCCATTCGAACGGCTTGCTGATTTCGGTTTCCAGGTTCAGGGCCGCGTTTTCAATGCTGACATAGGAAATCGCGCTGCGAACCTGCACCGTCCGGTTGTCGGAGGTATCGAACTCGGCAAACGCTCCGGCATCCGCCGCCCGGGGAATGTCCAGCGAATCCGCAGCCAACACGTTATCGTCCTGCCATATCCCGAATTTCGAAACGGGTTGATCAAATTCGATCACAAAATGGATTTTATAATCCTGACGACTGCCCCCCCATACGTTCGCAACATGCCGGCTGTGCCCCTCGATGCGGAAATTGCCCACCTTGCTCAGTTTGATGTCCTGAAGCGAATAATCATTCTCAGCCGGAATCTTCAGATCGACCATTATCCGCGAGTGATCACCGGAAAACGTGTATCGCTGGAATCCGCAACGCGTTGTCGCCGTCAGTTCGGCCTTGATGTTGTGATCGGTCAGCAGCACTTCATAGTGCCCGAGCGGAGCCTTTTCAGAGGCCTTGTCGATCTCCGAACGGTATCCATCCTCCGGGCAATTCTCGGTTCCCATGACGGTTTCCAGCCCACCCGCCGTCGGCATGATTCCCAGCCCGCCCAGCGTCCACTCATGCACATGGGAAAACGAGCCGATATTTTCAATGCTCGGTTCATATCCGGCCTGCCAGCCGCTGTTCTGGTTATCCGGGCTCAGCTTGACCATACTGAACGGCATCCACGGCCCTGGCGCGATCATCCAGCGCGAGTGGCCCGTCCCCATCCGGGTATCGACATAATCCGCCGGCGTCTGTAACGGAGCGGGTAAGCGCTCCACGGTTCCGGTTTCAACGGTTCTTCCATCCAGGCGAATTTCATATGCAGCCATCCGGGCTTTGGAAACCGCAGGCATCGGTGCCTCAAAAATATAATTCCCGTCTTCCAGCACAGATGAAAAGATCTGCTCCCCGTCCAGCAGAACCGACAGCTCCGGTTCGCCGTCCAGATGCTCGACCTCTACCAGGAGCGGCTGAACGGCCCGACCCCTCTCGGACCTCAGCTCATAACCGGCCGGCTCTACACTGCGCACGAAGGCGTTTTCCGGTGTTGTCAGCGCAACCGTTTCAGAACAGCGCAGGCTGACCTGATCAAACGTCACCCAGGAGCCGCGCAGGATCGTGAGGTTTACTTCATTGCCGCCGCGCCGCAGCAGGTCCGGCTCAATCGGGAACTCCATCATACGCGGCTGTCCATTATCCGGACTCTTCAACGACCCATTTCCTTTCGGCATGGTTTCCTTCCAGGATTGGCCATTCACCGTCACCTTGAACAGCGCATCCTGCTCCGGATCATTTCCGGTCAGGGCCACTTGCAGTATCCATTTCGCAACGGCCGGTTTCTCTTCAAGGCCGAACAGAATATTCAGCACATGCGTCCGCCATCCCGCCGTGCCCCACGTTCCGCCCCAGGTACTTGATGCGCCCGGCAAGGCATAGGGGAAATCATTTTCCGGCGTATGATGCCCGATCAGATAGAACCGGTTTTCCCATCCAAAATCGTGTTTGAGAAAATTCTCATATTGATCAGGAGCCAGCGCCAGCTCCCCCGATTTTCCGTCCAGCCTTCCGATCTCCCAGACCGGACGGTCTGTTGAAGGTTCGGCAACCGTATACTGCGGAGGCCGGTTCCGGATCACAAATTTGGACATCCCGCGCCGCCGGGCGGCTCCCGGCTCAAGCTCCGCTCCGGCAAGATAGTGATCCCCGTCCTTATCCGCTTTCGCAAAATCCCCGCAGCGCACGTTCAGGCTCTCATCGATATCAATCCTGCCATCGCCGTTTGCATCGACCTTTTTCCAGGAACCGTTATGTGCATGTTCCTTTTGGGAAAGGAACTCGTCTCCGTCGGCATCCTGACGGTAAAACTGCTGCGTCCAGAATTCCGTAAACTCATCAAAAACAACCCACCCATCCTGATTGCTATCCCAGGCTTGGTCGGCATATGTTGATATCTCCATCATCAAAAATATGAATATTACCAATACTATTTTCTTCAACAAAATCATAATCCATTCCTTTCCAGACTATTAATTACCATTTACAGCTTCGGCCATTGCTTTGATATTCTCAGGTGGTATATTAGGCAATATTTTTTCATGGCTTGGACTAACAATAAATTGAGGGCCGAGGATTTCCATTAGACGCTTAACTTCTGATTCAATCTCTTCGTGCGAAGCGTTGACCAGCAAGTTCTGTGTATCTACCGCCCCCATAAATACAACAGAACCTTTAAAGTTTTGTGCAAGGGTTTCGGCGTCCATGTTTGCCGCTTTAGCCTGCAAGGGATGGATGCAATCCACCCCGGCATCTATAAGTTTATCAATAACTTTATATATTGAACCGCATGAGTGCAAAATTACCTGATAGCTATGAGAGTGCCCTTGTTGAATAAATTGCTTAAACCAAGGCATAATAAACTCGTTAAATTGATCGGGTCCCATGATAAGATCTAATTGAGTTCCAAAATCGTTTCCAAAAAAGAATCCATCAATTTGATCGCCAGCCAATTCAAAAAACTTTTCGTTGGCTTGTAAGTAGAATTGACAAACTCGTTCCGTTACCGCATGAACCACATCGGGGTTGGTAAACATCTTTATTAAATAATTTTCCATTCCAAAAAGATCTGCCACCTGGTGGAAAAAATCTGTCCAGAAACCACCCATGCGGTAGTAATCGCCTGTTTTTTCAAGTACTTTTATGCAATCATCAAACCTAAGATACTTAGGATCGGGCCAGGGAAATTCATCCAATTGGTCAATATTTTCACAATTGGCCAATGGCCCCGGCTGACCGAAAGTATGTCCGGTAAAGCCTCTTTTAAAATAGGTCTTATCTGATGGGTCATGATAGTAACTGCCGATCCTGTCGGGCCTGATCCATCGAATATCGTCGCCAAAAATTTCTCTAAGCTGTTCCTCGGAATTAACTTTAAAATAATCGTTATAGATTTTCTGTGTTTCCTCGTGAGGATTCCCAAGCCAAAGACCGCAACGATCAACCGGTTTGCCGGCAAAGATTGCCTTAATCCTTTCTCTATGTGTCATTATTAGCCTCCCTGTCCTGAAGAATCTAAACGATGCAATGCAAAAGCATACGCACCTAAAGCAACCGACATACTTGTTCCAAGCTGAGAAACGGTTACCCCTATTTTTCTTTCCGGTTCATACGAAATCAATTTCCCTGTTCCCGGAATAGCAATGTTAACAATCTTCGCAGTGATAAACTCATTGAACTGCTTACTATCAGTCAAATCATATGCCTTGGCCGGCAGGCGGGGAAACCGCGTGCCGTCCATCAGACCGAGTTCACTGTTGAGTTCATTGACGATTGGAGGAATAATGTATTTGTAAGCCCCCGCAAGACCACCCCCAATGACAACAATACCGTCTACCAAGGTTATTGCATGGGCAATCGCATCGCCTGCCATTTCCCCAAGTTCCTGAAAACTCTTTTGAGCGGCATCTTTGTCCCCGTCTTTCATTCCTTCAGCAATATAAAAAACAGCTTCCGGAGTCATTATTGTTCTATCACCGGATAACTCTGCATAGACCCTGCAAACAGCACGTATACTGACGCTTTCTTCAACAATGCAATTGCTATATTTTTTATTGCGAAAGCACCAAATGTGTCCCCCGCAACTGTTATCTCCAATTAACAATTCATTATCGACAACGACACCACCACCGAAACCCGTTCCGAAAGTAACCCCAAGCAAGTGTTTGTAGGGCTGCTGACCATTGCGTTCCAATATCTGATTCAGGTCAGGAAGCACCCCGGCCAACGCCTCGCCATAAGCGAAAAGACTTCCATCATTATTAATGAAAACGGGAACGCTGAATTCGGCTTCAAGCATCGGACCGAGCGCGACACCACCTCTAAATGATGGGAAGTTCGGCAAATCTCCGATAATCCCGCGCGGATAATCCGCGGGTCCCGGAAACGCGAAGCTGATTGCGTCCGGAAGAGCACCCAACTCGGAAATCGCTTCCTGAAAACCCTGCTTCAGGGTTTCCAGGCATAACTCCAAGCTGTCAGTGTGTGCATCGTGGCGAACCGGCTTAACAACCTCCTTATTTCCACGAATCGCTGAAAAAATAAAATTAGTCCCTCCTGCATCAAGAACGACGACTGTTCTTTGATCATTATCGTAACTCATGCTCCAAACTCCTCTCCCTTTAATTTATTTGTTAATCCGATTACCAATATGAACGTCGCACACACCAGCAGGAAAGACATGCTCAAGGTATAGTTAGAAATGCTTGCGATGAATCCCATAATGGGCGGTATTACCGCTCCACCACTTATGGCCATCATCATCAATCCCGAAATTTCATTTGATTTCTCAGGCAATCTGTTTACAGCCAAGGTAAAGATTAGCGGGAAGATATTGGCCCCGAAGAAACCAATTACCGCCAAGAGTGCAACGGATACACTGGCCATTGGATTTAATGCAAATATCAGCAATACCGCACATAATAACAGACTCGTAAGATTCAAGAACACACGTGGTTTAAACTTCGTTAACAATACTGCGCCAAGGAGACATCCTATGAGTTTCCCCAAAAAGTAAAGACTTCTGCCTTTTGCAGCCACACCCGGTTCCATTTGAAATTTCTCAATCAGAAACTGTCCGGAAACAGCGTTAACCCCGACATCGATACCAACGACCAGGAAAATGCCTAATACCATTAACGCAACATATCTATTCCCAAGCAACTTCAGGCAGGAGGCAATTGTGGTATTGGATTCTTCAGTGACTTTCTCTTCTTTCAGGTTCACAGAATACAATAGTACGGCCGAAAGAACCGATAAGACCGCAAAGATCACAAACGTCCATTTCCAATCACCGACTTGAACTCCCAGAAAACCAGCGATAAAAGGAGCAGCCATCGAACCGACTGATTTAATAAACTGCGACAAACTCATATAGCTGGGCGCTTTTTCACTGCCTACAACAGCGATAAGCAACGGATTGGCGGATACCTGAATAATGGTATTGCCAATACCCAGGAAAGAAAAACCAATCAGCACCGATATAAAACTATAACTCAAAAACGGCAACATTAAACCGACAGCCGAGAGCAAAATACCTGCGTTTAAAACGTTTCGCTTGCCAAAACGGCCCTGCAACAATCCGGTTGGCACCGAAAAGATAAAAAACCACAGAAATGCGGCCGATGAAATAAACTGAACAATACCGTCTGGTAGGTTCAAATCTGACTTGACATAATCAGTCGCAACGCCAACTAAATCGACAAAGCTCATTACAATGAATGAGATGAGTACCGCAGCAATCGCTTTTTTGCTACTATTCATAAGTAAACTTCCTAATAGATTCCATGTTAACCAAACTGACAAAGCATTCTAAAAAAAGGCTTTAATGGTATCAATAATCGTTTTACCTTCGGTTTAATCACAAGCGACTTCCAGAGATTTTGCTACTCAGGTGTACGGTGTTCTTTCGAAATATATTTTTAGAATTCATCAACGCAATGGAGCGCTACGTCCGCTGCTCTTGAATGTTTCCAGCTGCGTCTTCAATCTATTTACGATCTCCGGATGTTTACTATATAGATTCATTATTTCGGTGGGATCTGTCTCGAGATCGTAGAGCTGCCCCGGTGCATGGGGATCCGTATCTTCCGTAGCATATGGCTTCAGGTTTGGATGGTTGTAGTTGTTCCCGCCTGATCCCTTGTGATCCAGATACTTCCAGTGGCCATCGCGAATCGACATTTCCAGAGACATCGTCTGCTCCAGCATGAAGCGGCGAACAGGCATCTCTCCCTGTGTACCCAGCAAAACCGGAAGCATGTTATAGCTGTCTTCCGCAGCATGATTCGGCAAAGCAGCTCCTGTGATCCCGGCACAGGTCGCCATTACGTCGGTCAGGCTGAAAAGCTGATCGCTCGTTGTTCCGGGCGGCACCTTGCCGGGCCAGCGCACGATAAACGGCGTGCGGTGCCCGCCCTCCCACTGGTCGCGCTTCACCCCCCGCCACGGCCGGGCGCCGTCATGATCATATGCCTGACGCATATTGATGACCGACTGGACTTCGGGACCGTTGTCGCTGGCAAACATGACCAGCGTGTTGTTCGCAACGCCGAGCTCTTCCAAGGTTTTCAGCAGTTCACCTACGATAGTATCCATTTCGAAGATAAAATCGCCGTGCGGTCCCGCCTGAGTCCTGCCCTGGAACTGTTTCGCCGGATACGAAGGCAGATGAACCGCCTGCATGGCATGGTATAGAAAGAAGGGTTTGTCCGGATTGGTTTTCACATGCTTCTCCAGAAACTCCTGGCTCTTCCTGAGAAACACCAGATCGACCTCTTCATGGTTGAAATTGTCGGCCACCATGCCGGGACGGCAGTCCCGGCTGAATGGATGTTTGGGTAATGTACTCCGATCAATAACCTTTGTAGGAGGGACGGGAATGCGGTCGCCGTCAACAAATGCATAGAGCCAGTCGGTTGTCGGACAGCACACCGTCCCGAAAAACCTGTCAAAGCCGCGATGAACCGGTCCGTCAGGAATGGGTCGGGTATAATCAATCTGCCGGACGCCTTCGAGCCGTTGATCCGTAATGCGTTTGCCCTCTTTATCAAAGAAGGACATCCCGATATGCCACTTGCCGATGCAGGCGGTCGAATACCCCTTGTCGCGGAGCATTTGCGGCAGCGTCAGCCGGCCCTCTTCAATCAGGCAGGGGCCGCCGGCCCCCGTAAAAACTCCTTTCATGCCCGTGCGGAATTCCATGCGGCCGGTCAGGATGCTGTAGCGGGTCGGCGTGCAGACCGTCGCCGGACTGTGGGCATCGGTAAAGCGCATGCCCTCCGCAGCCACCCGGTCGAGGTTCGGCGTCGGCACCTTCGACTCCGGATTATAACAGGCCACATCTCCGTACCCGAGATCGTCAGCCAGAATGAACAGAATATTGGGCAGTTGCCCAATGCTCGGAGCCGCCGCGGGCTCAGAACGGCCTGCCACCGCAAGCAGTCCTGTTGCAATACATATCAAAGCGATTCTGTTCATGCTCCATTCCCCGTTTTTGATTCATCGGCCGTTGCCGGGGATCCCGGCGGCGGCAGCTCCTTCACGCCCCACGCCTTATTGGGTTCCGGCCCGAGCCAGAGCTCAAGCAGCCCGCCTTTGGCGAAGTCCTTGTGATAGAACCAGCAGTTTTCCAGCGGCTCGCCGTTGAGCTTCGCTTTCTGAATGTAGACATTCTTCGGCGTCTGGCCGTAGCATTTGATCCTGAACTCCCTGCCGGAATAATAGTTCGGGTCGAGCTTGATGGTGATCTCTTCGAATTCCGGCGTGGTGATCTCATAGATCGGCTCGCTAGAGGCGGTCCCCCGCACACTGTATAACCCCAGCTTCATCAGAGCGCTGACCGCCCCGGTTTTTCCCTGATCCTCATCATGCCCGCCATAGCCGTGATCCGGACTTGTTCCCCCGAACGTTTTGGTACTCACCTCACGGACCCAGTACTGGGAAAGCCACGGGTGCCCGAAATAATTAAACACGTGCGCATTACAGTGCCCGGTCTCATTGCCGAAGTTCACCGCCCGCGTCCCGTAGCTTCCAGTAAAGTTCTCAACCGCCGAATCCTCAAAACCGGAATTCAGCTTCTTTGCTGCCGCGGTCGAGCCACCCATGAGCTGGGCCAGAAACGGAAGATCATGGGAAACACCCCACGTACCGACCCAGGAGTTGGATTCCGTCCAGCCTGAGTTGCGTGATTTCGGCTCTTTTGGATCATCCGTCATCCATCTGCCATCCGGGTTTTTGCTGAACAGCAATTTGTGTTCCGGGCGATACAGCGACGCCCATATGCGCGAACGCTCCGTAAAGAAATCACAGGTGTCCTGATCACCGAGGGCCATTGCCATCTGAGCCATCGTCCACACTTCAAAGCTGTACAGGGTCGTCTCTCCGGCTTGGCCTGCCGGGAACGCCTCCTTCGTCAAGTTGCGTTTCATCAGGTCGAGCGCCTCTTCGGCCGAAGCCTTTTTCAGCAATCCCTTCTGGCAGATTGAAGCAATCAGCGGCACCGCCGAACAGCCGGTCATAATGCCGGTATACCCGCCGCCGCAGGGGCCGCGGGGAAGCAGGCCGTGGCCGCCGTTGGCAAGATGGTTCCTGGCATACTGCATCATGCTCGCCGACATGTTGTCCATCACCTCCGGCCAGCCCAGTCCCCAGAGAATGTTCAGATTCCAGAAGGAATGCCACCAGCTGTCCGAGTTGTACATGTGAAACAACGGACATCCCGATTCATCTTTCGGCAACGTTTTGACCTGAAATTCGGTAAAATAGCGCTCGCCCTTCTGCTTGAGCGCCTTGGTCCGGTCGGGATAGTCGCCGGAAACGTCGTCGATCTTATGCCGGCCCAGCAACGCGTGCCAGAGGTCGGTATAGAACTTCGTCTTCAGCTCATCGGAACCGCCTTTGACCTCAATCTTCCCGAGCCATTGGTTCCATTCGTCAAACGACTCCTGCACGACCCGATCAAAATCCCAGTGCGGGCATTCCGTTTGAAGGTTATTGCGCGCGTTTTCAATGCTGGTATAGGAAATGCCGATTTTTACGGTCAGCCGGTCGCCCGCCTGCGCCGGATACCGCGCGCTCATCCCGGCGCGGTATTTGGGGTCGTCCCAGCGCTTGCGGACCTGGCCGCGGCTCAAAACAAAACGCTCCTCGTCGGTCACCGGAGCGGCCTTGAGTTCCGAGATGTCCTGGAGGCGCAGCTCGGCAATCCACCCGTCCAGTCCGGCAAAAGGTTCGCTGAACTGAATCACAAAGTAAACCTGCACATTGCCCGGCCCGCCCCACTGGCGCAGGATGGTGCCGAACTCGCCTTCGATCTCCCGGCTGCTCACTTTTCTGGCGTCGACGCCGGCCATCGTGACATTGCCGACACGCCCGCCCAGAACCATGAGAATATCCGCCGGATTGCTCTCCGTGAAGGTATAGCGATACAGCGCAACGCGGTCGGTGCTGGTCAGCTCCACCCAGGTCTTGTAGCGATCCAGAAAAACCTTCTGGTAGCCTGGCTTGATCACCTCCGTATCGTGACTAAACGTAGAGTTCCACTTCTCATACTGCACGGGATCGATGCCGCCCGTGGTCGGCATCACATTGAGCCCGCCCATCATCCAGCCGTGAATCTGCGTGAAGCCTTTGATGTCATTGACGCTGTAAACGTATCCGCCGCCTTCTGGT
>Ga0224495_10000829_pt1 | contig 23325 bp, 20 predicted proteins | sample SF_Jul11_sed_USG_FD_168128 | JGI IMG/M metagenome (GOLD analysis project Ga0224495, IMG submission 168128) | Sediment microbial communities from San Francisco Bay, California, United States - SF_Jul11_sed_USGS_4_1 | ecosystem: Environmental > Aquatic > Marine > Sediment | place: USA: California...
GGCTCAACTCCTGTACGGCGCGGGCTTAAGGGTGACAGAATGCGTCACGCTGCGAGTGAAGGATCTTGATTTTGGCTCAAAGGCAATTTCTGTGCGGGCAGGCAAAGGCAGCAAGGACAGAACCACCATCTTGCCGGAACAACTCATCCCCGCGCTCCACCAGCATTTAATCAAGGTCGCCTCATTGCATAAAAACGATGTTTTGCGTGGGGCGGGATATGCGCCACTGCCTGGCGGCTTGGACCGCAAGTATCCGAATGCATCCAGATCGCTTGCATGGCAGTATGTGTTCTCTTCTTCGGTGCTGCGTCCATGGGGAGAAACAGGCCGGCTAATGCGCTGGCATGCTTCCGATAGTACAGTTCAAAGAGCTTTTCGACAGGCACTGATCATTGCAGCCGTGAATAAACATGCAAGCGTGCATACATTAAGACATTCGTTTGCCACGCATCTTTTGGCAACGGGTACGGACATTCGAACGATTCAATTACTGCTCGGCCACAACAATCTTCAAACAACCATGATTTATACGCACGTCCTGGAGGCGACTCGACTTGTAAAAAGTCCGTTTGATAGGCTGTGACTAAACCAGATAGCGGGTACTCCAATTGAGTATCCGCTTTGTAGAAAATACTGGGGGCTGCTTCGTCGAAAATAACGGTTCGAAAGGTTGAAAGCGGACATTCAGGAAAACCGCACCGACAGCCTTTCATAAAACTCCCAGCGTCTGCTAAGGCCGATTTTCAGACCGTCTCCACTTCGGCCATAGTTGACACTCGCCCCTGTCTGAACGTCGAATATTGCGTAAGCGAATATAAAAATTGACTGACAAGGGTAGTCATAACTCCAGCGCTCCATCCTGATCACCGCATCTCTTGGTTTCTATACTTGGTTGGACTTCACACACGGGTAATCATCGGACAAGGTATTTTCTTGATTCAATTCTTTCAAATATCTGCCTCCCTGTTCCAACACAACTACAGCAACTTTTGTTGCCAAAAGCATGATCATTGGGGAGGAGGCTTCCTTCATTAAAATTAGGGAAGGCGTCCAGCACTATCTTCTTAATTTCACTTGTATCAAGAACCTTCCCACGGTATGTCTTAACCGCCGTGGCAATCATATCGTGGTTTGTCATTGTTTCTAGCCCTTTGGTATAAATCTCATCAAAAATCTTTTCCAAAACAGTATTGGTGCCGCGTACCTGATCTATGACCTTCTTTGCCCAATCAAAGTATTCTTGTTTCCTTTGAATATCCCATCCGTCTGGCGGACATGAAACGATGTCTCTCAAATTGGAAATCTTGTCTGCCAGCTTAACAAGCTTTGCTTGATAACTGGCGTAGGTGGCATGCTCTATCTGTAATCTTTTACGCTCAGCCTTATCATTTTTCTTGTCGTCAGTTACCTCCATCACGATACCCGAAATTATTTTCCCAAATTTTTCGGTTAATTCCTCAGGCGTAGTTTTGGTATCTTCGACAGTATCGTGCAGCAAAGCAGCACATAGAACTGTCTCATCAGTTATTCCACCTTCGTTGCAAAGAACATCAGCCAAAGCAATTGGATGATTAATGTATGGAGATGCGTTCACATCTTTGCGACGCTGATCACGGTGTTTGTAAGCAGCAAAAGCCAGTGCTTTTAGAATGATGCCGGTGTTATACGTCGAGCCAATACTGTTCACGATTATTACCTCATATTAGTTGCCAAATCCATAGTGAAAGCAATTCTTATGCCTCCAAATGTTCAACAAAACTGGCAGTTTCTTTACGTTTACTCAGTTGTACATTGATCCATTGCCACAAAATCATGAACCACGATTGATGACATTGCAATGACAAAACCATACTTGCCCAGCAACACCGCCAGCTTTCCACGCCATCCCCAAACCTCGGACTTAGCTTTGTTTTCTACAGACGTGTTCACTACTTAATCCCTCCTATGGATTCATTAGGTTTGCTGCATGTGAAAGCACCGGGTCGCAGCTGGCCGGGCAGTTTGATCTTTATCGCAAGAGCAATAGCGTTGAGTTTTTTGCCGACAGATTCGGCCGGGTGTTTCTTTAGCAACTACGCACTGGTTGACCTTTCGCATTTCGGCAAAATAATCAAACCTGGGCAAACCCAGCAGACCGTTTTAGAGCCAACAGTCTTTATGCATCCGATTTAGTTTATCGGGAACTTGGTGTGTCATCACAGGCACAAGGCTCAACCCGAGGGCTCAATCCTTCCTACCACCAGAAGGACTCCTCGTTTCCAAATGACTTTGGGTGCGATCCGAACTGGACCACATTCCAAAGGCTGGCAAAAGCCAATCTAGTTTTGGATGTTGTTTGTTGTGTGTGACATGTCCGGGCGAGCCGGGACGAAGAAAAAGTAATCGGCGTTGCTTATCCGATTATTTTTTTTGATTCTCAGCCAAAGACTTCTTGGAAGAGGTGTTTGAATTCACCACCCGATGTGGACGGCTATACGACGCTGTATTTCTAGCAACTTGCGTTGCGCAAATCCTTGCGGATTTTAGTTTAAGGCACTTTACGCAATGCTCACGGACTATGGCCAAGTCACCCAGTTGTACGCAAATATTGCCTGTGTTGTTTTTAAAAGTCAAGCGTTCGGACAAACTTTCTCCTCACAAAAAGTTTCCGAATCTCATCTGTAAGCAAGCAGTGACGCCAAAAAAAAAACACTCTCCTTCCTTCTCTATACAATTGCGAACTTCAAGAAAAGAGTTCTCAAAGAAAACTGCTGTTGCGAACAGCAGTTCCTGGCTAAATATTTTGTAAGTAATCCTTAATTTTGGTCCATTAATCGGCACCCTTCCCCCTTCTGTCCCGCTTGAGGCCTCTATTGGGACAATTTTCACCTCGAGCCTGTAACTTTGCGTCCACTGTCCCGCTTGAGGCCTCTATTGGGACAATTTTCATATTTTTTTCTATTCACCATCAAATTGACCCTCATTTAAGGAACGCACTTTTAAAAAGTTTGGGTAAATTAGGCAAACCTATCAAACACGGAGAAATTCATGAAAATTGTGCGCAGCATCGACGTCGGATATAACTATGAGCCTCTTCCTTTCTTCTGATGAATTGTACTACCTATCTGGTTATAAAAAACCGAAACGACAGATAGCGTGGCTGCGTGCAGCAGGTTTCATCTTCAGAATCGCAGCGGACGGGCACCCGCGCGTAGATCGCAGCCATTATGAAAAGGTGATGGGCTGCGCGCCTGATGCCAGTTCCATGCGCACCAAAACAACCCCAAACTTTGCGCACTTGCAAGTTGTCGGCGGTAGGGCATAAGATGCCATCCATGGGGAAGCCGAGACAGCACAGGAAAGACCTGCCAGCGCGCGTCTATGAAAAGCATGGCGCGTATTACTTTGTTTATTTTACAAACCGATGGCACCGCCTTGGCAAAGACTATGGTGAGGCCATGCAAAAATGGGCTGCGCTAGTCCAGCCAGCGATCGGCAAGCAACGCATCGGCGCAGTGATGGATGCCTACATCAAAGAACAGCTCCCTGTGCGCAAACCGCAAACGCAAAAAGACTACCTCGGCAGTATCGCCATGTTGCGCCCCGTGTTCGGAGAGATGTGGCCGGAGGATGTCGAACCCAAACACATCTACGCATACATGCGCCTGCGCAATGCTCCAGTTCGGGCAAATCGAGATGTCGCGGTACTCAGCAACGTGATGACCCAAGCTATCAGGATGGGCTTGATAAATGCCAACCCATGTAAACAAGTACGCCGCAACGAAGAGCACCCGCGCACCCGAGAAGTGCTTGACAGCGAACTCGCCGCTTTCACCCCGCATTGCCCAGATTGGCTAAAGTGCTACATCAAACTGAAAATGAAAACCGGACTGCGGCAAGGCGATATGTTGAAAATTCGCCTGAACGATTTAAGGGAAGACGGGATATTCGTCGAGACCGGCAAGCGCGGGAAGCGCCTGTTGTTCACCTGGACTGACGATCTGCGCGTGATCATCGAAGAAATAAAAAATCTTCGCCACAGAGTCACCAGCCTATACCTGTTCAACTCCCCGAGAAACGGCACAGCCATGTCCCAGAGCGGATTTAAGAGTGCCTGGGCGAGAGCTATGGCGGAAACAATGAAAGCTGGCAGCCTGACCGAGACATTCGCCGAGAACGACCTGCGCGCCAAAGTAGCCACGGAGGCGGTTGAGTTGGGGCAAAACGCCACTGCCATGCTTGGGCATTCCAGCGACGCCGTAACCAAGCGCCACTAGCAGCGCGGCACCCAAAAAGTTGAACCCCTACGGAAAAAGTATTAGACAAACCCCATTTTATTAGACAAATGAAAAAGGCTCACATCGCTGCAAGCCTTATTTATTGGGGTGGCTGATGGGGCTCGAACCCACGACAACAGGAATCACAATCCTGGACTCTACCAACTGAGCTACAGCCACCATTGAAAATGAAACATTTGTCGGACAAACAACTTTTGATACAGCTACTGGTGAGGCAACTGTATGTCCGGCACCTGACAGACACTGGCGTGCCCGACAGGAATCGAACCTGTAACCCCCAGCTTAGAAGGCTGGTGCTCTATCCGGTTGAGCTACGGGCACAATTCTTTTGTTCGACTATTTTAATACTTTAATATCGTCTAATACCTGCAAAACCTGGTCGGGGTGGAGAGATTCGAACTCCCGACATCCTGCTCCCAAAGCAGGCGCGCTACCAGGCTACGCTACACCCCGAAGGCTGCGCATTATACAGACGCAGCTTTGAAAATCAATTTAGTTTAGATGTTTTTTTAGCTTAGGTGATGCCAGCAACAGGTAATAGCCCATCGACCATAAGGTCAGCAATGCGGCAATATCCAGCAGCCATGAGCCGATTAATTGAATATCAAGTCCCAGCAAACGCTCGTGATATAACAGCATGATTATCGCGATCATCTGGAATGTGGTTTTGATCTTACCCAGCATCGAGACCGCGACACTCCGGCTTTCACCAAGTTTGGCCATCCACTCGCGCAACGCAGAAATGGTGATCTCGCGCCCAATGATGATGAAAGCGATGATTGCGTGGGCGCGATCCAGATCGACCAGCACGATCAATGCGGCTGCTACCATCAGCTTGTCGGCCACCGGATCAAGAAACGCGCCAAATGCTGAATACTGGTCTAGTTTTCTCGCTAAATAACCATCCAGCCAATCGGTGATCGCCGCCAGTAAAAATATGGCCGTGGCAAACAGATTCCTCAGATGCGAACTAAGCGTGCTGTCAGACAGATATAATACCGTGACGAATACCGGGATCAGCAGTATCCGTAACCATGTGATCAGATTGGGAATGTTGAACGGCATGTTGGGCTAGATCAGGAAGTACGCTAGTGTAGCTGCTGATAAATCTTTTCAGCAAGCGATTTGCTGATCCCTTCCACCTGGCTCAGCTGTTCTACACTGGCTTGCGCCACTTCGCGCAGTCCACCGAAGTGGGTCAGCAGGCTGCGCCGCCGTTTGTCCCCTATCCCGCTGATCTCCTCCAGGCTGGATGCTGTGCGCGCCTTGCCGCGCTTGGCGCGATGTCCGGTGATCGCAAAGCGGTGGGCTTCGTCACGGATCTGCTGGATCAGGTGCAGCGCGGGATCGTCGCTACGCAACTGTTTGGCCGAGCCATCCGAAAAGATCAATTGCTCCAGGCCGGCCTTGCGCTCCTCGCCTTTGGCGACACCCACCAGCGCGAGCTCATTCAAACCCAGTTCCTGCATCACCTCCATCGCGATATGCAACTGACCCAAGCCTCCGTCGATCAGGATCAGATCCGGTTGATTGCGTTCCTCTTTCTGACCATCCTCAGCCAGTTTCTGATAGCGGCGCGTCAAAGCTTGGCGCATCGCCGCGTAATCGTCGCCAGGCGTGATGCCGGTAATGTTGTAGCGGCGGTATTGCGAGGAGCGCATCTCGAGATTCTCATACACCACACAGGAAGCCTGCGTTGCTTCGCCCATGGTATGGCTGATGTCGAAACATTCGATGCGCTGCAGATCCGGCATATCGAGGAATTCGCGCAGCTTGTCCAGACGCAACTTCTGTCCACCCTGTTGAGCTTTTAGTTGCTGCAAAGCCAGGACGGCATTGCGCTGCCCCATTTGCAGCCACTGCTTGCGCTCCCCGTTTGCTGCCTGGCTGATCTTCACCGCATGCCCAGCCTGCTCGCTGAGCAATTGCGCCAGCGTTTCATCATCACATTCAGCGTCCAGCACCAGCAACGGCGGTACGCTTCGATTCAAATAATGTTGCGCGATGAAAGCCTGCGCGATCTCGGTAGCGCTCAGTTCCTCTGCATGGTCTGGAAAGAAGCTCTTGTCACCCAGGTGACGCCCTCCCCTCACCATAGCCAGATTCACGCATACCAGACAATCCAGTTGAGCCAGCGCGATGATATCGGCATCCGTCGCGCCACCCGTCGATTCGACAAACTGTTTCTGCTGCACAGTGTGCAAAGCGCGCAGCTGATCGCGCAACGCGGCGGCCTGCTCGTAATGCATGGCTTCGGCGGCCTGCTCCATTGCCTTGTGCAAGGTCTGTTCAACCTCCTGATGCCGCCCTTGCAACAACAACACCGCATTGCGGATATCCGCCTGGTAATCCTCACTGGATATCAACTTCACGCAAGGCGCCGTGCAGCGATGGATCTGGTGCAATAGGCAAGGACGGGTGCGATTGTTGAACACGCTGTTTTCACAGGTGCGGACGCGGAATATCCTTTGCAGCAACTGAATGCTTTCCTTGGCTGCATAGGAATTCGGGTATGGGCCGAAGTATTGATGCAGCCGGTTGGGCGCACCACGAAAATAGGTCAGTCGCGGAAACTCATCCCCGGTCAGCACAATATATGGATATGACTTATCATCTCTAAACAATATGTTATAGCGAGGTCTTAAAGATTTTATTAAGTTATTTTCGAGCAGCAATGCTTCGGCTTCAGAGCGCGTGACAGTAGCTTCGATGCGCGCGATGTGCGTAACCATCAAGCGGATGCGCGGCGAGACATTGGCTTTCTGGAAATAGGACGCGACCCGCTTTTTCAGCTGATTGGCTTTACCAACGTACAGGACCTCGCCTTTTGCATCGAAAAATCGATATACACCCGGCAACAATGGCAGGCTCTCGAGTATCGGCTTGGGATCGAATTCGTTGACTTTACCGCTCACATCAAGCCTTTCAGCCCGGCAGCAAATTCCGTCGCCCCTCCGTTGGCAGGGTGGCGTACTGAGCCTGCAATTGGTATGTTCATATCGCGCAAGAGTCCTTCTGATTTCTTGCCGACAGCTATGATCCTGGCAGCTGGAAAAATCCTGATCAATATACGCAAAGCGGGCTCGCCCAGCCTGATCTCTTCATGCGTCGGCGTCCTGTTCGACCACAGATTATCCGGGCGATACGGATGTAGCTGCATTGCATTCCAAAGTATGGTCCTTTCCTGAATGCCCAGCTTATAGAGCGTTTTCCAGACGATGGTGGCCGATGGTTCGGAGAACGGCAGTCTTCTTGTTGAGAGTCGCCCGGTCAAAGCGGGAATACGCGGGATAGCCCCTTCGCCCAGCAAACGTTCGCTGGTGAAAGCGATCCCGCTGTAACGACAGCCCTGATATCCGGGTGCTTCCCCGGCAAGAATGAATTCCGGATCACAATCCAGGTGCCGCGCAAGCCGATCCAGCTTCTCAGCCGGATCATTCCCTGCCGCATCATGTGGACAACGATCGCGCCACGGATTGAAAAGCCCGGGTAAGCCAGTTGGAAGCGTTTCTACCAGGCTATTCGCAAGGGATAATTTTGCCATTGAAGGTCATGTGCATCATTTGATCAAGCGCCATTGTTTCATGCGGCAACGTTCTCTTCAAACTCCAGCACGAAACTGCCCTCGCCGTTCTGCCCCAATACCTTGACCAGATACGGCATCACCTCCTGCAGCATGCCATGCAGCAGCCACGGCGGGTTCAAAACGAAAATGCCGCTGCCGTACATGCCAAAACCTTCAGTGCCAGGAACTTGCACGCTGAGCGAGACGTTCATCCAGCTCTTTGCCTGCAACTTTTTTAGCTGCTCGGGCAGCTGCCGTGCTTCGGCGCGCTGCAATTGCGGATACCAAACTGCATACACCCCGCTTACAAAGCGCTTCAACCCTTCACGCAACGCCGACACCACGCGCTGGTAATCCTGCTTGTCTTCATAAGGCGGATCGATCAACACCAGCGCACGCCGCGGTGGCGGCGGCAACAAGGCTTTCAGCGCGCCGAAGCCATCGGCGGTTTGCATCAGCACCTGGCTGCCATGTCCGGCAAAGTTTTCTTTCAGTATCTCGCTGTCGGTCGGGTGCAATTCGAACAGCCGCATCCGGTCCTGCTCGCGCAACAACTCCATTGCGAACAAGGGTGAGCCGGGATACAGCCTCATCTGCCCATCCGGATTGTTGCGTTTCACCAGCGCCACATAGTCCGCCAGCGGAGCGGGCAGATCGTTGCGCTCCCACAACAATGCGATGCCGCTTTGATACTCAGCGTTCTGTGTGGCATAACCGGTATCAAGGGAATAGCAACCCGCCCCGGCGTGGGTGTCGATATACCAGAACGGCTTGTCCTTCAGCGCCAGATGGCGCAGCAACTGCACTTCGATGAAGTGCTTGAGCACGTCGGCATGATTGCCGGCATGAAAGGCGTGGCGGTAACTCAGCATGGGTTTACATCAGGGATTGAGCAGTTTGCAATTGTGACATGGCACGCCTAATGTTGTGACCCTTTCCCTCATCACGGCAAAAATAATTTGTACAAGCTATTTTGTCAACGCTCCCAGTTCCAATTCACTGAAACCCGCTGCCCGCCGCGCATCCAGATTGAATGGGCCGCGTAGCGCCGGTGCAGCATACTCATTGGCAAGCTGCGCATAGGTGGCGATCGGTTCCAGGCCGCGTTGTTCGCACAGATATCCGTACCAGCGGTTACCGATGGCAACATGGCCGATCTCGTCTCGCAGAATGATCTCCATGATTGCGGCAGCAGCCCTATCACCGGCCTGTGCAAGCTTATCTCGTAAAGATGGCGCGACATCCAGTCCGCGTGCTTCCATCGTCCTCGGCACCAAGGCGATACGCGCAAGAATGTCATGCTGGGTCTTTACGGCCATCTCCCACAGGCTGTTATGCGCAGGAAAGTCGCCATACGCATAACCCAAGGCTTGCAGGTGTTCCATCAGCAGCGAGAAGTGCAGCGCCTCCTCCCCCGCGACTTGCAGCCAATCTGCATAATATGCTGCCGGCATTCCGGGGAAACGCCAGATCACATCCAGCGCCAGGTTGATCGCATTGAACTCGATGTGCGCTAGCGCATGGATCAGAACGGCTCGCCCTTCGGGGGTGTTCATCGCGCGGCGCTTGACCAGACGCGGTGCTACCAGCTCCGGTTTTTCCGGTAAACCCGGGATGGGATGATGAGATGTTAGAGCGGTTTCAGTATCCAGTTCAACCTGTCCTGACAACCAGGCTTGCGTCAACCGGCATACTCCCGTGGTTTTCCGCAACACATCTCTTTCAGCCAGCCAGAATAATGCGGCAAGTCTTAATTCATCGGGTTGAGCAGCCTTGTGCATAAATTTTGAATATTACACGGCTGTCTGGTTGAGCATTGCCTTCAACCTCGCCAATTTATCCATGCCCTCGTCCTTAGTCACCGTGGGCACGGCATCAGCGTGGCCGCCCGCATAGGCCAATTCATCTTTCGGCATCTCTTCCAGAAAACGGCTGGGTTCGCAGGGCATCCACTCCTTGCCGCGCTTGCGGCGGTTGCAGTAACTGATCTGCAGGCTACGCTCAGCGCGGGTGATGCCGACGTACATCAGGCGGCGTTCCTCCTCGATCTGTTTTTCGTCGCTGTCGCGGAACGGCAGGATGTCTTCTTCCGCACCCACAATGAACACATGCGGGAATTCCAATCCTTTTGCGGCATGCAGCGTGGACAATGACACGGCATCCGGCTCCTGATCCTTGCCTTCCAACATGTTGATCAGCGCGACGGTCTGCACCATTTCGACCAATGATTTCTCATCTGCTTCGGCCTTGCGTTTAAGCCAGCCGACGAAATCCTCAACATTCTTCCACTTGGTATCTGCCTGCACGGGATCGTGCGAATCATACAGCCATGTCTCGTAGTTGATTGCACGCAGCAACTCGTCAAGCAATTCACCGCAGGGATCTTTCTCGGCTCTATCCTGGATGCGATTGATGAAGTTGCAGAAAGTCATCAGTTCCTCATGCTGGCGCTGCGGCAATTCATGCGCCATTGTCGCCTCGAAGGCTGCTTCGAATAGGCTTATATGGCGCTCCCCGGCATAACTGCCGAGTTTTTCCAGTGTGGTGTTGCCGATGCCGCGCTTGGGCGTGGTGATGGCGCGGATGAAGGCGGGGTCGTCGTCCAGGTTGGTGATGAGCCTCAGGTAAGCGGTGATGTCCTTGATCTCGGCACGGTCAAAGAACGAGGTTCCGCCGCTGACGGTGTAGGGTATACGCTGGGCGCGCATTTGCTCCTCGAAGGCGCGTGACAGATGGTTACTGCGGTACAGGATCGCGTAGTCGGCGAAGCGTGTGCGGTGCTCGAACTTGTGTGCCATCAGTTTCATCACCACGCTCTCGGCCTCGTGCTCGTCATCGCGCGCCGCGTAGATGCGGATCGCATCGCCAATACCGTGGTCGCTCCACAGTTTCTTTTCGAACACCTTGGTATTGTGGTTGATCAGGTGGTTCGCCACCTTGAGGATGCGCTGCGAAGAGCGGTAGTTCTGCTCCAGCTTGATGACGCGCAACCCGGGATAGTCGTTGCGCAAATTATGCAGGTTCTCGATGCTGGCGCCGCGCCAAGCATAGATAGACTGGTCGTCATCGCCCACCACGGTCAGCGCGCCGCGCATGTCTGCAATCTGCCTGATCATCTGGTACTGGCAATTGTTGGTATCCTGATATTCGTCGACCAGCAGATAGTGCAGCTTTAGTTGCCAGCGCAGCAAGGCTTCCGGGTGCTGCCTGAACAGCACCACCGGAAGGTGGATCAGATCGTCAAAGTCTACCGCCTGATAGGCGCGTAGCGTTTCCTGGTAGCGCGCGTAGATGCGCGCATTGAGTTTGGCCCCGTCGTTATCAGCCTGCTCAGCAGCTTGCTCCGGTGAGACGAAGGCGGACTTCCAGTTCGATATCTGCGTCTGCATATCGCGTACCTCCTGCTTGTCCCCGGAGTTGGCCAACTCACTGTATATTTTCCAGGTGTCGCTGCTGTCGAAAATGGAGAACTGCGGTTTGTAGCCCATCAGTTTGGCTTCGGCGCGCAAAATGTGCATGCCCAGCGAATGGAAGGTACTCACCACCAAGCCTTTGGTGCTGGTGTTTTTCAGCAGCTCTCCTACGCGTTCACGCATCTCATTGGCGGCCTTGTTGGTAAAGGTGATCGCGGCAATGTTGCGCGGCTCGTAGCCGCATTCGTTCACCAGATAGGCGATCTTGTGGGTGATGACGCGCGTCTTGCCGCTGCCCGCCCCTGCCAGCACCAGCAAAGGGCCGTCGAGGTGAGTCACTGCATCGCGTTGAACCTGGTTGAGCTTGCTTAACATTCAGGGAGGCTGGGAGGAAGATTTATTGCGTAAAGCAGCTATGATACCAAAGGTGAAGGACATCTGATTATTTTCGTGGACACGGCCCGCTCCTACATGCACTCTATCCCTCGTCGCCCTGACCTGAAGTACGCGGTATTTTCATAATAGGCAGCACGGTCATTGTCTGCATCCCAACCCGGCACGCCCAGTAACGGTACCGGGGAAAGGTCACGCGTGCTTTGGCAATTCTGAGGCGTGACAAGATAATCAGTTAGCAAATCATCCAAGTGACGCAACTGCTGCGCCAGCGACCATCCGAAGAACTCCTGTTCCACTGCCAGCAACAGCCCTTGCCCGGTCATGCCGACATAAGGTTGCAGCGCCTTTTCATACAGTCCGTGGCCGAACATATAGAAACCCATATTTGCACGCAGCTGCACACGCATCTTCCAGAACAGTTCCTTCCATTTAAAACCTCGCAGCAACCCTGCCAATTCGGGATCGGAATATACGACCAGCACACCGGACTCATCTAGCAGGGTATTCACATCGCGAACCACGCCTCGCTGGCTCCCCGATTCAGCATTCCCAGCAGAACCTTCCTGCATCAACGCATGATAATGACGCGCATTGATCGCTGCCTTTGCCTTGGGAAAGGTCATCCATACCAGCGCATTGAACAAGTCGTGCCAATTGTCCTTGCGCGTCGGCACTTCTCCCGTCAGGTAACAGCGTGGTTCATATTGCGCTTCAAAGGGCAGCTTACCGGGTTGGTGAGCGACGAAGCGTAATTGTGCTCCACTCTGCACTGCTATACCTGATGGTTGCGCCATTAGCAGCGCATTGCATTCTTGCAGAGTGGGGAAACCAGCCGCCTCAAGATTGGCAAGTATTGGGTGTAGCGGGGCAAATAGCGGAGATTGCAAAAGAGCTGCCCGGTTCCATTCAGGAGCTTGTTTTATATGCATAAACAATGAATGTTGAATCCAGCCAACATCTAGAAGATCAAGGGCTGACTCTAACGATGAGTCCAAGCTTGCCGATGCGATCGGCAAAAGCCTGCAGATGCCCAGCAGGAAGCTTGGACAGGCGTGGTGCTTCGGTTTGCATCGAGGGACGCGCCAGAGTGTAAAGCAGAACGCCTTGGGGTTTGTGCCCATCGCGCAACAGTGCTGAAACGAACTCCAGGTAGTCGTCCTCATCCTGCCGTAATGGCGGCTCACTGTCGAGCGTGAACCAGCAGGTTTGAAGCCAGGTCGGGCAGCATGCAATAGCGGCGATGAGGTTGTCGCGAACTTTGTTGATGCTGGTCTTGGTATCGTTGATAAGTTGCATCCCCGCCTCGCTGGCGCGATCCAGCTTGAACCACACTTCACCGTTGAGTTTAGCGAGATCGCGCAAACCCTGCTGGATTTCACTGCGATACAGCAGGCTACCGTTGGTGATCAGCACGGTTTTTACCTCTGCAGGCAAAGCAATTTCGCGGCGCGCACGCGCGATAATCTGAATGACCTGAGTGAATTCGGCTGCACTGGTTGGTTCACCGTTGCCGGAGAGCGCAATATCATTGATGCGCTGCGACCCAACAGGAACGCGGCTATGCATGATATCGCCGTATAGCAGTTCATAGAGGAAACCCCGCAGCTCACTTTCTAGAACGACCAAGTCTATAGGCGGTGCCGTGCCGCGAGTAAGATTGGGAACCTGGCAATAAATACAGCGCCAGTTGCAGGCATTGTTGGTGTTGAGATTGATGCCGACAGAAACACCGCCAGCGCGGCGTGATATCACCGGATAGACATAGCGCAAAGAAGCGCTGTCTCGGTCGTGATTGGTTGTGCTGAGAGAATTGCCTGTCCTAATCATAGCTGAAGGGTCGCTCAAGACAATCAGGATTTTCCGAGGGGTAGATACTTAGCTGGATCGACCGGCTTACCGAAACGACGTACTTCAAAATGCAGTTTGACCTTATCTGTGTCGGTACTACCCATCGCGGCGATCTTTTGCCCACGCGTAACAATCTCCCCTTCCTTCACCATTATCTTGTCGTTGTGCGCATAGGCACTGAGGTAAGTCTTGTTGTGCCTAATAATGATTAGTTTGCCATAACCGCGCAACCCGCTGCCGCTGTATACCACCTTACCGGCTGCGCTGGCGACAATCGGCTGACCTAGTTTGCCTGCTATGTCGATTCCCTTGCGATTGGCCGACTCGGAAAATTGACCAATCAGTTTACCCTGTGTTGGAATGGTCCATTCAAGCCCTGGCTCTTCAGGCTCTTCGGGACCTTCAGCGTCTGTTGCTGGCTCAGCGTCAGGTTTGGATACGGGCATGCCTTCTGTTTTTGCAACCATGACAGGAAAGGTTCTCTGTTCCTGAACTTTTTCAATCTGCGCCACAGCCGCCTCGGTATACGCATACTTGACCACCTTAGGCTGCTCTTTCATCATATTTTCGATTGGCCTTGCCTCTGCCATCGCAGGAGTGTTTCCAGAGGTCGGTCTTCCCGGGAACAAGCGGATTTCCTGCCCTATTGAGATCAAGGTTGGATCTTCAATGCGATTCAATTCAGCCAGTTCATGGTAATCAAAACCGTAATTGAAAGCGATGCTATACAGCGTATCGCCCTTTTGCACGACATGCACTGCTGGCCTCCAATCTTTTTTGCGCGGGCCAATTTTTCGTGTCGCATCAGTCGCAACGCCAGCCTCTTCACGTCCAAGGATAGGCGTGCGATGCCCTTTTGAAGAACAACCTGCCAATATGATCGCCATCAGTAGTAATGTGCTGAATCGACTGAATGTCATGCTTTGCCTATTAATAGCGGTACGAATTTCACTGCTTCCAGTTTTGTTTCGCGAAATCCGTGCGCATCGCGTTCGATCAAATACAGCCACTGCTCCTGCACCCCGACTGGCACGACCATTCTACCACCAGGCGCCAGTTGTTCCCGTAACGCAACTGTCATCGCGGGTGCTGCGGCAGCCATGATGATGCCATCAAAAGGCGCGGCCTCTGGGAAACCTGCGTTGCCATCCGCATAGCGCACGCTAACGTTACGTATTTTCAGGTCACGCAACTGCCTTCTAGCGCGTTCATACAGAGGTTGTATCCGCTCCACGGTATGAACCTCGTGTGCCAGTTGCGCCAATACGGCAGCTTGGTATCCGCAGCCAGTACCTATCTCCAGCACGCGCCCCAGTGGCTTTCCAGCACGCAATACCTCGATCATGCGTGCCACGATGTAGGGTTGGGAAATGGTCTGGTTGAAATTGATCGGCAGAGATACGTCATCGTAAGCGCGGCTCGCCATCGCCTCGTCTACAAACAAATGGCGCGGTACCTCAAACATCGCCGCCAACACTGCTTCGTCCGTGATGCCCTGCTCGCGCAGCCGCTCGATCAGGCGCGCACGAGTTCGCTGCGAGGTCATGCCGATGCCGTTAAGTCTTGTATTCATTATTGAGACTGGTTCAGCCAACCACGCACGGCATCGAGCTGGTTGTATTGGGTAAGATCGATTTGCAATGGGGTGATCGAAACACGCTGCTGGGACAGAGCATGGAAATCCGTTCCCTCCCCGGCATCTTGTGCTTTGCCTGCCGCACCAACCCAGTACACCGTTTCGCCGTGTGGATTGCTGGCCTTAATCACCGACTCGGCCTTGTGCCGCTTTCCAAGGCGCGTCACCTCCATGCTTTGCCGCTGGCTGGTATGCAACTGATCGTAGGCGACATCAGGAACGTTAACGTTGAGCAGCCAAGGATGGCTGTGGGTCTGCCCGGCAAAGCGTTGTACCAATTCGGTGGCAACTCTGGCTGCGGTCTCATAATGCGCAAACTCCCTGCCGACCAGCGAGACCGCAATCGACGGGATGCCAAGCAGAAATCCTTCAGTCGCAGCCGCCACCGTGCCCGAATAGATAGTGTCGTCGCCCATGTTGGCTCCGGCATTGATACCGGAAACCACCATGTCGGGCTGCTGATCCAGCATACCGGTAACAGCCAGATGCACGCAATCTGTGGGAGTGCCATCGACGTAATAAAAACCGTTTGCGGCACGGCGCGCCTTGAGCGGGCGATCCAGCGTGAGCGAATTGCTTGCGCCGCTGCGATCCCGTTCGGGAGCAACCACCACAACTTCGGCGATCCTCGCCAGATGCTCGGAGAGGCAGATTAAACCGGGAGCAAAGTAACCATCGTCGTTGCTAATCAGGATGCGCATCGGGGTCGGGAATGGACAGAGATGTATCTAAGCGATTGTGCCATAAGCTCAGGGTATTTTGTGCGCTGGTCAGCGGGATTCTTAGTCCTCAAGCGAAACGTTGCGTGTCTCGGGAAGGAAGACCAGCCCAATAACAAATGCCATCGTCAGTAAACTGACCGGATACCACATCCCGGACAATGCATTCCCCGCTTTTACGCTGAGCAGTGTAATCAAAAACGGCGACATGCCCCCTATCCAGCCGGCGCTAAGGTTGTGCGGCAAGGAAACTGCCGTGTATCGCGTGCGCGCCGGGAATAATTCGGCCAGCACGGCGGTTTGTGGACCGGTGATAAGCCCTACTGCGGTTAGCAGGATCAGCAGCAGCAGAAATAGCATGACGCGATTGGTCTGGAGCGGGTCGGCATGCTCAGTCCAACCCTCCAATTTCAATGCTTCGGTAAGTAAAGCGGGTTGAAAACCGGTAACCTCGCTTTTGCCAACACGAACTTGGGTGACAGGTGGTTTCTCTGACGGATAAAGGGTGTATGACACGCCGAGCTTTGCGAGCAACTCTTGATTTCGTTCGCAATCGTTGCTGGTTTTGGTAAACGGATCATAGACGCAGGATGTGCCGTACAGCGACACCGGTACTTCTTGGTTGAATCGTTCCAATGCCGGATTGCCGTAGTGCATCAGCCCTTTGAATACCGGGAAGATGGCCAGGCAGCCAAGCAGCAAGCCGGCCAACAGAACCGGCCTGCGACCGATACGATCCGACAGCCAGCCAAAAAAAATGGTCAGCGGAAAAAGCAACAGCGTACTCATCATTACTAGGGTAGATGCGGTCTGGGGATCAAGCCTGACCACGTTTTTCAAGTAAACGCTGGTATAGACCTGCGAAGAAAAGAACAGCAACGAACCGCCTGCCGAGATGCAGAAGAACAGCAGTGCCATACGGCCCAAAGTATGGCGGTTGGCCAGACATTCACGCAGTGGCGCCTTGGACAAGGTATGCTTCTCGCGCATGTGGATGAACACTGGCGACTCGAACATGTTGATCCTGCTCTTGATCGAAATCAGCAACAATAAAATGGAAATCAGGAATGGTACGCGCCAGCCCCAGGCTTGAAAATCTTCAGCGCTCAAATACGATTGCAGCAACACCACCTGCAAAGTGGAGACCAGGATACCCAAAGGCCCCATCAATTGCAGCACGCTGGTATATGCACCGCGTTTATTGATGGGTGCGTGCTCGGTAAGATACACTGCCGAGCCGCCGATCTCGCCACCCACCGCAAATCCCTGTAGCAAACGCAATATCAGCAGCAATACCGGCGCCAGCATGCCGACTTGAGCATAAGTAGGTAATAGTCCGACGCAGAAAGTTGCAACCCCCATCAACACAATCGTTGCGATGAATACCGGGCGGCGTCCATATTTATCACCCATCGCCCCGAACAATGCCGCACCCAGCGGACGCACCAGCATGGCAACGCCAAAGGTGGCCAGGCTCGCCAGCAAAGCCGCATCCGGATTCTCCTGGGGAAAGAATAGTGTGCTGAAATAGGTGGCTAGCGAAGCATAGGCGAGGAAGTCATACCATTCCAGAAAAACGCCAAAACAAGCCGCGATGGCTACCTTGCGCTGTATGACAGATGCCTGAGGTGTAGGAAGGCTAGTGGACAAGATTGAAGTTCATTGAATACACATGGTTGAATCGAACTGGTCGGGGCGAGAGGATTCGAACCTCCGACCACGTGCACCCCATGCACGTACGCTACCAGGCTGCGCTACGCCCCGAGGGCGCGGATTATATCAGAGCGAATAGCTATGAAGACAAATCATTCTCAACAGTTTTAAAAAATTGCTCTTGATTTATACCAGCGCATGAATATAGCCCGTCTTGGCCGGCCTTGTCGGCAATATCAATACGCCCAACTCATGCCTGCCATGACTTGTTTGCGGTCATAGTCATAGCGTAGGTCAGTGGTACTCTGAGCCTCGTAAACCAGTTCGGTCCAGAGCGCGGTGTCTTTGGTCTGTTTCAGCTCCGCCTTGAGCTTCAAAACATTCCCGCTATAGGTTTTCGCTGCTTGCCCGGCAACGTCAAACGCAAAGCCTTTAGGATAATCGCGTCCCCAATGATGCAACGCCAGCCTGGCCTTAAAGCGATCCTGCTCGTACAATATCCGCGCACCGTAACGGCTTTCCTGGTAATCACCATAACCAACGTTGTTGTCCGCACGAAGGGTGTGATCGAAGTCCAGATACACCAACCAGTCGGGGGATAACCGGCTGCGCAGTGTGGCGCCAAACGTATTGTAAGTATAGGCAAGCAGTGAGGTAGTTAATAAGGCTTGCGCGTCGCGCGAACGGCGGTTGGAATAATCACGCACCGAATGATCGAAGGACAGGTTCAAACTGGTCTTGTTGGCGACCGGAATACTGGTATCGGCGCCTAGGGTGTAATAGCTATGATCCTGTTGCGGTGCGCCAGGCGGGTTTTCATAGTCGTTAAGCGTGTATTTCCCATTCAAGCCATAATCAATATCACCTATGTTGTGTTTGTATTTGGCTTCGACACCATAGCTGACATGGTTGTATAGGCCGGAAATATCCCTGCCGCTTAGGGTAGTGGTTTTTCCCAGACCGGAATCATGATCAACGTATGTCCGCTTATGATTTTCGATCAGCGCGCCGACATAAAGCGTGTCCTCATATTTTCCTTCGCTTGCCAGGATATACTCAAAACCACCATGCAACCCCATATTGTATTCGCTGGCATTACCAAGGCCAGCCCCTAGGTACAAATTCCCGTCAGCCGTTGCTGAGCCGATTATTCGGCCGCCTTGGTTACGGTTTTTTGCCCAATCCGCCTTTAATTCGTAGGGAACAAAAAATCCAGATTTGGGCTGTGGAATTACGGTCGGGTTTGTTCCTAAGGGCAGCGCAGAGTAATCGACATAGGAAGCCCGCGGCGCCTGATAAGCATTGCTGTCATATCCCAACCCGGTCGCAACGGACCAAATGATATTGTCCCGCTCGATCTTCGGCGCATCCTCAGCCACCTCAGGTGTAATTGTCACGGGCACCGGCTCTGCTGCAACAGGCTTCGGTAAGGTTTCTGCATTTACTGCAGCTGGCAGTGCCATCGCAACAATAAATACTGTGGCATGAAATGGAATAATTTTATGCATGATAAAACACCTTTCTTGGCTGATATTCATATGTGGATCGTTCAAGGCCCATCAAATTTCTGTATTTCTTCATCGACACCGCGTAGCGTGGGATCAAGCTGTCGCGCTTTTGCCAACTCTACACGGGCGTCGGCATCACGCCCTGATTGACGCAAAGCGCGTGCAAGTTCAAGCCGCAATCTCGCATCAGCAGGATCGGAGGTAACTGCACTTTCCAGAACCTGCACCGCCTCACGATTTTTTTTGTCCAGCAGTAAAGCTCTGCCCAAGAAACGCAACGCTTTAGTATTGTTTTGCTCAAGCGCGACTGCCTTGCGCAATGCCGCCACCGCTTCGACGGGCTGATTATTTTCGATGTATGCATTGCCCAGATTGAACCACGCCAGAGAGTATGACTCATCGCGTGTCAGGATTGACTGGTAAAGCCGGATTGCCTCATTGTACTCTTTGCGTTTTGCGTAGCGTACCGCCAGATTGAGCTGCGCCTGCTGATAATCCGGCCTGATGCTCAATGCTTTGCTGTAGGCATCCATCGCCTCTTTGTCACGGTCAGTATTACCATAGAGGACACCGAGATTAAACCATGCCTGCTCGTAATCCGGCCGCAGGCGCACTGCGGCCTTAAAGGCCGCTTCGGCGCGTTCGTTTCTTTTCTCGCGCAAATAGGTAATGCCTATGTTGTACCAGGCTTCTGGGTACTGCCGCCTTGTCTTCAAGGCTGCTTCGTATGCGGCCCGTGCCGCAGTGTAATCATTCTTGGCCGCATAAGTAAGTCCCAGATTGAGCTGTGCTTCGGGGTAACTGCCTGCGGATGTTTTCAGCGCCCTCTGGTATTCTGAGATTGCCTTATCGTAATTCTTCTCGCCGTAGGCGATGCGGCCCAGATTAAAAAAAGCGTCTGCCCGAGTCGGATCGCGTTGCAGCAACCATTCGAATTCGGTACGCGCTTCCTGCCAGCGCTTGTCTGACAATAATAACTGGCCAAGCGCCGAATGTGCCCGAATGTATTCCGGATCGAACTGGATCGCGCGGCGCAAGGCTTGCTCGGCATCACGCCGCTTGTGCTGAGCTTGCAGCAGCGATGCCAAGTTGACCAGTGCCGGTGAGTAATTGGGCGCAAGCTCCAGAATCTTGCGATACTGAACCATTGCGCGCGCCTGCCCTTCCGGGCTATCAGGTTCAAGGGTTGCAAGACCTACTCGCGGCGCAGGATCAGCCGGGCGCAGGCGGATCGCCGCTTCAAATGCAATCTTGGCCTCGACTCGCTGATCCAGACTACGCCGCGCCACACCCAAGCTGTACAATGCTCTCGCCTTGCGCTCTCCACTGGACATCTGCGCGGCTTTTTCCAAAGCCGAAGCTCCGGTCGTTTTATCGCCCTGCTTAATCAGCAGGATCGCCAGATTGTACTGCCCCTCGAAATGGGCCGGTTGCTGCACCAGCAGCGTTCGATAGCCTTCGATGGCTTCACGGATACGCCCGGTTCGGGAAAGCACCAGTGCCCGGTTGAACAACGCGCTCACATCCACTGGAGTAGCTCCAACCGCCTGATTGAAATAGTCGAGTGCCCCCGAAACATCGCCCTTCTTAAGATACAAAACACCCAGGTCGTTTAGCGCACGTGAGCTATGCTGGCGAGCCAGGATGCTCAGATACAACCGTTCAGCTTCCGGCCATTTTCCTTCGGCAAGCAGCGCTGCGGCAAGCTGCTGATCTGAATCCGATGTTCTGGAAACGAGGGGCTCCGAATCGTCATGCGCTACAAGCACCTCGTTATCCGGTGTAGACGATGGCGCTACTGGCTGGATATCGATCACGGTTACCTTGTCAGCATCGTACTCGGCGCGGAATTGCACATACAGCAGCAGCAAAAAAAGGCCCAGGATCACGATTAACACGGGCACAAAGCTTTCCCGGAATAGCCGCATCCATCGTGCGCCACTACCCATCATGCCATGTCCCCTTTCGTTATGGCCTGAAGTGCCGGCCGCAAACCACGTCCATTAACGTTTTGTATTTCCAGCCCAGGACGTACATTGATTTCGAGCAGCTGCGGCCCATCAGGAGAAATAGATATATCCACGCCCAGATACTTGAGCGGCACCGCCTGCGCCGCACGTTTTGCCAGTTCGATGACTTCTGGCCAGAACGGCAGAGTCCGCCCGATCAGCGGGATGCCGCTGTCAGGATGCCGGTCTATAGGCTGTCCCAGGAAACGGGCATGCGTCGTAATTCCGGTGGAAATATCAATGGCAACCCCGAGTGCACCCTGGTGCAGATTTGCCTTGCCGTCAGACTGGCGCGTAGGAATGCGCGTCATCGACATGGCTGGCACGTTGTCGCACATGATCAAGCGCACGTCTGCAAGTCCGAGCGGGCTCAACTCTTCCATAACAGGATGTTGCGTAATCCGGCTTTCGATGATGGCGCGATCGCCCAGGTCGAATGAATAAACCCCGTAGATAATGTCCGTGATATGTTTCTGCAAATCAAATACCGTGTACACTTTGCCGCTGATTCCAAGCCAATCCCGGCCGCTCCGCCCCACGATCACGATGATGCCGTTGCCGCCGCTTCCCTGCGCAGGCTTGATGACGAAGTCATGATAGGGGGCAAGATCCTGTTCCAGGTTACGCAGTTCAAAGAAAAAACTATAAGTACGATAGGTTTCCGGCATACGCACTCCTGCAGGAACCAGAATTTTCTTGGCGAGCAGCTTGTCGTCCGCAAGCGGATAATGGCGGCGGTCATTGCGCGTGTAGACGTAATGGAGATTACGCCGGTTCATCGACAGTACTGTTGCGGCGTGCTCGTGAGCACCGCTCAAGAGCGATATAAATGTTCGCAGTGAGCTCATTTTGGCGCATCCAGTATCAGTCGGCGGAAACGCAGGAATTCCATAACCCGAATGCCTATCCATTTTCCCAGCCACAGGTTTAGCGCAATCACTACCAGCAACAGTTCGGGGAACGCAAGTATCAGGCTTTGCATGAACAACGAGTCCATTACTGCGTAACATGCCGCGATCACGATCAAGGTCATCAGCGTAATATGCGCGACCTTCATTGCCCCCTGCTCGGCCTCCATCAGTGCGACTCGTTCTGCGGTAATCGCAAGTATGGCAATCGGGAACAGGGTCATATGCGCGAGTTCGAAAAGGCCGAGTTGTACACCACCCACTGTCATCACCATCATGACGATCACTACGGTGGTTAACATGATCGCCATCTTGGGTGAATGCAATAACTGCAGCCAGTCGAGCGCTCGGCGCACCACCGCTGACACCAGAATGATCACCAGAAAGCCGATCATCCCCCATAGCAAACCGGTTTCGCGGGCAGCAGACGCGATCAACGCAGGTAGAAAAGTGCCAAACGTCTCGAGACCGATCACATTGCGAAAAACCACCGTCACAAGTGCACCGAGCGGAAGCATGAGCAATATTTTCAGAAGATTCTGGGAAATACCGACGCGCTCGAAAAACGCGTACAAATTGGTGATATTCAACGTCGACTCGCTCAAGGCCGTCTGTGTATCGGGCTGCGGCACAAGTTGTTTGGTGACATTAAAAAAATACTGGAAGTTTACGTTGGCAGTGTGTCTGAACATCACCAGGTCGCCATAGTAGAGCGTCAGATAATTTGCCGGAATTTCCGCGAAGTGGTCGTTGATGGTATCAAATGGAACCCAGTGGCCGCTGATGTAAACTTCGACCCACTGATGGGTGGTCCGCTTGCTTCCCTGCTGCATGACCAAGCCACCCACTAATCGTGCAGGGATGTTCAGCTTTCGCGCCATCGCGACGAACAAGCGGCTCTTGCCATTGCAGCTTGCCTCACCGAGCTTGAGCGCCGTCAAAGCATCGGTGTAGCCAGAAAAGTTCCGGTTGGCCAACTTGTCCTGCAAGTGCCTGTGGATACGTGTTACAGCATCCAGAATAGTCGGCTTTTCTGCGGGAACAATACGGCGCAAGGCTGCTTCGATCTCTGGGTCGTCCTTCTGAATACCTGGTTCGGCCACAAGGTAAGAAGCAAGCGCGGCTGGATATGAATCCGGGATGGCAATATCCTCGGGTATATTGAACCGTACATGACGTGCGCGCACTGCGTAGGCGTAAAGTACAGATTGTTGACCACGCACGTTCTCGGCTTTCCATGATGCCTCGCGATTAAGTGGGTCAGATTTCAGTTCTGCAGTAAAAGCACCGGAAGAGTTCTGTTCGTTGTCGACCGATTGGCGCGAATCTGTTTTGGGAAGATAGGTATGAATAGAAATATCATCCCCATGTCCGTCGACCTGCATGCTGACTT
>Ga0224495_10000830_pt1 | contig 23288 bp, 21 predicted proteins | sample SF_Jul11_sed_USG_FD_168128 | JGI IMG/M metagenome (GOLD analysis project Ga0224495, IMG submission 168128) | Sediment microbial communities from San Francisco Bay, California, United States - SF_Jul11_sed_USGS_4_1 | ecosystem: Environmental > Aquatic > Marine > Sediment | place: USA: California...
GCAGAAGGTATGGACTGGTTTCATCTGCGAGCCTATTCGTGTATTTGTGCTTTTTAGTCTCGGTTACCATTGCTATATCCTTTCCGGCAAGTGCGACAACAGGCATTGCCAGCAAGGTCAATATTGCTACGATGTTCAAAGTGCGCGGCGTACAGTTTCCAACTGGAGTAAACCATGCCGGCATAATTCAACACTCCTTCATTGGCCTCTTTAAAAAAGTCTTAATTGCTATCTGACGACCTTTACAGGTCTTAAATGTCTTATCGATAATCTCCTGAAGTTTTTCTTCGCTCGCCGTGGGGAAATCCGTTGGAATATTTACGAGCCAGTCCGCGTCCCACACAATCCTGAACTCAACGGTATCTATGTCTTTTGCGCTGTGATGGTTTGCTATAATTCGGCAGATATGCTCTATCGTCGCTTCTTCCAGGCCATACTTTTCTAAAATTCTCCTTGCAATAACCGGTCCTTCGATTTGCTGGTACTTTCCCGCTGATGATCCATATTTACGCTGGGCCTCAGCAATCCCGATATCATGCAAAATCGCCGCTGCTTTAATCACCATCGGGTTGCCACCTTCAGCCTCCCGAATCTTTTCAGCGTAGTTCAAGACGCTAAGTGTGTGCTCAATTCGCTTTTCATCCCCCCCAAAGACCTCTTTCATCTCATCTTTTAGCTTATCGGCAATAATGTTCAACTCTCCTCCGGGAGATACTCCAAGGCACTGTTCGGCGTATTGACACCATTCTGCACAGCCAAGGTCTATTTTTGGATTATCTACTGATTGGCCACACTTGCGGCATTTTAGTTTCGGCTCATCCTTGAAAAACTCCACACTGCCACCGCAGGCGGGGCACTTCACTTCGAAAATATCTTCCGGTTTCCAAAATCTTTGGTCTTGTCCGGGACATCTAACCATAATCTATCCTCATTTCTTTACAGCAAATCACGGTTACCTATGCACGAATCATCGTTAGAAGCATTTTGAATTTTTCTTCTGCGGCAACTGCGTGGGGCACATTACCGGGCATGATAATAATCTGGCCGGCCGAAACATTTACATCTTCACCGCCTATGGTCAGCTGCGCCGCTCCGTCAATAATTTGAACAACTGCGTCAAAAGGCGCTGTATGTTCACTTAGTTTCTGACCCCTGTCGAATGCAAAAAGCGTAAGTGTGCCTGTCGGTTTATCCAGTATCGTCTTGCTGACAATCGAATTTTCTGCGTATTCGACCATGTCCGCCAATCTTTGCGCTTTACCCAGGCACTCCTGCAGTACGGTTGATTTTCGCTTTTCGTCGCTCATTTATTTCTCCTCTTCAGATTCATTACGTTCTTTTTTTTTTCGTACGCCGGTGATCCGACAGTGCATCCAGCGTAATACCCGTTAGATAGCCGCTTATAGATTCCTGCAGCCCAATAAGTTTTGCCCTTACTGAACAGCCTTTCTGTTTTGTACAGGCGTCAACACCCAGGAGGCATCTATTCAAGCTTATCGGCCCTTGAATCGCTTCTACTACTTCCATTAAACTTATCATCTCCGGCTCTCTGGTCAATTGAAATCCACCTTTAGGCCCCATGCAGCTTTTCACTAACCCGGCTTTTTGGAGCTTCTGCATCAGCTTGCAGGCTAATTGATACGAAATATCTTCTTCAACCGCTATGGCCCTCGTCGAGACAGGTTCGTTTCCATAATGTGCAGACAGATTCACTACTGCCCGCAGTGCATAATCAGTATTTCGCCTTAAAACATCCATCTTCAACCTTTAAAAAGCCGTAAATAGGCTCTCAAGCCGCTGTTTTTATTATATACGACTAAAATAGTCCTATATGTTCGCATTGTCAACATAAAAAAAAGATTTTTTGAAAAATATTTTTCGGCACGAGCTGAAAAAGGGTGAAATCCATCCAGCCTGTGGATGCCTTTCGTTAGTCAACTACAGTAACAGCACCGGCGGAAGAAATGCGAATTTGCTTTTGAAGGCCTTTAGCGGACACAAAACAGTATTCACCGGGCCCTTTCAATATCACATCGTCCTTATCTACCACTATTTCAATATTTTGTTCAGAATTTCTGTGGCGGATTACATTAGCCATTAAAAAGGCCTTTTCGAGTCCGTCACCTGTTTTGTAGTTTGCCACTTCATCCGGCTGAGCAAGGCGCTTTTCATCGTAAATTGAAGCGTCACTTATTTGTTCAAGCCACGTATATACCTCATCGTTTGACTTTGAGTCTGCCATTTTGATTGAGACCGGGTTGCGTTCAACAGCGGCCTTTATGTACGGGGCCCAATCAGAGGTTTCCATATCACGATATGCGTAAAATGCAAGGTCAGCGGTGATACTACTCTGGCGTATCTGCTGGAGATAGTTAATTATCTGTTCCCTGCTATGGTCTACAGAAATTTCGATAGGATTAGCAGACATGAACTTTTTGTCCGAAGAAGGCAGATTAGCCTCTATGTGCACAAAATCAGCCAACTCGTCTACAAACTGCTGCGCGTCAGAGATTACCGGCTCAATATATTTTCGCAAATTTTCTCTGTCTACCTGATTTTTGACGTCAATTTTTTTCTTCTCCATTAATATTTCCAACTCGTCGCAGCGAATTCTGCCGGGAAGTTCATAGTTGACGAAATCCTCATCCGAAACCTCTGCGAGCAATTTTTCATGCGTTGCATCGGCTATTCGAAAGTTGCTTGAGTGCTCGTAATGGAAAAGTATCTCGGCCTTTAAGAACTGAGGCTGTCCGTGACAATCACGGCAGAGTTGGAAGAATTTTTGGTAGTCCCGATTAGAACGCAAAAAACTTGCAAAAAGAGGTAGTGTCAATTCTGTTGACAGATACGAATTAAGCCGCCTGATGAAGTGCTCATAGGCTTTCCTGTCTATAGTTGCATCATCATATATACAATGCACATAACCTGACGGATGTGTTATGATTGTAACGTTTTCGTTACGCAGGGCCCGCTGAGCTTTATTTGAGATAGCTGTACCGTTAAACCACATGGTTTTCGTAACGAGCCTTCTATTATTGGTCAGAATTCCGCCCTGCATATCGATGAAATTCTGTGAGTGAAGGGGGGTAAGTATCATGTAGATATCTTCAAGAGGTATTCGGCATACGATAAACGCCGCCGCCACATATAAAGCCGCAAGTGATACACATTCGCCGGCTGCCGTCATGTATCCCTTCTTGAGACGAAAGGCATTCATGGCCTCAACGGTTTCGGTCTTCCAGTATGGAATGATGTCACTATCATATTTATCCAGACCGAAGTGCCGGCGAATATCAACATCAAAATAATATTGGTCTCCGTGGTAGCCAAACAGTGCATTGCTTTGGCCGATATCATCGGGCGAAATAAACTTCTCGAACCGTTTGAGCTCTTTGGCCTTGCTCGTAAGACCCCACGTTTCAAGGTCGAGATTGAACTCGAATTCATCCATTATGAATTGTTTGAGCCGCATCAGTTTTTTATAGCTGCTTTTGCCCTCCAGCTTTTTGAAACAATCCACATCTCGCCACTGCCAGATAATCGGGCTCATAATATCAGCCAGAACCAGGCTGTACATCAGCTCAGGAAACACAAAAATTTCCATGTCCGAAAGCGTTATCGCGGAAGTATATTTTTCCAGTTGCTCCGAATCCATTTTCTCTTAACCGGAATCACTTTATACCATAGACTAAGAACATATTTTAGTCTTATTCATATAAATTGCAAATTTTAAGTATAAACGAATAAGTTGAAACACCCCAAAAACGGGGTATTAAGCTTTCTTTATCACTTAACCAACGCCGATATAAGTTTGTCCATTTCACCGGCAGCGCCCTTTCTTACCATTTTGCCGACCTCTATCGCCTGCCGGATTTCATCATCATCAATTGCCAATTCGCGAGCTTTATCGACATGATACTTGACGCAGGGGTGACAATTTGCGGATACTGAAGCACCTATCGCAATCAGTTCTTTTATCTTAACATCCATCATCTCAACTTATCTCCTTACTTACTATTTGCCAAAATTTCCGGAAGTTCTTCCACAAAGACCTTTATTTGGTCACGAACCCTTCGAAATTCCGCCATAATCTCTTCTTCGCTGCCTGTCGCGAAATAAGGATCATCAAATGCTTTGTGGAAGAGTTTTGCTCGGCCGGGAAATACAGGACACTGCTCCCTGGCATTATCACAGACCGTAACGACATAATCGAAGTCGATACCCACAAGGTCATCGATGTGCTTGGATGTGTGGTCCGAAATGTCAACACCTGCCTCGGTCATCACTTCTATTGTCTTGGGATTAACTCCAATCGGGCGGATTCCCGCAGAGTAGGCCTCAATCACATCAGGTTTCAAATGTTTGGCCCAGCCCTCGGCTATCTGGCTGCGACAGGAATTACCTGTGCAAAGAAACAGCACCTTAATCTTTTCTTTAGCTTCACACATTGTCTTTTCCTTAAATCTGTTAACAAAGCCATATAGACCGGCATTGTCATTTCTAAGAACAAAATTCGGACAGCTCACAGTCCCGACATCTCGGCCGGTACACACCGTCGCAGTCCTCTACGATACCGACTCTTGTCAACGCAAAATCATACTTTACAGGGTCTGTAGGTTCAATTTCCGCAAAAATTTCTGTTATTTTTATTGCTGCTGATAAAGAAACGGTTTTACGGTCATGGAACCCCAAAATCCCGCACAATCTGGCCATATGCACGTCAACCGGCACAATGAGCTTGTTTTTATCGACCGTTTTCCATAAACCCACATCAACATCATCATCCCGCACCATCCATCGCAGGAAGAGGTTGAGCCGTTTGCAGACGCTGCCGCCTGTGGGACTGGCTAACAAGTACTTCAATCCACGACTTACTTGACCGTTATGAAAGCCGGCATACTTTTCCTGCAGCGAATCACAAAATTTCGACAACGCCGGAATAATATTCTCATCGTTTTTGTTGTAGCCCAATAGAAAGTGTTGCTCTATACTGCCGCTTTGCTCAAAAACATTTCTTAATAACTGCAGCAAATCCGAGATGTCCCGGCCTGTCGTGAAACGATGTTTAAAATCAGCCAGGATTTTCCTTTCGGCTTTGCCAAAATCTCTTACAAACGCATAAGGACTTTTTCCCATACGTCCTAAGAGGTCGGCCAGACTATTTTGGATCTGCTGTACTCTGCCGTACGCAAGGTCTGCGGCCAAAAGTGCGACAACCTCCATGTCCGCAGGATTGGAGTACTCATATACAAATTGCAGGGGGTCGCTGCCGATAAATTCCCGGCTGTTATAGCGGGTGTAAAGTCTTTCCAGACAATCTTTAATCTGCGAAGATCGTTTACTCACCGAGCACCGCTTCTTTGAAACTGTCAAAACCCATCTCATCTATGACCGCGCCTAACCTCCGACGCGGCTTGCCGTTGGTTTTACGGAATTCGATAATCCTGTCGACCAACGCGAGGGCCTCTTTAGTGGTCAGGTCTTTTGCCAGTTCCTGGGCCAGTCTTGGTTGCCCGCCGCCCTTGCCTCCCACGAGCACTTTCCAGCCCTTAGGCAGGCCCACAAGCCCGATATCCTTAATGCAGGTTTCGGCACATTGGTTTGCACATCCGCTGACGCCGATTTTAAACTTTGCCGGTAATTCGGCGCCGTGGTATTTTTCATCCAGCTTAAGGCCGACGCCGAGACTGTCCTGAATACCTCGTTTGCAGAACGTTGTTCCTGGACAGGCCTTGATACTCCTGACACAAAGACCAACGGCAGCGCCGGGTTTCATGTCGAGGTCGGCCCAGACCTTGTCGACATCTTCCTCGTTCAGGCCGATTATGGCTATCCTTGCGGCACTGGTAATTTTAAGAGCCGCTGCGTTGTACTTCTCGGCGACATCAGCCAGCTTACGCAGGGTCTGTGGCTTAACAACGCCGCATGGAATATGGGGTGCCACCGCAAACGTCTGTTTGTCCCGCTGCAATATCACTCCCTTGTCACCGTCTTGCAACATGTCCATCTCCTGTCAATAGGGTGTTCTGAATTTTTCAAAAGGCCAGGCTTACGGCGTCAATTTACGCTTAATGTTTATGGCCGGCTTCCCCGAAATAGGCAGTCTCAAACTCCTTCAACAATGCCTTGAGCTTTTCTACGTTGGAAAGGTCCGTTGTTTGTTTGGCCTTCATACTGTAAACGAGCATTTCGTGCAGTAAGGTCAGCTTCTGGACATATTCCGCATAGGCCTTGCCATCGGACCTGTCTACAGGCTTTATCCGCTGAGACATAAAATAGAAGGTTACGATATGGCATATCTCGTCGGCGTGCTCTTCCTTGTTCTGGACCCAGCGGACAATCTGGTTCATATTTGGTTTGCTCTCCTTCGACAGATCTGTTATCTGATTCATTGATTTCTCGATGGTTGTAATATTCTCCGCCATCATATCGAACCTCTGCGGGTCATCATAAATCCCACACGGGATTTGACAGTGGGAATACACCATCGATGTCAAAATCACCAGACAAGCCAAAACCGCCAACATTACAAATTTTTTTCCAATTGTGTTTTTCATTTTTTGCCTCCTTTGACAAAAGTTCGTTTCCAATTCTTTTAATTACTTACATTAAGAGTGTATGGATTCTTTCAATTCGACATTAATATCACGTTCAAGAGTTTGATTACCAAACTCTTTTATCTCATCGAGGGTGACCGGAGAAGTAGCCCCTTCTTTTGTCGCCACCAAGGCACCAAGGACATTGCCGAACCGGGCAGCCTGGTCGATCGATGTTCCGCGTAGAAGCTTGTAGACAAAACCGGCAGAAAAGGCATCTCCCGAACCGATAGAGTCGGCGAGTTCTACCTTATAGCCCGGCACGTATACTTTTTCGCCTGAAGCAGACATTGCAAAAGCGCCTTTTTCACCAAGCGTTACCACGCAGTATTTGAGAGAATACTTGTCCGAAATTTGATCACAAAAGTCCGGGATATTTTGGCTTGAAATGCTTAGCATCAAGCCGAGCTGGTGGACTTCGTCTTCATTTAGTTTGAGAACATCTGCTTTTTGTAAGGAAAAGCTGACAGTCTCCGGATTATAGCAATCTTTTCGCAGATTTATATCCAAAAATTTTATGCTTCGGTCCGCTGTTTCGAGGAGCTGTTCGATGGTCCTGCGCGATGTTTGATACCTTTGGGCCAACGTTCCGAAACACAAACAATCGGCTGTTGAGACCGCTTCGACAAGCGCATCGGTCAGCTCTATTTTGTCATAGGCAACCTGTGGGACGATGACATAATCCGGTTTGTTATCTTTATCAAAGCTGACCTGAACGGTGCCGGTTGGCAGTTGCTCATCCCACTGAATATGCGTGGTGTCCAGGCCCAGTTGGACAACCCGGTCAAAGGCCTTTCGGCCGAGCTCATCCCGGCCGAGACGACTTACCATAAGGCCTGAATCACCAAGCGAGTTGACTCGATATACAAAATTGAAGGGTGCACCTCCGAGAACAGTGCATGAAGGTAATATGTCCCAGAGTAGTTCTCCAAATGCAAATATGGTCTTTTTCATGTGAAAAACATCCGTTCTATTTCAGGATCCGGTTACTTTGGCTGTCTGTTCTTCGATGTTCTTACGTTCAATCTCCGCCATACGTTCGCGCTTTTTCAGAAAGTGGGCATACATGTCTATCTCTTGCTGTGTCCAGGCGTTGGCCTCTGTATAGTCGCCACAGTACGGCACGAGCAGGTCAATCCAGCAGGCAATCTTGTCCATATCTTCCTTCGAGAGATTCACATCTTCATGTCCCTGTTCAAGCATAGTGATAAGTTTACTTTTGGCAGCGCCCTTGTAGTAGGGGGGAAGCATTGTGGGAACCGACATGTTATTAATCCAGTTCACGAATTCACCATCCTGATTGCCTTGATAATAAAGGGCCTGCTCCGACCTTCCAACCGGCTGAGCCTGTGTCAGGGCCAGATAAGACTCGCTCCATTTACGTTTGGAAACTCTGTCTATAACGTGACTTCCGGAGAGATCAAAGGATTCCGTTTCCTTGCCGTTGTGGCATTTTACACAGTGACGGTCAAGAATCGGCTGGATTTCCTTATTGAAACTAAAACCGCGAGGTGGACCATAAAAAGGCTCAAGTGACTGCGGTCCCGCTTTCATTGCCAGGGTTGTGGTTCTGACCGGAGGGACCTCACTTTTATTTTCGTGACAGCCAATGCACGAGAACGTCTCGCCGGGCTGCAACGTTGACCAGCTTCGCATCGTCTGCACCGCACGGCCTTTTTCATCCAAAGCCTGAAAATAGACCGGTGTTTGTGCCGGAGCGGTAAACATGGACGAGCCGTCCGCATACACAGTAGCGTCGCCTAATACTACCTTGACATCCCAACTGGTGTTACCGACTCCAACCGGCGTACTGGCTAACGAACCGCCACCCGGCCCACTGTTGCGGGTTTCACCGATGCCGGCTGCCCTATACTCTAAAGCAACAACGCGAAGCTTCTTAATAGTCCCTTGCGGAATCCCCTGCAAACCGGGCCCGATGTACACATCCTGCACATAAAACGTTCCTGTTTTCTTGTTGTAGTCCACGAGACTCGGCCGAACGTGTGGTCTCTTGCGTGCGACAACTGGTATGGGCTGATTACAGGAAATCTTTGAATCTGTCGCAAGCAGTTCCCGCCGACCGTCAATTGTCATAAAGTAAATGGCATAGGGGCGAACATACTGTCGATTCGGGCTGCCTTGTGGGTCATACGTAACCAGGAATTCGGTCTCGCTCAATGGATAGGGATACTGAAATTGTTCACCATCCTGTCCGTAAGAATCGACACGAACAGCCTCGGCCTCGCGCACCGGAGCGATAAAATGCACGCCTGAAGCTTCCTGTCGGCCTTTGCGCGTATCGATAATTGCAAGTTTGCCCCGCTGATGGGAATGATGCCCGGAGAGAACGGCCATTACTTTTTGTGTTCCGGGGATGGAGCGGGCGTGCAGGATGGCAGTAGGAAACCATGCGTCGTTGCCATAGAACTCTGTCTGAACGGTGCCGTCGGGATTCATCTGAAATAATCCCTGTACATAAATCTGGCCCCGGTCGTTATATTCCCAGCGGGTGTAAATCACACGTCCATCTTCGGTGATAGTGGGGAAGTTAGTGTGGACCTGGTCAAAAGTCAGACGTCTCAGATATCTGCCATCCTTATCGCACGTATACAGATTGCTGACCTCCGTCCACCAACAATCGACTATCTGCACGCAGCGTGTGGAATTGAAGATAATATTTCCATTGGGCAGATAAGCACCTTCGTAATCGGCAAATCCGAGTCCGAATGTCAATTGGCGTACCTTGCCGGTTTCCACCTCCATCTCGTATAGGTGATAGTCGTCTCCTCGATCGGACTTCTTCCAGGCAAACAGGATACGCCTGCCGTCATAGGAAACATCGGGATCACGGATTACACCATCAGAGGTATTGATTAGCGTTCGTACTTTGCCATAGCAGCCCTCCATTTCCAAAAGGCAAAGTGCCGAACCAGGAGTAAAATTGCGCTCATGCTGTGCATCAGACTGGGCTTCGGTGTAAGCATAATGTGAGCCGCCCATATTGAAGTGCTTTGTAAATACGATTTTTTCACATTTTTTAAGAAGCGGCTGAAGACGAATCTCTCTCCGTCTTTCACATGCCTTGACATACAGATCCAGCCATCGCTGGTCGGTTGGCGACACGTTGGATTTGCATAGACTTTCGTATTCAGCAATCAGATCCTTACATTCCGGTGCAAGCTCAGCCAGCACTTTGCCTATAATCTTTCTCTCAATGTCGATATTTGTGTCATTACCGAACCACCTGTGAAAATCCATTCCACAATCCTGATATGCCCAGTCGCATTGTATGGGAAAGTCCTTTTCGAGAAGTTTCCAAAGCTCTTCTTTCGGTCCTTTGTTTTTCTGTAGAGTCCTGCGAGATGTCAGTATAGTCTCCTGCCAGGTGTCCTTTTTTACATTCAAGGGATCGTTGTTAGTCTTGGTAAAAGCGTTTCCCGCAATTGGAAACATTAGGCTTGCCAATATCGCGAACACAGTGAGTAGGAATATTCTTTTTGTCTTATTCTGTTCTCTTATCATCATCAAAGACAATTCAAAGGGTAGGATAAATAAAATCACACCTATATGCTCTTCAGGTTGAATAGACTACATTATTTAATTGCTATAATAGCGGAATCAATAAGACATTTCAAATGCTTTCTGCTGAGCATTGATACTTCCAGATCTCATAAGCAAAAGTCTTTTATCCGGCTGCCTGCTGCCTTATAATGGTCGTAGCTTTGATAAATAAAGGTTTGATGAGAGTAAAATGGGATTATGAAAGCACTAATATACGGCGGCGGCGCAGTCGGACTTGGTATTGTGAGCTGTCTACTAAAATCCAAAGATCAGGTTGATATCGTCGCGAGAGAAAATACGGTCCTCGCTCTGCGCAAACATGGCTTGGTAAGAACAGGAATCTGGGGAGACTATTCCGCAGAGCCGGCAGCATTTGGTAGTTATGTTTCACTAAAGGAAATCGGGGAAAAAGACTACGATTATATCCTGGTGTGCACGAAATCCTTCGATTCCTTCGAGGCCGCAAGAGACCTTTCCCGATATGACTCGTTATTTAGCGAGAAGACAAAAATCGTTCTTTTTCAAAATGGATGGGGCAATGCAGAAGCATTTTCATCCTTCTTTAAGGCGGAGATGATTTACAATGCGCGTGTTATAACAGGATTCAGCAGACCAAAAAAAAATGAGGTTACTATAACGGTCCACGCAGACTCGATTCATATAGGCAGCTTATTCAGCAATGACTTGACGTGTATTGAAAGTTTATGCCAATCCATAGACAAGGGTGGCATTCCCTGTGAAGCAACCAGCGAGATTGAAAAAGACCTTTGGGCTAAAATGCTCTACAATTGCGCTTTGAATCCTCTCGGAGCCATCCTCGATGTCTCGTATGGAGTATTGGCAGAACACGAATCCTCTCGAATTATAATGAAAGGCATCGTAGAGGAAGTTTTTGAGGTAATCAAGACGGCAAGCCATGAAACACATTGGCAGTCACCAACGGATTTTCTTGAAGTATTCTATAAACAACTTGTACCTGATACAGCCGAACACAAATCTTCAACTTTGCAGGATATCCTCGCCAAAAAGAAGACCGAGATAGACGCCTTGAACGGGGCTGTAATTAAGCTGGCTGATAAACACGAAGTGCATGTACCATATAACTCAGCCGTCTATAATATAGTAAAATTTATCGAAGCTAAAAACTCTTAGGATTCCTCCTCAAGAGAATGAGCTTTAAGCTCTCGGAGAAAAAAATGTCTACAGATTCAAAATGGAGCGGTTTCAAATATGCCATGTGTAATGAGAGCATGGCTGAATTAAGCTGGGAAGAACAGTGCCGGATTGTTAAAAATGCAGGCTATAAAGGGATTGAAGTTGCAGCGTTTACATTTGTTAAAGAAAGTGTAGAGGAGATAAGCCCGCAAAAACGCAAACAAATGGTTTCAGTAATTAAAGATGCCGGCCTTGAATGTGCAGGAATTCACTGGTTATTGGCGCCGCCGCCCGAAGGATTGCATTTTACAACACCGGATACTGCCGTCCGTCGAAAAACCGTCGATTACCTTGATAAACTTATCGATTTCTGTGGCGACCTTGGAGGGCCTTGTATGGTTTTCGGCTCTCCAAATCAACGCAGCACAATGGGAATCCCCATTGAAGAGGCAAAAAAATATTTTGCCGAAGGGAATGCCAGGGTTGCTGACCATGCTCAGCAGCGGGGCGTTAAGATACTCGTCGAACACTTGCCAAAGTATGCAACTGATGTTATCAATACTCTGGAAGAAGCTTTGGAGTTAGCTAAACAAATTAACCATCCGGCGATTCAGATTGTGTTTGATTTCCATAACGCCGTTGACGAAACAGAACCTTTTGATGTCCTGCTGCAAAAATACTACAAGAATATTGAACATGTCCATATACAGGAAATGGACGGCAAGCACCTGGGAACAGGGACAGCGGCCAGTGACTATGTCAAGACCTTTCAAACGCTTAAGGATTTGAAATACGACAAATGGATATCCCTGGAGGTATTTGATTTTTCGCCCGGCGGCAGAAAAATCGCCGAAGAGTCGATGAGTGTTCTCAAGCAAATCGAAGGCAAATTGCTGTAACTGCCTTAGATAAATAGGCTCCCATGTATTATCTCTTCTTCGTTTTTATCCCTGACATATTTAAGGCAAGTTGGGCGGGTCCTTAACCTTGCGACCGGCTGCCCAGTATGCGCCGCGGACAACAAGACGCTGGAAATGCGGATTCTCCCACGCCCTGCGGTCATGGCCGTTGCTCGTGTAAAATACTCTTCCCTTGCCATAAGATGACACCCAGGCCATCGACTGTCTTTCGTTGCCGCGATTCATTCGGGTCAGAGAGCGCATCTGGGCGTTACGGTGGTAGTTGTGTGCATAGGTCTCATCCTGAATCTCGAAATCCTTCAGGCCCTTGGTAATTGGATGTTCGTGGTCGTAGATATGGACGGTAAACGTGCCGCTTCCGTGCCCGGCGAAACGTCCGCCGACCATTTCCCAGTACCTGTCGCAGTTCTTGAACGAGTCCGTAGCGCTGTGAATCCCGACATAACCGCCGCCGTTCTGGATGAAATTACACAGGCCGTCTTCCTGCTCTTTTGTCGGCTCCATCCCGGTCGTGTATTGCATGATAATATCAAACTGCTTGATGCGTTCTTTCAGGTCGTCGAGGTTTTCGCTGTACGTTACCTCGAAGTCACCCGTACTTTCAAGCACGGCCTTCATGATAGGCGGGCAGTTTTGCCAATCGTGCCCGCCACCCCGGAAGAACATCACTTTGATTTTCTTATCCGGGCCGGCTGCAGCCAATACTCCTGCTGCTACTACGACGCACAGCAACACCATGCCAATCAGTACTAATCTTTTCATTACTCAATCTCCTTATACAAAACCATTCTTTCTTCGTTGTCAATACTTACACTAACGATCTGCTTACGAACATTTATTTACACCACATTTGTAGATGAAATGATACAAAATGGATATAGGTAATGTCGAGGAAAAATTAAAACTGTCAAACCGGCCCTTGAAAAGCAGGGGATACATGAAGCAGGGCTGGAAGGCTCTAACGGTTTCATCTTCTAAATATCTTCAGCAGGTGAGTTGCCTCTTTGTAGTTTGTCACTGTTTTACGTCTTCGAGATGCTCTAAGATTAGTATGCCCGAATCTTCAGAAACATGCTTGCTCCGCATGTACAAAGAGTGGCGGTGGCGCCATAAAATCTTGACTGCCTTATCCATCTTGTAGTGGGCAAGTCTCTTCCTCGGGTCAGACCAGCGAGATTCACAGCAGTCGCACACGCTGCGATCCTTATCATACCACCAAAGCTGAAAACCACCAAAACCCTTATACTGGTAGCCTTTGATACCTAAAACACACTCATCATAAAGTAATTTTTTTATGTGCTCTCTGTTAATGACCTGTATTTTTTTCATTTTCGGAGCCTCATCAAAAGAGCACCGCGAAATCATCGTGCCCGTATAAGACCCACAAGGTGCAAGCAGGAGTTTCAAGCGGTGCTCTTTATTATCTCCGTGTACCGCTTTTCTGTATGATACAAGATAATATTAACCTTTTTCTTGTTGTAAATCAAGAAAAAAATGTGAAAAAATTGTGCTTTTTTTAGCCTTAAATAACGCAGGAATACGGATCTGGCAAAACCGGCCGCGATTATAACTTGCAATAGATAAAAAACCATTCTCTTACCTGCCTTGCAACGCGGTAGGTTAGGCCACGATTGTATTTGCGAATTTTAGCAAAATACAATATCAGGGAGTCAACTCATCAGCACCGATGTCAGGTTTGGCTCCGCGAACCTCACCGTCAATATCACCCGTTACATCGGACAGCGGTTCTGCTTTATCTATAGCGTCGACAGCACGGGCCGTCAGGTGCAGGTTTCCTTGTGAGGGATTGACGAGGACATCTGTGAACTCTTTCTCGAGGTTACTAACGAACGTGATTTTATTATCCGACTCGTTACGGATTTTGGGGCCACTGAGCAGGTTGTTGGCGACGAGAAGGCCATCGTTGTCAAAAACAATACGAATGAGACGGCCAAGACGACTGTCAGGCTCGTGGATAGTGTTGTTGAGAATTTTACAGTCCCGGGTATAAACAGGGACAATGCCTCCTTCGGTGGCCCTTGTAACAAAATTGTTACGGACAATACAGCGCGTGCAGTGCGTTTTTATGCCGTCGGCACGGTGCGGGTTGCCAAGGCAGATACCGGCATCGCAGTCAATTATAATATTTTTCTCGATTACACAATCCTGTGCGTCAAACCACATAAAGACGGCTCCGCGACCCTCACGAGTCCTGCCCCGGATACCTACGAAGACATTATCACTAATCACCCAGTTTTCGGCATACATTACATCGATGCCGCCGACATAGTTACCGCCTGCGATATCGCGAGGGTCATCGCTTAAACGCTTGGGCCGGTCGTTGTAAAACAGACAGTATTGCACGCGGCAATGCTTTGGACGGACCGCCTCTCGGTTCTTTTCCGGTACCTTAACACCTTTGACGCCGCGCTGCCAGATGTTATGGATGATGCAATTGTAGATAGTAAGATTCTGAACGTTTGTATCGGAGTTGATTTTGAATCCATTGTATTGAATGTTCTGGATTGTCAGGTCGGTAATCGTAACTCCTGAGCACCCTCTGACGCCAACCAATTCTCCATCGCGACTCCTGGCGCCATCAATGACCACACATTCACGATGTCCCGACGCTCCGCGTAAAGTCACGTTATCGGTTTTAATCTCGATATAACGGGGCATTTCATAGTGGCCGTCCGCCAGCAGAATGGTTCCGCCGGGCTTTACCTCATCGACGGCCCTGATTAGTTCCTGCACGTTCGAGACTTCTATTATTTGTCCGACAGGCCGCGGCAGGGCAGGGGCCTTGGGGAACCAGGATTGGTCAGGCGGAGTAATGATTCTATGCTGCTTTGCCTGCGGCTTGGGGGGTGCAGCTTTGCCTTTCACCGGAGCAACTAAGCCGAGCGTTTGCAGCACCTCAGCATATTTCATCAGGACAAGATAGTTGCGCAGTGAATATCCACAGCACTTAAGACCCTCTTCAGAGTAGTCATCGCAACATTCTTTTGGATTGCTGGGATGAACACCGTCGCGGGCCAGAAGTGTTGGGACATCGTAGCCTTTGTACTGAGCAAATTTATCCAGCGCGCCATCCCAGTCGGCAGGGCGGCGTTTGAGTATTTCCGAGTGATAATCGATAAGCGGCACCTTCATCCGGCGTGCAATTTTTCGTACGGCATCCGCGTAGAGCGCTGCTTTCTCAGCCAATCCATTCCGTGGCGGAATCGTGCTCAAAATCACTACCGTCCCGTTGTCCAGGCACTTTTGAACAACCTCCCGCGTTTTCTTCTCGTACTCCTCTAATCCGACGGAGGTAAGGTCATTCGTTCCAAACATAATCAGGGCCACTTCCGGCTTCAAAAGCGAGAGCCAATTATCAATATTCTCGTGCGCCCAGCGGATATTCATGCTGCCCTCGTTGCCATACTGTGGGCCTTTCCAATTGCGCCAACATTCCATCTTCAGATACTGATTGACCAACTGGTATGCCTGTTCCATTTCCTCAGGTGCGTTCTTGCGTGAGTATAACAGCGGCGTCCAGAAGGCCAGAGTTACCGTGATAGAATCGCCAAAATGAGCAAAGGTACCTTTCTCGCCGATGAACTCTTTATGGACCTTGGCCATGGTATCAGCCCAATAGCGATTATCACCTCCCTCATTTTTTATCTCCCGACCTTGGGCCGGTAATGAAAGGGGAAAAGTGAGCATGACAAGCAAAACAGTGTGCCTGAAAGCCTTCATGGCTGTCCTTCTGCTGTAAAAAATAAGTTTTTGAAACCCGCTGTAAACGGATAAAATTGCCCCTCTTACATGCCTGATACAAGGTAGCCCATGGGCTCGATTTTTTTACCATCAGGCAGGCGGTAGAGTTTATCGCCAAAGTTGACTGTGACACTAATTCCGTTCGCAAACTTAGTCTGTTGAACACTCCTGTCGGCTGTAAGGAAACGATGGTCGGTCATCTCGGCGTAGCCAACGGCACGGGCGACGGTACATACGCTCTTATAGCTCTCGGCAAAGCGGGTCTTATTCTTCTTCCATATTTCGTTGTTGAACATAAACATCGGCGGCGTGCCGTAAAGAATGTTAAACAGGTCCCGCTTGTCCCACAACGCAGGCAGTTTATTATTGTAGTCGCCCCAATACCACTGTGCAACTACGCAGTCATGGTAGACAAGTTCCCAGAGCGGCAGTCGATATTTATGACCTACCTGAAACTTTGCGACCCGCTCAGGAACCTCATCCAGGGCTTTGACCATATTTCGCCCGGCATCCGGAACCCGATACGGCCCGAGACTCAGCATGCCCTCGAAATAGTGAACATACGGCACAGCAGCATCGTGTCCGGTCTCACTGCCGGTAACCAGTTTCATCTCCTCGGACATAAAGCGCAGCAGTGCCATCTTCCAGTATCGGCTTTCGCTGCGGGTCATCGGATGGTCCGGATGGTAGCATTCGCGCCACGGCGATGCCGTCGTTGTATCAATAAAGCGACAGCGGTAGGGATGCGTTTTCAGCTCTTCTGGCACGCGCTGCCTTGCGTACTTGAGCGCCTGCCTATCACATAACACACCGCAGGGATACATCTGGCCGTCTTTTCCTTTGACTCGCCAACCTTTGCGCCAGTCTCCGTTTTCATCGAGCATAATGTCCTCCGGCCAGCCTGCCTGGGTCCAGTCTTGATGCAGTCCCCGAAGCTTTTCTTTGACTATCTGCGGGTCCATAAGGTCCTGGTAAATGTCGTAGCGGCTCGTGAGGACTCCATCCATCTCATTCATAGTCTTAATAACGTCCGGGGAACGGCGATTGCTCCATAATATCCGCTCCATGCCCAGCGATTTCATCTCCCGAACGATGGCAAGGCTGTCCCTCTCCCAGCACCAGATGTTCACCGCCCCGATAAGCAGGTCCACATTCGGATTTTCCTTGTGCTTCTGCTCTAAAGTTTTGAGTAAACGCACCTTTTTGGCATAAGAGCGATACCGCTTGCACATCGCCACGTGACCGCCCCGGTCAATAAAGACGTAGCGCAGCCGTCGCTTCGGCCCGAACTTGTCTTTCTGCGGCTGCCACTCAGGCGAAAGGCATAAAAGTCCGTCAAGGCGAGGCACAAGGACGGCTGCATCATCAGGCGTCTCCACAATGGTCATTATCCCTTGTTGGCCGTTGGTGACACCATACCACGGCATGCACAGACCGTGTCCGCCGTAAAGATGATACCACATCGGACTCAAACTTTTATCGTCAACGGGATAACTGATTCCCTCGTTGACCGGCATCACCAGGTAAGTCCCCTCGCCGGTTATAAAAGGGTGTGGAAACTGTATAGTCTTTGCAAGGTCTCCCTTGCCTGTAAGCTCCATAATTAGTTCGGATTGCCTTGGTCCGAGTCTGATGCTGACATCGATGTTTAACATGCTTGACGGTTCCAACAATCTCAGGCTAAGACCGTCAGCAGTCGCCTTGGCGTCAAGAACAACCGTATCTACAGTAGCTTTTTGTACCCATTTCTTCCCTGTAAGACGGTCGACCGCCGAAAGCGTAGCGTCGGTTGTCTTAAATGTGACCTCTAATACTTCGTTGGCAATCTTCAGCGTTTCGGGAAGTTTCTTCGACCGAAGTTTGTCCAGCGTGCCAACCATGTTCAATGTGGCATCGTCCAGCCACACCCTGGCTGGGCCGTGTCCAATCAATCGAGGCAAAATGGTCTTCCCTCTGGCGGGAACAATAAATCGGGAGTGCAGCTTGTGCCACTTCTCGGTTGCTCCTGTCTGTACGGCACCGAATGTCCAATCGATTACTTTCTCATTTGTGCCGCGCAAGGTGACGGATAATGTTGTGGTACCTTCTCCCTCAACACGTACCCAGCCGCTAAGTTCATAAATTTGGCCTGGCTCGACCGTTAGTGTCCGCTCTTGATGGAAACTCCAATCCTGCTGGCCGCTATGCTCTATCTGCACAGACCGTTGCCCATTATGAGATAGCCGGGTATCAATCGCTGCGTTGCCGCCGGGTGTGCGGATCCAGAGCTTGCCCCAGCCGGAAAGTCCTTGTTCGAAGTCACCGTTAGTCAGCAGATTCTCACCGGAAACCTTCTCCGGAACTGCTTTGCACTGGAAGCATAACGACAAAATGATGAACAACAGGATTGTTTTTTTGAAAGTACTCATCAATTGACCTTCCGATTACGGCGAAGCTCGTTATCCTTTTTGGCTTTTGCGATAACTTCAGCTATAGAAACAGCATCTCCGCCTTTTGATTTGGATTCGTCGGCAGCGGACATAAAAGCAAAAATCTCGGTCGTTTCCTCCACTGACACCGGCACTTGACCGGTCTTAAAGAACTTGATTATTTCAACTACAAGAGGCTCATAGCCACCATACCTGCCGCTTTGGACGATGCTTTTTGTGCCATAAACCAACGCACCGTAATCGGATTTTCCTTTTCGAATACCTCTGTAAGTGCCGATTCGCCCGTCTCTCCAAATTCCGACAACAAATTCATTATCTTTGGTTAGTATGCGTCTGGCAGACTCGCAGCCTGGGCCCATGATAGTAAAGAGAATCTCGACGCCATGTACACCGTACCAATAGAGGTCGGGATGGTGTTCTTCCAGACTGCACGGACTGAATGCTGCGCAGCCGAGCACCATACCAACTTCGTTGCTGTTTCTCATACTGATAATATCGGGGCTGAAACGCAGAGAGGAACTCGACCAGCACGGAACGTTGTTATCTCGCGCGAGCCGAAATATCTCGATTACATCTGCCAGACTGCCCGCCATGGGCTTGTCGATAAAGACAGGCTTTTTCGCTGCTATTACGGGCCTTACCTGCTCCAGGTGAGGCCGGCCGTCAACACTCTCCAGCAGAACGCCATCGACCTTCCGGCACAGCTCCTCGATGCTGTCGACAATTTCCACGCCAAACTCCTTGCGCAGTTGTTCGGTGAATTTATCAACTCGATTAGCAGAAGAGGGGATATCAGGTGAGCCGCCGGAGTAGCCGACTACGACCTTACATCCATATTTTTTCGCAGGATCGTTTATTAGCCTCGTGAATGCAATAACATGTGAGGTGTCGAGACCAATCATACCAAGACGAAGGTCTTTGGCTTCAGCCTTGGTGACAAAAGGCAATGTCAGAAATGCAAGTAACAATGCTACAAATAAAACGGTCCGTTTCATGATTACGCCTCCATTATTTAATTTTCTTTCGCAGTAAAATTACGTTGATTATCAAAAACTGCATTTCCTATATAACTGATGCTCCTCAGATAATTATGTAACAGGTTTTCACTCAATATCATCAGGTAATAGCTTTTGTTGCTCCGGTTGTAAACCCGCCATCCACCAGAATTATCTGGCCTGTAATATATTCCGAGGCATCCGATGCCAAAAAGATAACTGTGCCGTCAAGATCATGTGGTTGTCCCGGACGATTTAGAGGAATACGATTTGTGATATAATCAACCCATTCTTTGTTCTCATATAACACGGCATTTTGTGCCGTCTTAAACCATCCGGGGGCCAGCACGTTCACAGTGATTCCGAACTTACCCCACTCTGCCGCCAGGCTCCTGGTCATTGATAAAATAGCGCCCCGGCTCGCCGTATAAGGCGCAATACCCTCCATCCCGAAAACGCACGTACACGAACCGACGTTTATTATCCTGCCGTGTTTTCGTTTTATCATCTCCCTGGCTGCTGCCTGGGCACAGAAGAAGCTTCCCTTTAGATTGGTGTTTAATACGGTGTCCCAATCTTGCTGCGAAACATCCGTACTTGGTCTTCTGATATTCAGACCGGCATTATTGACCAGGATATCAATTTTCCCATATTCATTTATGGTCATACGGACCATATTTTCGATGTCACTTTGTGAAAGCACATCCAACTGAACCGGCAGTGCCTTTCTACCCAAGGATTCTATTTCCTGCTTGAATTCGGTCAAACTCGATAAATCCCGGCTGGTAATCACCAAATCGGCGCCCGATTTGGCAAGTGCACGGGCAAAATATTGTCCTAAGCCGCGGCTCGCCCCGGTTACAATTGCCACTTTCTCTGAAAGGTCAAAAAGTTCCAGCATCTTTTATGTCCTCGAAACCTAAGGTTCTAAAACGATTTTCAGTAAATTCTCCTCAGCCTTAAGCAATCGCTCAAAAGCCCGTGCCCCATCTTCCAACGGTAATACATCGCTGATTAACGGCTCCACATTGATTTTGCCTGAGGCTACTAACTCTATACAATCACGAAATTCGCCCGAGCTTGCGTATGAGCCGGTAAAGGTAAGCTCGCCGGCAATAAACTTCTGCAAATCGAACTCAGCCATCTTTTCCAAATTGCCGACGGCGACAAGATGTCCCCCCATCCTTGTCACTGAAACGGCATCTTGAAAAGTGCTTGCATACCCTACGGCTTCAAGAGTAACATTTGCACCTTTATTTTTTGTTTCCTTGAAAACCGTTTCTCTCAGATCACTCTTGACAGGATTGACGACCTTATCTGCTCCGAGTTTGCCTGCTGCCTCAAGTCGAAATTCATTAATGTCCGATACGAAAACCTTCCCGGCACATTTTAGCCTCACCGCCTGCAAAATAAAAAGGCCGATTGTCCCGGCCCCAATAACTACTACCGTATCGGCAGCCGATAGGGGGGCTCTGTTCGCGGCGTGAACACCTATTGATACAGGCTCCAAAAGGGCTGCATGTGTGAAAGACAGATGCTCCGGAATCTTCGAGACAATCCACCACGGCACCGCAACATATTCTGCAAATGCGCCATGCCTCTTAAACTCTGGAGTAGAAACGCCAAGTACCTGCCGGCTTTCACAGCGATTATAAAAACCTGCCCGGCACTGCTCGCAGCTATTGCAGTATACGGTTGAATCAAAGCAGACCCTGTCGCCTTTTTCAAAATCTTTTACGTTCTTGCCTACATCTTCAACAATACCAGCCGCCTCATGGCCCATAATCAACGGAGGAATCCTCCTGCCGGTCTTACCTGTAGAGCCGTGTACGTCCGAGCCGCAAATCCCGCAGGCCTTGACATGAATCAGCACATCATCATCACCTGCTACAGGTTCCGGAAAATCACAATATTCAAAATAGTTCGGTTTCGTATAAACTAAAGCCTTCAATTAAATCCTCCAATTTGCTTAAAAAACGCTGTGTCCTCTAAGTCAAAAATCCTAAGCCCTCAGTAAACTAATATTTCCCTTTAAATCAAACTCAGCCACACCGCTGACTTTTCTAATCGTAATAATACCCGAACAAGCTGCCCAATGCCAACCAAACTTGCGAATGTGGTATGCTGTTTTTACCATAAACAACCAATACTGTTAAGTGACGATGTTGATGTTGTAAAGTTGACAATACGTTCGCAGTTGTTTGGCGTAATTGCCATAAAATATAACCTGATGCATCCCCTTTACATCACAGACGTCATCAACTTCGTTTATAGTCATCTCTATATTTGTACGACAGCCGCCTGTTTGAGGAACGCTTGGACAATCCATCACTTTCCCGCTGTAAATGATCATCTGGGGTGTTTCTCGCAATAGGTATTGGGCCATGGTAACATCCCGCCCCGTACTCCACAGGACCCGGGGGACACAGCCCCAGCCCGCCTCGCAATGGCTCATCAGGATGTAGGGCTCGGCAGTTGCTTTTATGCCGTTTAGCTTCGAAGCACAGGTGCAATGAGCGCCGAAATAGTGATTTTTCTCCGTCTCCATAGAAGCGTTCTGCTGAAATCCGGGCCTGTCGAAGAGTTCCTGCACCAGCATCAAGGTCAGCGTTGAGCTAAGGTCAGACTGACAGCCCGCTGCGATACCCTCGTCCCTTAGACTCATAAAACCCATACAAGGTGGTACATGCTTATGCGGCATCTTAAGGCCCGGCAAACAATCCATCATCACAGCGTCGGCCTCTTCTTCTTCAATGAGTCGCTTCAGAACAAAATACGTTTTGGCCGCTTCAAGAATATCGGCTTTGGTTGGTTGGACTACGTCTTCAGCATTATTCAGGTACGCGTGCGCGAGCTTTTTCACTGCGTCCGTCGCTTTAGTCCGTTTATATTCATCGTAAAATCTCTTGTGTGGAATGGTCCGAACCTGTGTCCCAAGATGTGGAACTGTTGTTTCCTTGACCTCTGAACCTACAATGTTAACAATACGGCTTTCTTTCATCCAGCGTGCCGTTCTGACCATATTCATACCATCTTTCACAGCATCAAGATTATCCAGTGAATTGATCAGGTACACGCCTGGCTTTTGCCTGAGTTGATTGATGTGGTCAACAAGGAGAATGCCCAAAGTGGCAAGCACAACCGTTGGAATCCCAACTTCTTCAACGATGCGGGTGACGTGCCCCCAGTGGCCCTTCTTGAAGGGTATGAGCAGCAAACCATCAGGCTTGGACTGTTTGACTTCGTTGATAAACCGCGTGACACTCTGCTCGTCATCGAGATGCTGCTGTTCCATCAAGATTTGCATTCCCAAATCTCGTTCTATTTGTTTGATTTTCGCCATATATTGTTTTTGGCGTTCTTCGGCGTCAAAGCTTGAGCCCGGCCAGCTATAATAGCCGGCTTTCCTTAGTGACTCGGTAGGGGGGTAGATAAAAGCACCCTGCACAGTAGCGGTTTTCTTGTTCCGAGTGCTTACCTGGGGCAAAGAACCTCCAGCTGCAAGTAATTTCTGAGAGCTTATGGAAACACCCGCTGCTGTGGTACCTACCGTTTGTAAGAACTCCCGCCGGGAAATTCCTCCCGTTTTGTCTGCTGGGAACTGTTTCATCTCTGCTCCTTTCCAGTTTAATTGGGACAATATCAGTATTGTCAGAAAAATCAGGATCATCCGAAAAATAAACCGCTGACATTGTACATGATAAAAGTCCGTTTAGAAACTGTTTTTTCTTGCATCATCGATGGTGCCCGAAAGCCTCGACGCCCAATTCCAATGGTAAAAGAGAGTATGCCTATAATCTTCTTGCAATCCGGGCCTGTTAAATGTAAAGTAAATGATGGTTTATCTGAGCGTTTTCTTTGTTAGAAACT
>Ga0224495_10000831_pt1 | contig 23261 bp, 21 predicted proteins | sample SF_Jul11_sed_USG_FD_168128 | JGI IMG/M metagenome (GOLD analysis project Ga0224495, IMG submission 168128) | Sediment microbial communities from San Francisco Bay, California, United States - SF_Jul11_sed_USGS_4_1 | ecosystem: Environmental > Aquatic > Marine > Sediment | place: USA: California...
CCTCACCCGTTACTTTTTTACCCTGGCGGACAGCCCGTCATTTCAATTATTTTCAGGCTTGAACTAGACAAGCTGGGCGAAGCTGCATGGCGAATGGAAATGGCAAAATAAAACGGCAACAGTGTAACCCGTGTCCCTGGACCAAACTGTTACCTATGTCCCTGACCGTTCATGCCGCCCAGCGCAACGAAGTCACCTTCGAAATGTCCCGCAGCAGACCCATCCTGCAGAAGAATTGAAGTGACGGTGATTCTGGCACGGCCCTTACGCTGGAGCATGCGTAAAAATGATTGCCATGCTTCGGGAGATGGTGTTGTCGCTTTGGCCGAAAAACTTCCGGTAACCGCTTTCTCGTAGCTCATGGTGTTGCGTTGAATGACCAGCGTGCACTTGATACCCGATGCCGCAAGTTTCGTGTGGAGAAGCGCCCAGGCCGAAAGGATAGTCAGGGCCGAGGCACTACCTCCGAATAACGTTTCCCGGTGGTTGATGTTTGGTGCCAGCGGAGCACCCAAGATGACGCATTCAGGCGTTGCTTCGATGACAGCAACTTGCATGGCCAACGACAGGGGGATGTGCTCATGCAGGTAGGTCTCTAGTTCGTTCAAGTTCACAGCTTTCGCTCTTGTGGCGGCTAACATATATTGGCCGACCGAAATGTCGGCTTACATGGCGACATTCTGCGCGCAGTTTGCAATAACCTCAAACTTGGCCAAATGACGGTCAATTCATAACACGGACACGATGACCAGAAGCGGTTGTAAGCCGCAGGCATGAGACGGTGACGGAGACAATTCGTTTTGAAAACGAGTTGTCTCCGTCCCAGTGATCAAGACTCAACGATCTGTCGATCAAAAACTAATCTGCACTTCATAGCGGCGGTTCCTGGCTTTTTTGGCCGGGGTATTGTCCGGTTTCACCAGCATCTTTTCCGAGCCCATTCCGACAGCCTCTATGTCGTTGGCATCCACCCCCTGCGCGACCAGTTCCTTGACCATCACCTGCGCGCGGCGCGCGGAGAGATCCTTGTTCTTGGCGGCGTCACCGGATGAATCGGTATGGCCAGAGACGACAAACTTGAACCCGGAATACCCCTGCGATTGCAGCGTCTTCTTCACTTCGATGATCTGGTTGGCCAGCTTTCTGGATTTTGTGCCGCAACCTTTCTCCAGTTCATCGGTGCCGCTCTTGAACGAGCATTGGTACTTGCGGCCTTCCGCAAGCAGCTTTTTGTTGACTTTGGCTGCAATCTCCTTATTTGCCTTGCTCTTTGCGGCTTCCTTGGTTTTGCTCTCGGCCAGCGCCTTCAGGTCGCCGCCACCCTTCAGGCTATCCGCCAGGCCGGCGTAGGCCACTGTACTAACCATCGACAGCAACAACACCGCTAATGACATATTTCTCATGGGCCAACTCCTTGTCGGTTATTCGTTTGGAAAATTCACTCACTGGGCATGCGCATCAGCATCCATCCGCCGATTTTCGGCAGATGGTCAATTATGACGATACTCATGAATAATTGCATGGCAATTGGAGCCAGACCATGGCCACATTTCGGGACTGCGCTGCCCGATTCAAACTACCAGTCTTCCCGCCCGGACTTGAGCGGCATACAGATTCGAAGCTTGGGTTAAATTCCGGACAAACACCTATAAATTATTTTCCAGCCAACCTTGGTTCCCGCCTCTCACCCTCCGATGCGTATCGCTCAGCTTCGCCAGCGCCTTCGCGAACTCGGCGCCAAGCCGTTGCCCTTGTATCCGGTGGCTCGCCCGAGAGGGCAGAAACTGTGTTCGCTCATCGTCATGGCGCGGGGTATGCGCCAGTAATGGTTCTGATTGGGGCGACGTTTCCATTGGCCGCGAGCGGATAGACCATCAATTTATTGTAGTAACTTGTCACGAATATCTCGTTATCAACCGTGTCCAACGCCATGCCGTATGCTGAATATAGATTTCCATCTGAAATGGTTCTGGCCGGTGTTGCATCTCCATTGGCTGCCCGCGGAAATACAAAGATTGAACCGCTCCCATTCACGAAGATTTCGTAATTGACCGTGTCCACAGCTACGCTGTTTGAAAAATACAGTTGACCCGTTGCACCCGAGATGGTTCTGGCAGGAGCAACATCGCCGCTAGCCGTCCGCGAATAGACCAGGATATTTTGATTGTAATAGTCCGAAACGAACATTTCGTTATTGACCGGATCTACCGAAATTCCCCACGGATAGCCGAGACCAGTAGTCGCGCCGCTGATGGTTCTGAGCGAAGCTGCCGAGCCGCTCGCCGTAAGCGAATAGACCGCGATAAAACTGAATGTGCCATCAGTCTTGAAATTCGTCACAAATAACTCTTTGCTTGTCCTGTCCATCGCCATGGCTGTCGGTACGGTATAACTGGGGCTCGCAGATACCAGATTGATGATTCTGTTGGGCGCTGCATTACCGTTTGCTGTCCGGTCATATACAGATATTGAATTGCTGTTTAACACAAATATTTCGTTGCCAACCGTGTCCACGGCAATGCTCGTTGGCATAGACAGACCGGTTGCTGCACCGGAGACGGTCCGCTTTGGTGCTGCATACCCGCTGTCCGTTCGCGCATATACAACGATTGAGGAATTGCCCCTGTTTGCGACAAATATTTCGTCATTGACCGTATCCACTGCGATGCCAGTCGGCTGGTCCAGGCCTGCGGGAACACGTTTGATCATGACGGAATCCGTAGCGGAATTTCCCGATATATCCGACACCTTGATCTCGACCAAGTTATCACCTATCGCAAGCGGGATGTCATACGTGGCCCACCGATGGCTGTATGAAGTAAAACAATAGGAGAATAAGCAGGAACATGATCCGTATACCCCGTGGTATATGACATCGCCGGTGTTTCCGGTGGCACTGTTGGTCCAGCTAAAATTCAAGGGCGGGGCCTGCAGGGTCCTGTCAATAGCGGGGCAATACCCGAAAGCTGTTTCGCCGGGCGGACATGCGTCGCCGCAATAGGCACTACCCATCAGATCAACGGAAGATGCAGCCACGATGGACTGCAGGTATTGCGTATCGATATATACCCACAGCGGATTGTAGGGGCCGCCTGCTGGCGGCGCTTCGTCCCCACCGCCGCATTCGACCAGCAGCAAGGTGAACAAAAGGACAAAGAACCGGCTCCAGCGAAATCTGAACTGTATTGAACGGTGAAGTATGTTGAGAAGTTGCATGACAACCCCCCTGCCCGAAGCTGCTTGGACATAGTCGGCAAGGCACCCAGCTTGCTCCAGAAACACTACTCCCTTGCCGGTAATATATCAACGAAGCAAATTGCTCATATATTATGATTTGCCCGGCGGATTCTTCTGCGTTTGAGCATCAGTGCAAATTAACTGTGCTGGTCATACCGGAACCAAGCATGGGATAGAATCAACACATTCAGAATTATTGCGAACCAACTTTGATTCACCCTTCTCACTCTCCGATGCGTATCGCTCAGCTTCGCCAGCGCCTTCGCGATCTCGGCGCCAAGTTTTGCCACGAAGATAGGTTGCTGCGCGGCTGGTCTCAGGTCTGCTCCTACGACAGGAAGGGCAGCCCGGCAGAGTCATTCTTTCCGCTTGCGCTACGCAATAAGTTGCCCGCCATCGAGGCGGAATTGAATGGATTGGCGCGCCTGCGCAGCGAACATCCCGCAGGCGGGAGCGTGGCGCGCCTGCTGGTGGAATTGCAAGACGGCCAGATGGTGGAGAGCGTGCTGCTGCCGCGTGGCGGGTTATGCGTGTCGACACAGGTGGGTTGTGCCGTGGGCTGTGTGTTCTGCATGAGCGGCCGCGCCGGCCTGCTGCGCCAGCTTGGCAGCGCAGAGATCGTCGCGCAGGTGGTGCTCGCGCGCCGTCTCCGCGCGGTGAGCAAGGTGGTGTTCATGGGCATGGGCGAACCGGCCCACAACCTCGACAACGTGTGCGAGGCAATCCAGTTGCTTGGCACACAAGGCAACATCGGCCACAAGAACCTAGTGTTCTCCACGGTGGGTGATTTTCGCGTGCTCGAGCGATTGCCGCAGGAAACAGTCAAACCGGCGCTCGCCGTTTCGCTGCACAGCACCGATGCGACGCTGCGCGCCGGCTTGCTGCCGCGTGCGCCGCAGGTCAGCATCGAAAATCTGGTGGAACGCGCCGAGGCGTATGCGCGCGCCACAGGCTATCCGGTGCAATATCAATGGACGTTGCTTGAGGGCATCAACGACGGCGATGCCGAGCTGGAACGGATCGTGCAACTCCTCACCGGGAAATACGCCGTGTTGAACTTCATCCCGTTCAACGATGTCGATGGACTCGCTTATCGCCGCCCTTCCCCGGAACGCATCGCGTACATTGTGGGCACGCTGCACCAGCGCGGCATCATGGCCCGGATACGCGATTCGGCAGGCCAGGAAATCGAAGGGGCTTGCGGGCAGTTGCGCGCGCGGTCGGTCAAAGACAAACAGGCTGCATAAAAAAGCAGGCGATGCCAGAATTTTTGTTTGCAGGGTGCAATCAGCGCGGCGTGACTGAGCCGGTCAATCCCGGTGACAGTTCATCACGCAGTTCGGTCAGCACTTGGCGCGCGATGGCGGTCAGCGTCCAATAGGGAGCCGGGTAGCCATGTTCTGCACGGTAGTTCGCATCCGCCTTGGCGATGGCCGCGCGCAGTTTCGGGTGCACGACTTTGATGAGTGAGCGGACGCGTAATGCCGTTCCCATGCTCATACCCTCCGGGATTGCCGGCATGACGCCCACTGCCGACTCCAGCTTTGACCATAACTTTACCCCGCCGACCGGCACAAACATAAGCGAGGAGTAGCCCAGACGGTCACCGTGTTCGGCCACTTCCAGCAGCACATCCACCGTGACATTATCTAACCTGTCGTAGCTCAGCGATTCAAGGTTGCGCCATTCTGCCACCGGCGCAAGTCTGGGATCGTATTCGAGGTCGGAAGGCACTATAGTGGTGAAGTGCGTCACGCCCATGTCGCCCAGCCAGCGGATAAGGCCCGGCGATGCCAACTTTGACTTGTCGGCCCAAAGGTCGATGCCGATGGATCGGTAGCCATGGTATGCGACTTCGGAGCAGAACATCCGTGAGTCATCATTCCAGTCCATGCTGAAATCGTAGGGAATGTGGGTTGCCTTGATGCGTTCAAGCATGGCGCTTGCAGCACGATGCGGAGCCAGTGGGTCCCGTTGAAGTACCGGATTCCCGGGGCGCAGCCGAAGCAGCATCAAACGATGGCGTTTTTCCTTGAGAAATCGTTCCGCAGGCGTAAGCACGCCGCCCTTCTCGATCAATGACTCGACAACGGTGGCGGCGCCGGTGCGTTCGTCGACATGCACGATGGCAACATGGGAGAAGCTGCCCGGATAGGGATTGCCTCGAGCGATCAGCGCCGAAGTGGAAGCGTCACCACGTGAAAGAATGATGTCGCCACTGTGCACCCGCACCCCTTCGACGACAACCGAAGGCGTCGCCGACGGAATATCCTCAAGCAAGGTAAGCGCGGGTATCGTGTCTCCCCTTTGCTGCATTATGGCTTCTTCCAGGGCAGCGCGTCCGCCGTACACCACGCGGTAGATTGCATCGTGAACGTCGGAATTGCCCGTGGGCCAATTGACGGAAGCGCGCAACACTGCCACGCGTGCATCAGTCAAGAACCCGTGCGCTTCACTCATCAACGGCTCATGTGCTGCAGCCAGCGTAGCAACGTTAAATTGAGCCTCTTCGAGCCCTTTCAACGCTGAGTATGGCACCTTGTCCCCGGAAAGCCGTACCTCCTCCTCCAATCGCCGACCTTGCGCCAGTTGCATATCGAACTGGAGTCGCAACTGCTCTGGCGATTGCTGCCTGGCTTGATTGAATGTTTGCTCGAGTGACTTAAAGAACGGATCGCGCTGCCATGAAAACAACCTGGCGGGCGTATCTGCGGCGGACATCTGGGGGTAAAGGCAGCACAGCACCAGCGCCAATGACCTGCTGCGCGCTGCACAGGTATTCATCCACGTTGAAACTGCTGTGTTTGCCATACGGGTTCAGCGTCGTGTAAATGTTTGAGCAATGATAACGCAGACAGGAACCCGGCAATTCCGGATATTCTCTGGGCTGGTAAAATCAGCCATGCAAGCGGGATCGCACGCTGACTAGCAAAAACATTTCGACTCCGGTACATTTCAAACAGCGGGACATCCGGCATTACATTGCCGAGCCGGCCATAACCCGGCGATTCAAGGTTAAGCCACGCTGCGTCCTGCAAGGACGCTTGCAGCACGGCACTTCGCTATTCCCTGCGTAAATGAAACGATTGAGCATCTCAATATATCTTTGGGACCATGTGGTCTAAAATTAAACAATATTTACCCTGTTCAATCGACAATCAATCATGCCGAACACCATCAACGCCCGGCTGGCGAAGATCATCTGCCTGTGCCTGCTATACACGCCGGCACAAGCGGCAGAGGTCACCATCCATAAAATCGAAGCAAGCGGATTGCTGACCTGGACCGCAAAGGACGACGGCTTCAGCGTCGAACTCATTCAACTGAATCCCGACTTCGTTCGCGCCGTATACGGCAAACGTGATTTCCCTGCCGACGAGGTCGAGCGGATCGCCGACTACTGTGTCTTCGGCACCATCATTCAGAACACCTCACAGCAACAGTTGAGTTACCGGGTTGCCGACTGGCGCTATATCGAGAAGGGCGGCAAGTCCAATCCGGTCAAAACCAAGGCACAGTGGCTGGCAGAATGGCGCAATGCAGGCATCACCTTTGCATGGACCCTGCTGCCCGAAAGCGGTGACTTCGGCATCGGCGACTGGCAGCAGGGTTTCACCACGATAAAGATCGACCGCAACGAAACATTCGACTTCATTTACACATGGACGCTGGACGGTGTAAAACACGAAGGGAAAATTCCGAACATGAGCTGCGCCCCCGCCCCCCTTAACCAGCCACAGTAGAGGTAACTGTCATGCCATTCAAATTCATATCGATGTTTCTATGCTGCCTGCTGCTGTTTCCCGCACAGGCGGCCGAGCGCCAGCAACCCAAGCTGGGTCACCACTTGACGCCCCAATCGGAAGCCATGCACGCACCGGACTTTACGCTGGAAGATATCGATGCAAGGAAATACAGCCTGAATGACTATCGCGGCAAAGTGATCATGCTCAATTTCTGGGCGACATGGTGCCCTCCTTGCCGAAGAGAGTTGCCTTCAATGGAACGCTTGCACCAAAAGCTCAAGAGCAGCGATTTTGTCGTATTGGCACTTGACCAGATGGAAGACAGTGACCAGATATTCACCTTCACCGGCGACATTGGCATCGACCTCACCTTCCCCATCCTGTTCGACCGTGACAGCAGCGTGGCGCGAGCCTATGGCGTGATGGGCCTGCCCACCACCTACCTCATCGACAAAAAAGGCAATGTTCGCTTTCGTGCCATTGGCGGGCGTGAATTCGATCACCCTGAAGTCGAAAAGCAGATCCTGCAACTGCTGCAGGAGTAGACCCCTGATCGGGATCAGGCCTGAACAACCCGGTGCCGGCACGTCTAATTTTTGCTGCCCTTTCAGCTTTCCCGTTGTGCAGCTAGTTCCTTCATGTGAGCACCGAAGTGCCCCTTGAGCGATGACATCCTCGCACTTACAGGTCAGCCCTTGATCGCGCCGACGGTCAGCCCAGAGACGATGCGCCGCTGGAATACCAGCACCAGCACGATCAGCGGCACGGTGACGATGACCGACGCCGCCATGATGTTGCCCCATGGCAACTCGTACGCGCTGGCGCCGGAGATCAGCGCGATCGCCACCGGCACGGTGCGCATCTCGCTCGTCAGCGTGAAAGTCAGCGCAAACAGGAATTCGTTCCAGGCCGCGATGAAGGCGAGCAGCCCGGTGGTGACCAGCGCCGGGCCCATCAGCGGCATGAACACGCGCGTGACGATGGTCAGCGGTGTCGCGCCATCGACGACCGCCGCCTCTTCCAGTTCCTGCGGTAGCTCGCGCATGAACGTGGTCAGCACCCACACCGTGAACGGCAGCGTGAAGATCAGGTAGGAGAACGTCAGCGCCAGCAGGTTGTTGTACAGACCGAGCGAACTGATCAGCTCGAACATGCCGGACAGCACTGCGATCTGCGGGAACATCGACACACCGAGGATCGTGAACAGCAGCAGCCTGCGCCCGTGGAACTGCACACGGCCGAGCGCCCAGGCAGCGGCCAGCGCCAGGGCCAGCGATAGCGCCACCGTGGAGACTGCCACCAGCAGCGAGTTGAGGATATTGCGGCCGAACGGCTGCTCGCGGAATACCGCGACATAGTTCTGCCACTGCGGATGCGCCGGCCAGAATTCCACCTGGAACAACGCCGAGCCCGATTTCAGCGACGACATAATCGCCCAGTAGAACGGAAACACGGTGTACAGGAAGATGACCGCCAGCAACAGGTAAAACGCAACGCTGCCGGGCAACCGTTTTATTTTGTGCCACCTCATTCAGCGCCCCCTTCCAGGCGCGTCCCGCTGTAATGCATCAGCGTGAGATACACCACGCTGAACAGCGCGATGATCGCAAAGATCAGCGTCGCCGCTGCCGAGCCGAAGCCGAGGTCGCCGAAGTCGACCAACTGCTGACGCGCATACACCGACATCGACATCGTGTCGCGGCTGTTGCCGCTCATCACGTAGACCAGGTCGAACATGCGCAGCGCGTCCAGCAGGCGGAAGATGATCGCCACCGTCAGCGCGGGCCGCATCAGCGGCAGCGAGATGTGGTAGAACACCTTGAGCGGAGGCACGCCGTCGACACGCGCGGACTCGAAACATTCGCGCGGCAGCATCTGCAACCCGGCCAGCAACAGCAGCGCCATGAACGGCGTGGTCTTCCACACATCGACCAGGATGATGGACAGCAGCGCGGTATCGGGCGAGGCCAGCCAGGCGACGGGCTGCGCGATCAGGCCAGTTGCCAGCAGCATGTGGTTGATCACCCCGAACACGTCGTTGAACATCCAGCTCCACATCTGCGCCGGCACCACGGTGGGGATCGCCCACGGGATCAGCACTGCCGCGCGCAATGCACCGCGGCCGGCAAACTGAGCGTTCAGCGCGAGCGCGATCGCCATACCCAACACGGTTTCGAGCGACACCGAGACGATGGCGAACACCACCGTGTTCCAAACGGCCGACCACCAGTTCGAGTCGAGCAGCAGGTAAGTGAAATTATCGAAGCCGATGAACCTGGCCGATGCCGGATCGATCAGGCTGGCGTTGGTAAAACCATAGGCGATCGTCTTCAGCAGCGGCCAACCAGCCACCAGCGCCAGCACCAGCAGCATCGGCAACAGGAACAGCCAGGCGTAACGCTCGCGCTGGCGCATCAGGCGTGAACCATGGGTGCGCATATCATTCACCATTGCCCTCCGCGTGAAAGCCGGGTCAGCTTGCGCTGCAGCGGCCAGCGCAGGCGCCGCCTCTACCTTGCCGCTCAGCACGTCATGCACCGTGTAGTAGAACTCGGCACTGACGCGTGCATACCTCGCGCCGGTGATGCGCGACGGCCGCGCCACAGCGCGCGCGAACGTCGGATACAGCGTACCAAAGAACGGTACGGCAGCGAGCACGTCCGGGTCGCGATACAGCGCCGGGATCGCCGGGTTGTAGGAACCGTTCACGGCGCGGTGCTTCTGCTCGGCGTAGCTGGTGAGATGACGCACCAGGTCGGCAGCAAGTTCGGGATGTTTCGAGTAGCGCGACACTGCCAGTTGCCAGCCGCCGAGCACACCACTCGGGTGGCCGTCCGGTCCGCCTGCGGGCACGGCAACCACCCCGATCCTGCCGCGCACCGGGCTGTCCTCGGCATTGCCCAGCGCCCAGGCATAGGGCCAGTTGCGCATGAACACGGCGTTGCCGGACTGGAACACGCCGCGGCTTTGTTCCTCGTCGTAGTTCAGCACACCGCGCGGCGCGATGTCGCCGATCCAGCTTTTCGCCAATTTCAGCGCCGTCACCGCGCGCGGGTTGTCAATGGTCACCCTGCCCTCCGCATCGACCAGCGCGCCGCCGCCGAAGCTGTCGATCCATTCCAGTGCATCACAGGTCAGGCCCTCGTAACCCTTGGCCTGGAACACGAAACCGACCATGCGCGGATTGCCGGCCTCGCGCTCGGCCTGCTGGATGCTGCGCGCGATGTCCGTCAGTTGCTGCCAGGTGGTCGGCGGCTGTGCGTGGTATTTCTCCAGCAGATCCTTGCGGTAATAGAGCACGCCAGCGTTGGTGAACCACGGGATCGCCACCAGTCTGGCTTTACCATTGTTGTCGGGGACGCTGTTGTTGGCGACCAGCGAAGGGAAATATTGTTTCGTGACATCCGTGCCGATGTATTGCGACAGGTCCTCCAAGTGCGGCGCCAGCATGCCGGGCCAGACCACGTCGATCTGGAAGATGTCGATGTCAGAAGAATGCGAGGCGAGGATCTGCTGGTAGAGGGCGAAACGCTCGGTCGCCGAGTTCGGCGTCGCGACGACCTTGACCTGGTTGCCGGTCTGCCGTGCCCATGCATCGACCGCCTGCCGGCACAGGTTCAGCTCCATCCCCACTGCACCACAGGAGATTGACAGTGTCGCCGCCCACACGCCCCCTCCGCTGCCGATCACGAACAGCAGCAACAAGGTCAGGAGCCGGTGCGGCGGTGCGCTCATCCTGTCGAAATCCTCCCGCGAAATTCGATATTCCTTCCCCTTGATATATTGCCGAGTATTCTTTCTGTGCAGTCAGACTGTAACGCTTCTTCATCAACTGTGTTGTACCGGTCACTTCCAGATATCAACCACCACACCCCGTTCGCGCAGGGAGTCAGCCCGCGCGCGGATGTAACGCTGCAGACTGGTTTGCTTCTTGTAAGCTCCCGAGGAAACATATTCGAGTACTGACTGGAAATGAAAGCTTTTCATAAAAGCTTCGATCCGGATCACTTCCTTGCCGGCATCGAATAGAACCACATTGGGCACGTAGGCGATCTTGAGTTCGTTCGCCCAATCCCGCGCCGTGGTTTTCCTGCCATCCGGTGTGGTCACCGGCGTTCTATCCCACCGATCCAACTGGATCACGTTGAACTGCCCGATCAGCTTCAGCGTCTCCGGGTCGTGCAGAACCTTGCTGTGCATCAGGTCGCAACCCGCACAATCCTTCTGCTCGAAGAATACGGCCAGCGGTTTTCCGGAGGCGAGCTTGTTCAGGTTGTAGGGTGGTTTGGAAAAGAAAGGTTCCGGTTGCAGCACGCCCTTCGCGGGTGGCGGGGCTAGCTTGGCGTAGTATTCCGGGAAGGTCAGTGACCCTTCCTGTTTTTCCCCCGCGTATTTCAGTGCCGCAAGGAACTGGTGAGGCGGGTAATAACCGTTGATGCGCAAAACGGTTTCGCCCTTTTCATTGATCAGCAATATGCTGGGCGTGAACCATACCTGGAGTTTCGCGGCGAGTTCTTTTTCCGTCAGCTTGCTGCCGGAAAAATCGGTCACCTCCCGATCACCCCAGATATTTAGATCGACAGCATCGAAGTGCTTGCGGGTGTAATCCGCGATGTGTTGCTGGCTGAAATTGGTATTGAACAGTTCGGCGCAGTACGGACAGCCATCCTGCCCGAAATAGAGCAACAGCCGTTTGCCGCTGTGTGACGCTTCTGCGACATCTTCGGGCATATCCAGGAATGAATGCTTGAACCAATCCGGAATACTGTATACGCCGGCTCCGCGCAATTCGGCCTTTTCTGCCGCCAAGGCCGTCATGCTCGCCAGCCCCGGGATCGCGCACAAACCCAGTACTGCCATGCAGGTCACGAATATTTTCTTCATGCTCACCCACGACTGGTTGACTTGCACATAGTCCGTAATGACACGGCTCGCCGATTTTCCAGCGCGTGTCCCATCAATCACCAGTTACGGTGCAGATGGTACCACCGCAGCATCCTGGTGTCGGCGCCCCACACGAAAAGTTGACCCAACTCTCCGAATAGAAGCGCCGCAAAAATTCAACGACGCAGCGGCACATAAGCCAGCCACTGCGCGCCCCAGCGGTGTATGCACAAACCCAGCACGATGCTGGCCGTGCCCAGCCACACCTGCGGCTGCACCACTTCGTGGTCCAGACTATGCCCCAGCAACAGTGCCAGCACTGGGGTAATGAGGGTGATGAGCGCGATCTTGCCCGCCTCCATGTGTTTGATCATGTAGTAATACAACATAAAACCCAGCACCGAGCCTATCGCGCCCAGATACACCGTGGCCGCAACAGCACGCTGCGGCAATGCCGCAGGCAAGTGCCCGTCGGCCAGCCACCATGCCGCGCAGAAGAATGGCAACGCCACTACCAGACTGCCTAGCGTCGTCGCCAGCGGCGGACTGTCGTCGTCGATGCACTTCAGCCACACCAAGCCAAGCGATTGCGACAACACCGCGAGGAATAGCGCCACCAATCCTGCCATCGCATCCGCCCCCATGTGCAAGCCGCCCCGAAACACCAGCACCAACCCGGCCAGTCCCAGCAGCATGCCCGCCAGCTTGTGCGACGTGATGGCTTCTTCCTTCAGCCACATCGCTGCGCCCAGGCTGGTGAGCAGCGGGGACAAGCCGAACAGCACCGAGATCATTCCCGAGCTGATGTATTGGGACGACCAGTAGGTCAGCGCCATCGCGCCGAACATCGTCAGACCGCTGACCAGATAGGCCTGCCATGCCTTGCGGTGCAGGGGGAGGCGCACACGCAACGCCAGCAACAGCACTGTGCACAGCAGCGTACCTATGCTCATGCGCGCGAAGACCGCGAAGCTGAAACCTATGCCTAGCGCGCTCCACTTGATGGCGAGCGGCGTAGTGGACCAGATCAGGATCACTGCAACAAATGCGGCTGGTAGCGACATATATCTCCCCTCTGTAAATGAACTGCAAAAACAAAAAAGCCACAGGGTTTGCTGTGGCCTTTTAGAAAACTGCTTAACGACTGATGCTTAAACGCTAACTCTCCAGACCACCATGCGCGACAAGCCACACCGCGCGCAGAACCGCAACGGGAATAGCTCGGACGTTATGGCTGGTTTGAAAAGATTTCATGTGGCGGATTATCGTGGGCAACTCGACAAGTGTCAATGCGATGCTTAAAAACAAATGGGTTGGAAAAAGAATATGGTGTGGAGCGGCGATTGAAGTGAGGTGGGCGGTTAATCAGTGCCTTCAATGATGACTGTAATTACATGGGCGGAGCCCAAGCTAATTTGGGCAGAATATTGGCGCCCCGCTCCCGTGTCGTATGTCCTCATGGCTAATGCAAACCTTTGCCGACACAACTACTTGTTGACGTCAGTCACACGCCCGTTGCGCGGAAAGCTCCTTCAGATAATCCCCGATATCCCATTCACACCCGCCACAGCCGGAAAGTGCGCCCGTCCATCTGGAAATCGCCTGTATATCCATCCCCTGCTCGAACAACCTTTGAATGTTGTCGCGCTTCGTGCCACTGCAATGACACATCACTTGATTATCCGGGCTGTCGGGCATCGTTTCCACCTGTTTGGCAATTGGCTTGGTGTAGAGATTTAATCATTCAGGAAGCCGGACTCATTCTCCTAAAAACTCCCGCGACAAGCTGCTAAACTGAGCACGCCTTATCACCACCAGCAAGGGGAACTGCGATGAGTCTGGGCCGGCAACGCTGCAATGGGAAGACAGGAGGCCAACCATGCGTCAGATGAAACTCGGCAAGGCTTTTACCCTGATGGAATCCGGGCCCGTCATCCTCGTGACGACCCGTGACGGCAACAAGAACAACATCATGACCATCTCGTGGACGATGGTCGTGGACTTCACCCCGCAATTCGCCCTCACCACCGGCGCGTGGAATCATTCCTACGCCGCGCTGCGCAAGCACCGCGAATGCGTGATCGCCATTCCCACCGTGGACATGCTGGACCAAGTGGTCGGCATCGGGACTTGCTCCGGCGCCGATACCGACAAGTTCACCAAGTTCGGGCTCACCCCCGTGCCGGGCAAGCGCGTCAAGGCGCCGCTGATCAAGGAGTGCCTGGCCAACATCGAGTGCAAGGTCATCGACATTGTCAGCAAGCACAACATCATCGTGCTGGAGGGAGTGGCCGCCTACATGAACGCCGCGCGCAAGGAGAAGCGGACGCTGCACGCAGTTGGCGACGGCACCTTCATCGTCGATGGGAAAAGGATGGATCGCAAGAAGATGATGGCCGCCAAGATACCGGCTGGCCTCTAAAACGAAACAGTTACGGTACATCTCAATGGGTCTGGACCTTTATATCGGCAACAAGAACTATTCGTCGTGGTCGTTGCGGCCCTGGCTGCTGCTCAAGCACCTAAATATCCCCTTCACCGAGCACATGGTTTCGGTGGCCGGCCGCGACTACAACCCTGCCCTGCGACCGATCTCAGCGAATGCCAAGGTTCCCTGCCTGCATGTCGACGGCCTCCAGATATGGGAAAGCCTCGCAATCGCGGAAGAATGACGCCGAACAACATCCACAGCTATGGCCGGCCTCTGCAAAGGCGCGTGTGAGGGCACGCAGCATCTCGGCGGAGATGCACGCCGGCTTCGCCAACCTGCGCGAGGCGATGCCCTTCAACCTGAACAAGTCAACCTCCGTCAAACCGCTGGCCGTATTCTTCGAGCAGAAGGATTGTTTCAGTTGCGGCTGGATCGCGCATTTCAGCGGTCGTGCGCCATACACCGGGTCAAAGCCCGCGTTGTCGATTTCCGCATCCCATAAAAAAACCGGAGCGTACCGCCCCGGTTTTTAGTTGATTGCAGATTATCTGACGTGACGATTACTTTCCACAATCGCGACTTGCTCGACAAATTTGATGGACTCATTTCTCAGCGCCACATTGATCGCATCCAGGGGATCTGGCTCGCCAGCCATTATCACGCTGGTAGTGGTAGTAGGTACACGGTGCAGGTCACGATAAAAGCTGGCAAGCACCTGATCCGGTTCTGCGCGCAAAGCAATATTGATTGCATCCAGAGGGTCAGTAATTGCCCCGGCGGACGGCACATACTCGACCTTTATTTCACGGTTAAGATCGCGGTCAAAGCTGGCACTGATAGCATCCATATTGTCACCGGCAAAAGCCAGGGTTGGCAGCAAAGCTGCTGTGGTCAAAGCTAAAGTAAAGTAACGTAGTTTCATGATAATTCTCCTTTTAGTAATTGATGGAGATACGGGATTCTCCATCTGACAATATTCAAGAGCAGCAACTTCGATTTCCCGCAGACCGCTGTATTATTCAATTCGGTCAATCTGCACATGGTTAAAACCAAATGTCTAACTGACGCAGTTTCCGCACTGAGCAGCACATAAAAATATCTTTAAAAATGTATATGCTGTCTGAACCTGCTGAGCCTGTTATTCACTCATTCACCTTCGTTTTCAGAATTTTTTCGCAGGTATGACAGGTGATCCGATTTGCCTGCGATCTGAACTCTGATGGCTGCAAGATAACAGGAGGGGTGTATACCGAAAATGACTGGAAGTAGTTATTTTTATAGTGAAAATTAGTCATGATCAGCTTCGGGAAAAGAGGGAGATACTGTCAGAACAAGTATCTGAAACAGTAAGTTGCCCGTGCCTTAGGTAATCGCGGTCGAAGGCAGCACCCCCTCTTGGCGGCTGCTGAAAGAGCACTTGGAGTGCGCGCAGCTCAAGCTCTCTGCAATTTACAACACTGGAGGTGGAAGCTCGTTTCTGATCGGAAATATGGCAAAGAAATTATTGCGGGTACTTCGAAAACAAGGGTGTGAAGAAGAAGCTGCAATGCTCGAAAAGAAAACGGATTCAACCTTGGGCCGTTCAGTCTTTCCAACTGTGAAGATACGATTTTGAAGAGGCTCATACACGGAGATCCCTGGTAAAAGATTACTGGCATCCTCTACAAAAGCGTGCATACCCCAACAACCACATGTGGAAGATTTACAAAAATATGCAGGAAAATTCCCGAAGCGAATACATAATCAATGTCATCAAGCCGCAGCAGTGCGGGTTGCATGGCTGTTATCGCTGTAAAACCTGTCCAGCTTCTTTTGCCGTAAAAACGATGTAACCAAAAAGTATCATCGACGCCAGCAGTACCAGCGAGCCAACTGCGGCAGCAGCCTCGGCAACTGCAAACCCGCTGGCAATGAGGCCGACGCTTGCAGTGAGAATCACCACACCGCTGTTAACGAGCCAGAAATGAAACTTCGCTGCGCCCATCTCCGACTCCTGCGGGACAAGCTGGTAATAGAGGCCGCAGATCGCCAAGCTAGCCCAGCCAAGCAGACTCAAGTGGGCATGGACCGAGCTCACCCCGAAATCATGACTTCCTGCCATGACTATCCCCAATATCATCCCTGCGAGTGCATACAGCACTGCGGCTTTCATGAAATACCCTGCTATCCTGTTCATTGCACACCCCCTGTTTTTTCCAACTACCCTGCCAAGATCGACCAATCTGTTTACCCTGTGCATTACCCTTTGTTATCGCCATCCCGGATAATTCTTTGCAGGGTACTGAATGACCCGTTTCGCCCGTGAGTCGAATGCCCATATAGAGAATAACGGGGAAGCCAGCCAGCGGCCATGACTGAAAAAGGTTATTTTCCATAGTGAAAATTAGTCATGCCCAGCTTCGGTAAAAACGGGTATATACTGCAAAAAAACATAAAAATGGAAGTTGCATATGCTTCACGTAGCCATTGTCGAAGACAACGCCACTGCTGGACGACTGCTGAAAGAGTATCTTGAGAGCGAAGACCTCAAGATTACTGCAATCTACAGCTCCGGAGAGGATGCCCTGGCGGCCATCCCCACTCTTCCCCTACCCGATGTGATCCTCATGGACATAGGTCTCCCCAATATATCGGGAATAGAGGTCACCCGAAGACTGAAAGCATCATATCCCCAGCTGGAGATTGTCATGCAGACCGTATTCGAAGACTGCGGCAATATCATGGAGGCCATCAAGGCAGGAGCTTCCGGCTACATCCTGAAGGCATCGACGCGGGAAGAGATTATCAATGCGCTGATAGAGGCAAAAAAGGGCGGCTCGTTCCTGACCGGAAAGGTGGCGAGGAAAGTGTTGCGGGAGTTTCAGGATCATGGCGCCGCGAAAAGTGCGGCAACAGCAGAAAGCAGGCCGGTTTCAATCAGGCGGTTCGGGCTTTCTGACCGGGAAGAGGAAATTCTAAAGGGGCTTATCAACGGCGATCCCTACAAGATAATCGCCGACAACCTTTTCATCAGTGTGCACACCGTCAACAACCACATCCGGAAAATATACGAAAAGATGCAGGTTAATTCCCGCGGTGAAGCCGTAGCCAAGGCCATCAGCCCGTAGCTGGAATATCCATAGAGACTCTTATTACCGCCCCTTTCGAAGGCGCCGACTCTATTTCAAGCGTGGCCCCCATCTCTTCGCACCGTTTCCTCATATTCCTCATGCCGTAACCGGCCTTGGCTTCACCCAGCAATAAAGCGGGGCTGAACCCTTTTCCGTCGTCCCGTATCTCGACCGTCAGGCGTCTCTCTTTCTCCACGACCGAGATATGAACGTTGTTCGCCTGCGCGTGCTTCATTACATTGGTCAGCGATTCCTTCACGATCCTGACAATATTGAGCCTCACCAGCGGTGAGACAGACAAATGCTCGTTCTCCAGCGACACATCCATCTTGTATGGCATGTCGTGAAGGTTCATCCGGCCCAGTACCTTTTCCTTCACGTAGGCAACGGTGTTCCCCAGCGTAGACTCCTCTCCATCCAGCGACCAGATGATCTCTCTCAACTCCGCCAACCCTTCGGCCGTAATGTCCTTCAGGTGACTCAGTTGCGCCGCAATTCTGTCCGGATTGGTCTCGCGCCGCACCATATCGACCAGAATGGACGCATTGCTCAGGCTGCCACCCATGCCGTCGTGCAGTTCCTTCAGCATCTTTTCCTTTTCCATAAAATGTTGCCTGTCAGAATCGAGCCTCGCCCGGCGCTGCTTGTCGGCCTGGACTACATAGGCAACGATCAGTGCCACCGCCGCCCAGAAGGCCACCATCAGAACAAAGGACAGCATGTTGAGTCTTTGCAAACCCTGTAAGCGCTCCTCTTCTGAAAAGACCTTCATGGTCTGCTCCAGTGTCTTCTTCGAGCTGGAGTTGAGAATGCTGGACATACTTTTGGAATAGGCAGGGAAAGAATCGCTGAAGACGCCTGCATGGGCAATGAAGGCCTCGTTGAAGTCCCGTTTATCCTTGTCCCTGAACCTGTAGCCCCGCAGCACATCCGTATGTTTTTTGATCTCATCGACAAAGCCCGTGTCCAGGCTGTTCCTCGCCAGAAAAATAGTCGAGGTGATGTACGAAAGCTGCCGCAGATACAGGTCGTCGGCAAACTTCACTTCTTCGCGGAACTTCAACTCCAGCCGGGGAATGTACATGGCCGAATTCTTGATGGGGGAATTGACCGCCTGGAAAACCCGGACGTGTTTCTCCTTTTCAGCGGTTTCCTTTTCGTAATCCTTAAGCAGCACAAGCGTCTTTGGGCAGCTCTTCAGCACCCTCTGTTCCGATATGTCGGTGAGCTGCCGGTAGATGTTACTCAACAAATTGTTGATGGCATCGTAGTTGTGGTAAAGCAGAAAGCTGCTGCGCAGGATTTCATCGTCCAATTTACGATCAAGGGTATCAATCTGGCGTATCTTGTCGGAGATCAGCGTATGCGACGAGATAACATCATCCGTCAGCTTCCGCGTGTAAAAAAAAAGTGCCGCGATGATGGCAGCGGCAATTACGGCAATGGTTATCCTGTGCGAAAGCTTCATTCCTGCTCCAGTATCACCGGCCTCTTGCCCGTCAGCGTCTTCAGGAAGGCGACGATTTTCGCCGCCTCTTTTTCGCTCAGGTTATAACCCAGATTGTGATAGGCCATCTTCTTCACCGCGTCTTCCAGCTTTTCGTAACGCCTGTCGTGGAAATACGGGGATCGCAACTCTATGTTCCGCAACGACGGCACTTTGAATTTGTTCTTGTCGAGCGGATCCTTCGTCAATTTGTACATATCTGGAAATTTTTCGTTCCACTGGTATGGGTGTATCACTCCGATCCGCTGAAAGGAGTTACCTCCCACATTCATTCCGTTGTGGCAGTTGATACACCCCAGCCGCTTGAACAGCAGGTACCCCTCTTCCTCTTCCTGCGCAAGGTTTTCCTCGCCCCTGAGGTAACGGTCAAACTTGCAGTCTGGCGTAAACAGCGCCTTTTCAAATTCGGCAATGGCGTCTGTCGCGTCATCGAACCGTATTTCGTCACGCTTGTAAACATCGCGGAACATCTTCCGGTACTTGCTGTCGCCGTTAAGCCTGTCCACCAGCTCCTTTCTCGATATGCCCATCGAGATCGGTAACTCCATCGACATTGCCGCATGCTCCTGAAGATCACGCGCCCGCCCGTTCCAGAACTGGCGGAAATTGAATGCTGAATTGAACACAGTGGCATCCTTGACCCGCGCTTTCCTGTGCTCGCCAAGGAAAGCGCCCTCATACCCGCCGCTCTTGAATAGATCGTGGCACGATGCGCACGACACGATCCGGTCGCGGGACAGCATCTTGTCAAAGAACAGCAGCTTCCCCAGCCTGGCCTTCTTTGCGTCATAATCAACGGTGCGCGGAATCGGCTCGATAGGCTCACCCGCCTGCGCCGCCTCCGCAAGCATAAAACACAGGAAGATTGCCAGAAAAAATTTCATCGCATGAATTTCTGAAGGGCACCTCTAACAAACCGGATTTCATCCTAACTGATGCATTGCGGCAGAAGATAAACTGGCAAGACGCGTAGCGCCTGCTCGCAAAAAGTCTGCCTAAATCCCCCTATGCAGCATGGCAGGATTTCCCGGTTCCCCGCATTTTGGCGAACTCTGTATTTTAGAGGCGCCCTGGATTCAGAATAATAGAACGTGATAAAAAGAGGAAGGAGAAAATCAACGGGAATCGCAAAAATATCAGTGTCGGATTCTTCTTGGCAACTGATGGAAGGAAAAATCCGGCTCGGGAAATTTCAGGTTCGAGAAACAATCATGTACCGCTCCCCACTTGTGATCATACTTCTGGGTTTCCCAATCTCATGGCACCCACAAAGCAAGTTTTCCAAACAGGCATTACAGACAGGAAACAATCTGGGACAGGCCACACCTCGCGCACAGAGGCATCGCGCTTTTTCCACTATGCCAATGCTTCTGAGTGGAAACTCAGCCCATAGCTCATCCAGACTCTCCTTGACCAGACACTTGCCGTCTTTCAGGCGCGGATCGCCAAACTTGTAAAGTTTGGCATCTTCCAGCTTACCCATAAGCGCTTCGTATGCCTTGACTGGCACGCAGTAGAAAACCGGTTGGTTGAGGTTGAGGATCGCCACCTGGAAAACCTCTCCCGCAGCAACCTCCGCCGTCAGGCAAAAGAAAAGCCCGGCTTCGCCGGGCTCCCTCTACTCTGTTCCTCTGATGAAACTACTAGCCATTCGACTAGGCGACAAAGGCGCCAAGTCGCTGGTTATCCCATAAACGTGCGAGGAGGATTGAGGCAACTCAGCCCTTCTCAAACCTCATCACGCCATTCTGGCAATCCACCTTGATCGTATCCTTCGCGGCGAACCTGCCTTCGAGGATCAGCTTGGCGAGCGGGTTCTCCAGTTGCGATTGGATCGCGCGCTTCAGCGGCCGTGCGCCGTAAACCGGATCGAAACCCGCGTTGGCGATCTCGCTGAGCGCTGCGTCGCTGAATTGCAGTTTCATCTCCATCTGGGCCAAGCGTTTTTCCAGATACTGCAACTGTATCTTCGCGATGGACTTGATGTTGTTTTCGTCCAGCGCATGGAATACCACGACCTCGTCGATACGGTTGATGAACTCGGGGCGGAAATAGGATTTCACTTCGCCCATCACCGCCAGCTTGATCACCTGGTAATCGTCGCCCGCCATCTGCTGGATCATCTGGGAACCGAGATTGGAGGTCATCACGATCACGGTGTTCTTGAAGTCCACGGTGCGGCCCTGGCCGTCGGTCATGCGCCCGTCGTCCAGCGCCTGCAGCAGCACGTTGAACACGTCCGGATGCGCCTTCTCCACCTCGTCGAGCAGAATCACCGAATAGGGCTTGCGCCTTACGGCCTCGGTAAGCCCGCCGCCTTCCTCGTAGCCGACGTAGCCGGGCGGCGCGCCGATCAGGCGAGCCACGGAATGCTTCTCCATGTATTCGCTCATATCGATGCGGATCAGGTGCTCCTCGGAATCGAACATGAAACCGGCCAGTGCCTTGCACAGCTCGGTCTTGCCCACGCCGGTTGGCCCAAGAAATAAGAATGAACCATACGGACGATTCGGATCTGACAGGCCGGAACGCGAACGGCGGATCGCATCGCTCACCAGTTTCACCGCTTCGTCCTGCCCGACCACGCGCTCGTGAAGTTTTTCTTCCATGTGCAGCAACTTGTCGCGCTCACCCTGCATCATCTTGGACACCGGGATGCCGGTGGCGCGGCTGACCACTTCGGCGATCTCTTCCGCGCCGACCTGGGTGCGCAGCAACTTGTTCTTTTGCGTGCCGCCCTCGGCCTCGCGTTGCGTGGCCTCCTTCAGTTTGGCCTCGAGCTGCGGCAGCTTGCCATATTGCAGCTCGGCGACCTTTTCCAGCTTGCCTTCGCGCTGCAGGCGCACGATCTCTGCACGCACCTGCTCCATCTCTTCCTTCAGGTTCGCGGTGCCCTGTGCGGCGCCCTTCTCGGCTTTCCATATCTCTTCGAGGTCGGCGTATTCGCGTTCCAGTTTCCTGATCTCGTCCTCGATCAGCTCGTGGCGCTTCCTGGAGGCTTCGTCCTTCTCCTTCTTCACCGCTTCGCGTTCGATCTTGAGCTGGATCAGGCGGCGCTCCAGTTTGTCCATCACCTCGGGTTTGGAGTCGATCTCCATCTTGACACGCGCGGCGGCCTCGTCGATCAGGTCGATCGCCTTGTCCGGCAGGAATCGGTCGGTGATGTAGCGATGCGAAAGTTCCGCCGCGGCGACGATGGCCGGGTCGGTGATATCTACGCCGTGGTGCAGTTCGTATCTTTCCTGCAGGCCGCGCAGGATCGCGATCGTGGATTCCACGCTCGGCTCTTCCACCAGCACTTTCTGGAAGCGGCGCTCCAGCGCGGCATCCTTCTCGATGTACTTGCGGTATTCGTCCAGCGTGGTCGCGCCGACGCAGTGCAACTCGCCGCGCGCCAGCGCAGGCTTGAGCATGTTGCCCGCGTCCATCGCGCCCTCGGCCTTGCCCGCGCCGACCATGGTGTGCAATTCGTCGATGAACACGATGGTCTGGCCTTCGTCCTGTGCCAGTTCCTTGAGCACGTTCTTCAGCCGTTCCTCGAATTCGCCGCGATATTTCGCGCCGGCCAGCAGCGCTGCCATGTCCAGGTTCAATACCTTCTTGTTCTTCAAAGTCTCCGGCACCTCACCGTTGACGATGCGCTGCGCAAGTCCCTCGACGATCGCGGTCTTGCCCACACCGGGCTCGCCGATCAGCACCGGGTTGTTCTTGGTGCGGCGCTGCAACACCTGGATCGCGCGGCGGATCTCGTCGTCGCGCCCGATCACCGGGTCCAGCTTGCCCTGGCGGGCGCGCTCGGTAAGGTCGATGGTGTATTTCTTCAGAGCTTCGCGCTGGCCTTCGGACTCGGCACTGCCGACCGTCTCGCCGCCGCGCACGGCATTGATGGCCTGTTCCAGCGGTGCGCGTGACACGCCATGCTGTTTCAGCAGGCGTCCGGCCTCGCCCTTGTCGTCGCAGGCCGCAAGCAGGAACATCTCCGACGCGATGAACTGGTCGCCGCGTTTTTGCGCGGCCTTGTCGGTAAGGTTGAGCAGGTTGGACAAATCACGCCCGACCTGGACCTCGCCGCCATGATCTTCCACCTTGGGCAGGCGCTCCACGGCTTGCTGTAGCGCTGGTTTCAATGCGCCCACATTCGCGCCCGCGCGCGACAGCAGCGACGCTGCACCGCTGTCGGTATCGTTCAGCAAGGCCAGCATCAGGTGCTGCGGCTCGATGAACGGGTTGTCGGCACCGACTGCCAGACTCTGGGCATCGGACAGTGCCTGCTGCAACTTGGTGGTTAACTTGTCGAAACGCATGGCTTATCCCTTCATAGTGACTGTAACGCAGATGGAGCCAAC
>Ga0224495_10000832_pt1 | contig 23248 bp, 18 predicted proteins | sample SF_Jul11_sed_USG_FD_168128 | JGI IMG/M metagenome (GOLD analysis project Ga0224495, IMG submission 168128) | Sediment microbial communities from San Francisco Bay, California, United States - SF_Jul11_sed_USGS_4_1 | ecosystem: Environmental > Aquatic > Marine > Sediment | place: USA: California...
GGCAGCTTCAGACCCGGCGGTTACCCGCCGCGCCTGTGCCGATAGGCTACTGCGCACGGAAGCGCAGGTTCGCTTACGGTGTTTCCTTTCGTATCGAACAATCATCAAAGCGACTTCACGTCGCACGGACCCGCAACCATCTGCAGGATTCGGACCTGCCGGCATCCCCATTATATGAAAGTAGAGCACAGGAATGACGACGAGGGTCAGCAGCGTGGACGCCCCGACCCCGAACAACAAGGAGACGGCCAACCCTTGGAAGATCGGGTCGAGAATAATGACAAACGCGCCCACCATTAACGCGGCGGCGGTCAGTAGGATGGGGCGGGTTCGTATGGCACCGGCATTGATCACTGCTTCTGATAACGACACTCCTGCTCGTTCTTGGAGTTGGATGAAGTCGACGAGGAGAATGGAGTTTCTTACGATGATGCCAGCGTGCACGAGTTCGCAATCTACATAACCTCGAACGCTGGAAGCCTGGTCACCTATGGTGAGCGATACGGTGCTGGCGAACGCATCTCATCCTGTTCGGCGGAATCCACGGTCAACGCCGAACTCAGCAAGCGCTTTGCCAAGCGCCAGAAGATGCAGTGGGCGCCAGTTCCCATCTCCTCTTGCAAACGCGAACGCTCGATGGGACACTGCGGCCGCAAGCTGAACGATGCTATCACGGTCTGGGTGGTGGCAATGTCACTGAACAAATGAGAGCCGCGGCGTGAAACCCCACACTTCCTTATGCTCGCGTCGACCGTAGCAGAGCCACCGCACCCAGTTCTCCGTCTTGCGTGAACCGCGAAGAGCGCCTACCAAAGCAACGCTGACTCCTTCATGAATAAGCAGTTGTGACGTGGCCATGTACGTACTGTGATTTTTCGGTTGCATATGCTGAATACCCCCAATAGGTTAATGCCCCGACCGGGATGCAGATAGCACATCATCGGGCAGAATCAGCTTTTCGCCTTCAGACAAACCGGAAATAACGTTTACCCGGCCATCGACCAAGGCTCTGCCGAGCCGAATAAAACGGCGGTTGAATTGTTTATTCTCCCATACCCAAACCACATCTAATTGGCCGACCTGCCGAATATACGCCTGTGGAATCGGCAATATCTGTTCCTCGCCTTGGGGAATGCGGATGCGGGCAAACAGACCCGGCAACATTTCAGGCCGGTGTTCAATTCGTGTTTTAATCAGCACACTGCGAGCGCCTGGGGTTGCAGACGGTACAATTTCTGTAATGGTCGCCGGCACCGCCGTATTGAGGGCGTCGATACGGGCTTCCAGCGTTTGGCCAATACTCAAACCCACCGCAACCGATTCGCGGACATACGCATCTATACGCAACGATTGCGGGTCATACACCGTCAGCAATTTCATACCCGGCGACACCACATCGCCGGGTTCTACAAAACGGTCGATCACGCGTGCGACAGAGCCGGCTTTGATCTGGCTGTAATCCTGAATATGCCTGGCTTCATTGACCAACTGTTGTGCAGCCGCATACTGAGATTTTAGGCTTTGGTAGTCGGCGGCCGCCTGTTCAAGCGCTGCCAGGGTTGCGCTTTCCTTGCTGTACAAGTTCCGGATGCGTTCATGGTGCAATTTTGCGTTCACTAAGCGGGCGTTAATCGCATTCAGATTTTCATTGGCCTGGGCGCTTCTGGCCTGCAACGTCTCTGCGTCAAGCGTGATGAGTAGTTGTCCTGGCTTAATGAGTTCTCCCGACCTGACATAAATGGCTTTAACACGCGACTGAATCTGTGCGGCAACATCGGTAGCTTGTTTGGACTGAATGCTGCCGGTTGCTTCTTCAAAAAGCGGTATTTGTTCTAGAGCGACCGTTAGCGTAGAGCTGGCATTCTGTTCGGATACTGCGTTGATACCGGGGGCAATTTTGTGTTCAAACGTCCCAGCCATCCACAGGATCATCACCAGCAGGATGAGCAGCGTAAGCAGTGACAACACCAAAGTTTTCATATTATCGGACAAACTCCTAGGGATTGTTCGCTGCGCTTCGCGCGTAAACCAAATAGTACGCTGTGGGAATCACAAAAAGAGTAAACAGCGTCGAGGCCAAAATCCCAAAAATGATGGCAATGGCCAAACCGCTGAAAACCGGGTCGAGTACGATAACGATATTACCGAGCAGCGTCGTGCCCGCGGTTAGCAGAATCGGGCGCATTCTTATGCGGCCAGCTTGCAGTAAGGCATCGCGCAAGGCCAGGCCTTCATTTTTAGCCTGGGTGATAAATTCAACCAGAATCAGCGAGTTTCTGACGACAATGCCTGCCAGTGCAATCATACCGATCATGGCGGTGGCGGTGAATAACACGGGATCGGGGCTGCCGCCGATAATGCGCTCGCCAAACTGGTTCAATAGCCAGAATCCGGGCATGATACCAATCGTAGTTAACGGGATTGAAGACATAATCAGCAGCGACAGAGTGGTCGAGTCCGTTTGTAAGCGCAGCACAAAAAAGATGCCGACCAGCGCGAAAGCAAAGGCCAGCCCCATATCGCGAAATACTTCCATCGTGATTTTCCATTCGCCTTCGCCACCCCAATCCAGTGTTACGCCGTCAGGGAGTGTCCACGGAATGCCGCTACCGGAATTCACAAAGCTGCGGCTATCCCAGTCGGGAGCTGAATGTACTGAGCCGTTAAGATCGGCACTGACATCCGCAATAACTTCCGCCGGGGTGCGGCCCTCCAGCTCGGCCATGACATAAACCACCGGCTTCAGGTCTTTATGATAAATGGAGAGATCGGCATCCGACTCAACGAAGTCGCCCAATTCGGCCAATAACATCAGCGCCGGTACGGACGTCATGCCAGGCATCCTCCCCTTTATGGGCAGGCCTAATTGCTGTTGGCTGCTACGGTGTTGCTCGGCCAAGCGCAAGCGGATCGGAATGGGCTGGATTTCGCGTTCCAGGTTTAGATAACCGGCAATCTGCCCCCGATTGGCAAGGCTTAATGTTTGGGCAACCGATTCAGTCGAAATACCCGCCAGCGCGGCCTTTTCTTTATCGACAGCAAAGCGCCAGCGCCTTTGCGTGCCTTCCACGCTGGTATCTATATCTACGACAAAGGCTTCTTGTGCCAGCCGTTCCATCACCAAAGTGGCGGCTTGGCGCTGCGCGGCGTAATCGGTGAGGGTATCGCCGTAGATTTCGGCAACCAGCGTGCTGATGACCGGAGGACCGGGTGGCACTTCAACGACTTTGATGGAAATGCCATCGGAATTTAACGGGGCCAGCAGCGCACGAAGCCGCAGTAACACCTGATGCGATTGATGTTCGCGTTGTGCTTTGGGCACCAGCGTGAGGCGAATATCAGCCAGATGGGGGGCGATACGGTAGTCGTACTGCCGCACCAGGCCATTAAAATCGATGGGTGACGGTGCGCCAATATACGTGGCTATAGCCTGAATTTCTGGCAGGCGAGCTGCCAGCGTAGCGGTTTGCCGGGTAATGGCCGCCGTGTGTTCCAAGGTGCTGGATTCTGGCATATCAATGACAATCTGCATTTCGTCTTTATTGTCGTACGGAAGCAGTTTCAGTGGGACCAGGCGCAATACCGGCAATAGCGCTGTGACCATGAACAACACCAGCATTACAATGATAAGACACCAGGCCGTTTTTCGACTGGCAATACAAGGAGTCACCAGGCGCTCGTATAAACCGGGTGTTGAGGCGGTGGTTGCGGTGGTTATTGTCGTCGCTTCAAAGTCTGTATTGAGTGCCTTGCTGGCAAGCCAGGGTGTGACGGTAAAAGCCACCATCGTCGATAGCATAACAGCAACCGGCACGTTGAATGCCATGGGCGCCATGTAAGGCCCCATCATGCCGGTAATAAAAGCCAGCGGTATGAAGGCGAGAATGATGGTCAAAGTAGACATCAATAACGCCGGACGGATCTCTGCCATTGCAGCAATGATGCGTTCTTGCGTAGTACCGATGCCCAGACGCAGATAACGTTCGATATTGTCGATACCGGTGATCGGATCATCCACCAGCAAGCCCAGCGCCAGAATCAACGCAAACAGCGTGACGCGGTTGATGGTATAGCCGAAAAACATATCCAGCGCCAACGCAGCGCCATAACAGATGGGAATGGCCAAGCCCACCACCAGCGCCGGCCGCCAGCCGAGAAAAATGCCGATAAATAAAACCACCGTAATGATGGCAAAACCTAAGCTGCTGGTTAAGTTGTTTACTTTGTCGTCGGCAGTTTGGCCATAATCGCGTAAAACTTCCAGATGTACTTCCGGCGGTAATAATTCCTTCTTTAACGTCTCCAAGCGGTGATGTACATTTTCGGCAACGGCCACGGCGTTGGTGCCACGCTTTTTGGCAACGGCCACGGTAACCATCGGATAGTCATCGTTATATTGGCTCGCCAGCGGGTGGCCTGCGGCAAAACGCAGCCAACTGTAATTATCCGCCTCTTCAGGGCCATCGCTAACTTCGGCAATATCCTGTAGATAAACCGGCAGCCCATCCACCAGATTGACCACTAGTGTTTTTAATTGCGCGGTGGAGGTAGTGAATTCGCCCGCTTCCAGTTGTATGGATTGGTTATTCATTGCCATACTGCCGGCTTTGTGTAATTGATTAGCCGTTTGGATCGCTTGCAAGGCTTCCAGCGCCGTGGTTTGCCTTGCCGCCATGCTTTGCGCATTCAACAGCACTTTCATTGTCCGTGTTCGCCCGCCGACAACGCCAACTTGGCTGGTATCGCTAATTTGTTGCAAATTTATGCTGATTTGGTCAGCAAACCTGCGCAATTCAATATCGCTGTAACGTTCAGGCTGACTACTCCACAACCCTACCGTCACAATCGGCACATCATCCACTTCAATAGGAACAACTTGCCACTGCGATACCACGGCAGGAATTTTGTCCTGATTGGAATAGAGTTTGCTGTAGACATCCAGCAAGGCATCTTCACGATCTTCACCGACAAAAAAGCGCAAGGTGACGATGGTGCGGCCATTGAGCGTTCGAGAATACACATGCTCTATCCCAGATATTTGGTTGAGCAATTTTTCCAATGGTCGGGTTACCTGATTTTCGACTTGTTTTGCCGAGAGCCCCGGTGCCGATACCAGCACATTGGCCATGGGCACCACAATCTGCGGCTCCTCTTCTCTTGGGGTAAACAGTAAGGCGATAGCGCCTAATGCCAGAGACAAGGCAAAAAAGAAAACCGGCAATCCGCCCTTGAGTGAATACATCACTAAGCGGTCGAAGAGATTGTTCTCGGATGATGGAGGCAAGGCAATCAAGGTCTTAGTAATTCCTTATTTAATAAATGGGTAGTTTCAGGCTTCACGCGCAACGGGTGGATGATGGGGCAATTGCGCATAGACTTCCAGCGGCGTGGCAAAATTCAGGCATTTTAATGGGCACGCGTTCAGCCGATGGGCAATGGCGTTCAACTCTTCGCTGCGTACACCTCGACAAGTCCGTACTCTTCGGCAGGTATTAGCGCAGCAACCCATTGGCGTCACGTTGCCACGGACTGTACGGATCGGCCAAGAAGATCTGGACCGCAAGTCGTTGAGCCAGGCGCTGATGCTCGACCATCTGTTCTTATACGGCCTCCTTTAGTGCCGCTTGCTCTTCTGCTCTCAATCCGGGGAACGAGCGAACGAAGGTTTTCCCACAGTTCGTTGTTCAGGACCTGTACGCGGGTCTGCACTGTACGGCTTTCTTCAATTTGTTCTTGTTCGTCGGGTTCTCCTCCAGCAGTTCCAGGTTGTCATCCAGGTCATCGATCCGTTGTAGGGCGTGCAAGACATTGCCGTGCCACAGATTCCATGTGACGCGCTTTCCAGGTGCTTCTCCAGGTCGGCCAACACGGCTGCGGTGTTGAGGCATGTGTCGCCGGCCTTCAGTTCCGTTGTCATTCCCTTCACCATCTGTCCCATCACCGTCACGCGCATGGTGATGTGGAACTAGTCGATCGGGTTCTCGGATTCTGGGCCGAGACAGTGCTGCAGATCGCGCACGGTGTAGCCGCCGTCCAGACCGACCGTCAAAGGCGGCCCTGGCAGGTGGAATTTCCTGAACAGGGTTCGATACGCGTTGGGATGTTGTCCTTTCCAAGTCCGGTGCGCACCGCAGTCCAGGCAGGTCTTGAAGTGATCAGATAATCCGCGATCTGCTCAGTGACCACGACCTTCTGCATGCCGTGCAGTAACGCTTTCGCCTCTGCGAGTGTCAAGCCGAATTCCTCCGGCCGTAGCGGACCGCGCGCCGTCCTCGACCCGGAGAGCATAAGAAAGTGTGGAGTTTCACGCCGCGGCTCTCCTTGCACGTAGTAGGGATTGTGATCGAACAGACCTTTCGAGTCACAATCATGGCCCGCAGGGCCTGCTCACTGTCGAATGCACCGTCGAGATTAAGGGGAATCGTCATGACTACCTCACCTCCACTTGCCCTCCTCAACAGCGCTCTTTCACACGTATTCGTGTTATTCTTGTACCCCGAGCTTGCGCAACAGTACCATCATAGGGCACCAGCCCGTAAAGGCCGATTGGATGAGGTTCACTGCCACGAAGGCTGCGAAATAGTTCCAATACGGATGGACCGTTGCGCCCAGTATGACGGCAACAAGCACGAATACACCGGCGATTAATCGGAGCTGTTCATTAAGTTTCACGGTTGTTCCCTCCTTTGCTTCTTCCTCATGAGAGACTGACCCAGCGCAAAGGATTCACAGAGACCCCGAAGCGAGTCTCTGCCAGCTGACAAACCCTCCGGTTAGGTTACGAACAGCGGTCACGCCCTCTTGACGCAGCACTTGCTCAGCGAAATAGCCTCGTTGACCGACCAGGCAGTACGTGACTACAGGGCGATCCATCGGCACCTCCCTCACCCTGCTACGCAATTCCGGCAATGGAATGTTGATGGAGCCAGGAATATGTTCCTCGTCGAACTCGCTGGAACTTCGCACGTCCACGACCATCGGTGGAGTTACCGTCTCCAATGCAGCTCGCAACTCGGCTGGAGTAATCGGCATTGTCCCGCCCCGCACCACATTGGCCCCCTGAAATCCTGCGATGTTAATGGCATCCTTTGCACTACCATATTGGGGGGAGTAGCAGAGCTCGGCTTGCTCCAGATCAAACACGGTCGCTCCCATTTGAATCGCCATGGCAAGTACGTCGATCCGCTTGTCCACCGCCTCTTCGCCCACAGCTTGGGCACCGAGGATCCGCCCTGAAGCCGTTTCGAAGATCAGCTTGATCGTCAGCCTCTTCGCTCCAGGGTAATAATGAGCATGGTGATAGGGATGAACGTAGATCACCTCGTAATCGCGATGCCGCTCCTTCCCGGCCCGCTGGAGCGCCTTCTCGGACTTCCCGGTGATGGCGGCAGTCAAGTCAAAGACTCGCACGATCGCGCTTCCCTGACTCCCTCGGTAAGACGGAACAGAGTCGCCCCTTCCCTGTGCCCTGGCTATGATGTGGTCCGCTGCCAACCGGCCCTGGCGATTCGCAGGACCGGCCAGTGGAATGTGAGTTGATCCTCCCAGTATTGGATCCGGCACCTCAATGACATCGCCGACCGCATAAATGTGTGGGTCATTGGTTTGCAGGTGCTCGTTGACCTTGACCGCACCGCGATCGTTGGTTTTGAGACCAGCGGTTTGAGCCAATAGGTTTTCCGGCTGCACCCCGATGGCCAGGACGACCACATCGCCTTCCAGGACTCGACCGTCGGTCAGAATCGCTCGCACACCCTGACCGTTACCGTCCGGTTCCAGATCAACAACCGCGTCGCTAAGGTACAGGGCAATACCCCGCTCGACCAACACCTGCTCAAGCGGCACAACCATTTCCGCGTCGAATGGGGGTAACACTTGTGGATTCTTCTCGACCAGCGTGGTGGTTACACCTCGGTGGACGAGTTGTTCGGCGACTTCCATCCCGATAAACCCGCCCCCTAGGACAATTGCTTTCTGAACGCCACCATCCACAATTCCCTTGAGCTGATCCACATCCTCCAGGTTACGGAGGCTTACGACGCGCGGATGTTTCAACCCGACCTTGGCCAGCAGATTGGTGGGCCGAAGCGGAGCAGCTCCCGTTGAAAGAATCAAAAAGTCAAACGGCTCACGATACCTTTTATCCGTCGTGAGCTCGTGCACCTCGACCTCTTTCGCCGCCCGATCAATCGCGAGCACCTCGGTCTTGGTCCGAACGTCGAGAGCGAGCGATCCCTTCAGGGTCTCTGGATCGGCCACCAGGAGGTCATCGCGATCAGATATTTCACCGCCCATGTAGTACGGGAGGCCACAGTTGGCAAAACTGGCGTGTGAGCCACGCTCGAACACGACGATGTGGGCCGACTCATCCAGTCGCCGCGCTCTGGCCGCGGCGCTGGCTCCGCCTGCAACTCCGCCCACAATGACGAGGCGGAGCGGTCGAGTTGAGCTCATGAATCTGAATCCCCCTAGAGAGCCTTCTCGCGCTTGGTGATCCCCATGCCGTGGAGAATCGCTTTTTCGAAGAACGGCTCGCTCACGCCTTTCTTCATTTTTATCAGAAAATACTTCTCAAGGGCGATCTTCGCAAGATGCACCCATTTGCCCTTCCTGGCCCACGTGACGTTGCGTGGAGCCATTTGCGGCAGCGCCACGAAGGCCATCCCCGTATCTCCCATATCGGCGAGACAGATGGCGTTCCAGGTGGCGGTCTCCTTCTTTGGATTGTTCTCGATATCTGCTTTGATATTGTGAACGGCTGCCGACACCATGGATTCGATCATGTACCCGGTCTTCGGTGCGCCGGTTGGGACCGGTGTCTGTTCGACCGGTGGAATGGCGACACACACACCGACCGCATAGATGTTCTTATACCGTGGATTCGCCTGATATGCATCGATGTTGACGAAACCTTTTGGATTGCACAGACCGGCGGTTCCTGCCACCGCGTCGACTCCGGCGAACGGTGGAATCATCATCGAGTAGCGGAAGGAGATCTCCTGGCCATCCTCCAACAGCATCTTCCCAGGCTGAACTTCCTTGATCGACGCATTGTGGAGCGGCTTGATTGAATGCTCGGCGAACTCGTCTTCCATCAGCCGACGTGATTTCCCGACTCCGGCGAGCCCCATGTGGCCAATATACGGTTCCGGTGTCACAAAATAAATCGGCACCTTTTTCCGAAGCTTCTTCTTCCTCAAGTCGGTATCCAAGATGAAGGCCATTTCGTAAGCTGGACCGAAACAGGAGGCACCTTGCGCGGCACCGATCACGATCGGGCCTGGGTCCTTCAAGAAACTCTGGTACGCGCCCCAGGCCTGTTCAGCGTGATCCACGTTGCAGACCGACTGCGTATACCCGCTCGGACCGAGGCCTGGCACAGCGGAAAAATTGAGCTTCGGCCCCGTGGCGATGATGAGATAGTCGTACGGCACCTCCCCTTTCGCCGTGACGACGCGGTTTTGTTCCGGTTCGATTCGATCCGCCGTGGCATGAACGAATTCGATCCCTTTCTTGACCAACACCGGACCCAAATCAAAACTAATGTCCTTGCGCGTGCGCCAGCCGACCGCGACCCAGGGATTGGACGGCACGAAGTGGAACGAGCCCACATTTGAAATGACAGTTACTGTATGTTTCTTGTCCAACAGTGCCCGTGCTTCATAGGCGGCCGGCAAGCCGCCGATCGATGCGCCGATGATGACGATCCGTGCCATCGTTCACCTCCCATGCCAAGTGCTGAGTCAAACCGCCAACTCAGCACTCAACGCTCAACACTCTGAATCCCCCTCTCATCGGCCACGGGCTGCACCACCCCGCTCAGGCCGCTCTGGTCTTTCGGGACGTTCTATCTGCATATGTTCCCTCACCCGTTCACGTTCACGCGTCCGTTCCTGCTCTTTGAGCTGCTCTTTGTCTTTCAGCTGATCTTTGGTCTGCAGTTTGTCCTGATCTTTGAGTTGCTGTTGCGTCTTGAGTTGATCACGGTCCCGATCACGATCTTGCGCCGACGCAACTGCCGCAAAACTGCCCGGCAACAGCATGGCTGCTGCGATAGCCGCACATATGATGACTTGAGACTTCATGAAGACCTCCTCGGTACGTTACCGGAGCGACATTGCTCTCGGTGGTGGCGGATTTCCCGCCGTTCCGGCTTTGTGCCATCCGGCCATGACAGGTGATCTCAGTTGTGTGGGAGTCTCGACATCGGAAATGGATTCGCTTCTGTTCCCATCTCCTCTCCATTACTGATTGCCGACTTCTGAATACCGGCAGCCTTTAGTTCGCACTAAATCTGTACATGTCGTGACAGGCCGTGCAGCGGGCCGTCATGCTCGACAATCGTTGTAAGAGTTGCTGCGGTGTCTCATTCTGTCCAATCGCATCAGCCAGCGCGTCCATATCCTTGTGGATCGACATGCCCAGCTGTTTAAAGGGGAGCGGCAGCTTGGCCATCATCGCCGGCTCCACGTCTGCAGCCATATTCATCCCAGCCCCTCGGGCTGCTGCTTTCATTGCTTTCAGATCAGGTTTTGGTTCTCCCAATCCCCTGATGATGCCGTCTACCGCTTTCAAAAGATGCCGCATCTCCGCGAGGATCTGATCCCGTTCGACCGGTGCCAAGAGGATTTCGGTCCGCCCATCACTTCCTTCCACCGTCCATCCCTTCACGAAGAGCCATCCCCCGATGACCACTGTGATGACCCATAAAAAGAACACGACAAAGCATAGGCGGCTTTTCATCTGACTCCTTTTGAAAATCGGTCTAGACCAAACGAACCCTTTCCTCCAATCCTGGCAGGCGATTGCAAGGAGAGAACCCAGTCTGTTCAGTTGAGAGCCTGAAAGATTTCACGAAGATACGAGGGAGGTGAGGACGGGAAGCGTAGGGTGTGTCTGCCTGAAGGGGAGCCTCGCGACAGGGCAGAGAGCATCGCTGTAGCAAAAAGCAACAGGTGCATAGTTTTAAGACCGTGCCAGCATCGCCGCTGCAATCACTACGGCCAGCGCGATGAGCAATGAGAGTCTCGGCAACAAACGTGCGCTCTTGAAGACGACCCGCTCTCCCGTCGTTCGCTGGGATTCCGGTATGACACTGACGCGGCTGACCTGCGGGCCGAAGACAAGATCATGGAGAAGCGTCAGGACCACCAGCAGGCCGACCAGCGTCAATTTTACCGTCACGATCCCTGACCATGAGGCCGGGCTACTCAGCTGGATCCCTCGTTGAGATAATAAGAGCGGACCTGTTGTAAGCAATACCGCAATGGCAACCCAGACAATAGGGCGAAATCGCAGGGCCGCAGACCGAAACAGCGCCATGAATTCCGGCACCGCTTTCCGTCCCCTCACCAAGGGGGCCAGGACCAAGGAGAGGAAAATCATCCCTCCTATCCAGGTCACGGCGGCGAGTATGTGAAGTATCACCAGTGTTGTGTACATACTTATTCATCATCAATCGTGAGAAAAACCTGATGTCTCGCCCGTCCAGCCCTGTAACTGACTCATACTCGCTCGTTACGACTTGGCTGTAGACACAGGTTTTTCGACCATTGATCCTTGTCGGAGGTTCTCCCCACAGGGAAGCGCGACGCCTCCCTATCGGAGTGAAGCCAGGGATTATGTTCATCTCATCAGCTTGGCTCGCATCAAGATACTACGGTCGCTCTATATCAATACTAGGCGCTGATAGCTCATAGCCTTGACAGAGGGATCTGACCGGATGGCTGATCACCTGGCACCGTCTTCGCGCAGCGGAATCCCAGCCAATTGATCTTTGTGTCCGGATCGGTGCCGTTGCGCATCGCCACCCTCATGGTCGTGGTGCTGTCCATCCAGCCTCCGCCACGAAACGCCTTTTGAGTCCCGTTCTTTGGCCCCTGAGGATTCCGATCCGGCGCCGACTTGTAGTAATCCGGGTCATACCAATCAGCGACCCATTCCGCAACGTTACCGATCGTCTGATAGAGCCCGAAGGGGCTGAGGGCGTTCGCATACTTATCGACTGAAATAATTGGAGGATAGAGCATGAGCCGCTCAGGACGATCCCGAACAGGACCGGAAAGGCCGGTGCGACCAAAGTTGGCCCGTGTGGGGCCTGCATATTCACGTCCCCATGGAAACAGACGGCCATCCCCTCCGCGAGCCGCTTTCTCCCATTCGGCTTCCGTCGGCAACCGACCACCCGCCCACTTGCAGTAGGCATCTGCATCGTACCAGGACACGTGCATGACCGGATGGTGTGCCATTGCTTCTTGGAAGTTCCCTCCGTCATACCGCCAATCGAGCTGCGGTGACCGGTTGGTTGCCAGTACGAACTTCAGATATTCCAGCGCCGTCACCTCATACCTGCCGATCTCAAACGCGTCCACATAGACTTTTCGCTGTGGAATCTCGCTCCGATAGGCCAAACGATCTGTTTTCTTGTCGCTTCCCATGACAAACTCTCCGGCCGGTACCAGGACCATTTCTCCTTTAGGCTTCCACTTGGCGACACGCTCTGCCCCTAGCTTTTTCCCCGCTTCCGTCCATTCGACGGTAATGTCCTGAGTATCCAACCCCCAAGCGGCCTGTGCCATCGTCGCTATGGCGGCAATCACCAGGGTCTTACCCGCCCAACCCCATTTTCTTCCTCTGCCTTTCTCCATGATTTTGCCTCCGCTTTCATGAGTTCATGATCGACCGCTCTTGGTCCATCATTCATCGGGTGGGAACTTCACATTTAACCGCTCCTCTTCTCGGACGGAGCGCGACGCTTGACCAGTCACGCCATCTCCGGACTTGGCGCAGCGGAACCCGGTCAGATAGCTCTTCCGATCGGGAAGACCGGCATTACGACCGGCGGACCGAGCAACTTCCGGGTCCTCATTCCAGGAGCCGCCACGAAAGACTTTCAGTTCTCCGGTTTTAGGCCCTTGCGGATTCCTGTCTTGAGTATGGCGATAGTACTCAGGGTCGAACCAATCCGACACCCATTCACTGACATTGCCTGCCATTTGATAGACCCCATAGGGGCTCGCCCCCTTGTCATACCGATTGATATTGGCCAGCGGCGGATACTTGAATCCGCGCTTGGATCCGGGATGGGCGATGTTGCTCTTCATCCACCCGGCCGGCTCATTGCCCCAGGGAAAGATCCGTCCATCCACCCCACGAGCCGCCTTCTCCCATTCGGCCTCTGTCGGCAAGCGCTTTCCCGCCCATCGACAGTAGGCATCCGCCTCAAGCCAGCTGACATTGATCACAGGATGGAGCGCATTCTTTTCCGGAAATGGACTCTCCCGCCAAAACATCGGCCACTCCGCCCCCGTCCCAAGCACGAACCTCAGGTATTCGACGTTTGAGACCTCATAACGGTCTATCAAAAACGCATCGAGGTGGATCCGATGTTGTGGGAGCTCTTGCGGACCCGCGGCACGATCCTTATGGGGATCGCTCCCCATGATGAACTCTCCGGCGGCCACAAGCACCATCCCATCCGGGTTGTCCATCGTCGCCAACCGCTCCGGTTCATCAAGCGGCGTCCAGAGCGGTGGCTGCTTCGAGCTTTCATGGTCGGCCACCGCCGGGACAGGGATGAGCCATCCCAGCCCGCACAAGGCTATGGCGGAGACAGCTCTCGTGACATACAACCATGAGCACCAGGCGCGCATCGAAGTCGTTCATCCCTTTCGTATTGACTCGTGTAGATGTTTCTTTCACCTCACCGTTGCTGCTTTTCGATCATCGGCTCGATCTCTTTTTGCGCCTCTTCCGTCACGTTGTACCGGATATAGTCGTGCTCCAACACCTCGTTGGCATAGAGCCGCCCCGTCGGAGCCTGAACCGTGATATTCGCTTCGACGGTCTCGTTCTTCCCGACAACCACCGTCTGCTCATTGGTGGTTCTCACATAAGGATGCCAGACCACTAACTTATAGGTGCCTGGCGGTACATCCGTGATGGTAAACCGACCCTCCTCGTCCGCCTTGGCAAAGTAGGGATTCTTCACCGCCACACCCCAGCTCTCCATATACGCATGGAAGCCGCACTGCATGACAAAGATCCGACGGTCCTTGCTGAGATTCACCAATTGCTTCATCGGTGCCCCAGCTATATGCTTGTGGTACATCGCGGCATCGCTGCGGTCTTTGAAGTTGCGAGGATGTTGTGGGTTCATCGGTAGCGGAACATTGAACAGCACTCGTGCACCCAGATGAGACGTTTCATAGGCTTGAATATCGTGCATGACCGGATCCATGTTGACGACCGTCACCGATTGGTCGTCCCTCACCACCGTCGTAAAGGGGAGGAACAGGCAATCCTTTGCCTCAATCTGCGGAATGCCTCCCTCTTCGAACCGTTTTCCCTTTTCGACTCCTTCGAGATAGACCACGACCTCCCGAAATTCTCCCTTCGGCCCGACGTTGAACGGCTGCAAGATGCGCCACCCCTGTCCGTCTGAAATACGGCCGCAATAGAACGCATCAGGCAATGTCGTCAGATTGTAACCTTTCGGTTTCGGCACTTGACCTTGCAAACTCACGGTACCCATGATGGTTCCACCTTCAGAAACCGTGATTTCCTCATACGCCACTGCCTGACCGCTCAGCAGAATGATGGCCAAGCCAGTTATCAATCGCGTGATCCGTGTAACGTTCATTATCGCCTCCTTCATGAACCTTCTCTATCGAGTATTCACGGTATACACGATAGAGGCGCAACGACCAAAAACACAAGTGGGGGAGTCGTGTGAATCACACGGCTCCCCCACCTGGATTTCAACCCCTTCCCGTCCGCCTACTTCATAGCGGTCGGAACGGCTTTCACCGCTGGTTCTTCTTCAGCTCGCTTGCTGCCGGCTGAAGCACTGCCCAACGGTTGGATTCTGCTATCACCCACCGGCAAGACCCGCAGGTACCCCCACTGCCCCGACTGCGTGTACGGCAGCCGCTGGTTGGACCATACAAAGTCACCAACCTGGCGATAGGGTCCACCTGCACCGCCTCGCAGGAAGACGTCGAGCGTTTCAGAACCTGCATACTCGACCACACTGATCATGTCGGCTCCGGGCATATACGGTTCGATCGGCCATTCGTGACCCTCGACACCGAACATCCCGTTTTGCTCGCTGTTGGCTCCGATCAGATGAATTCTGACCGGATCACCAGCATGAGCCTCGATCAATGGTGTGACCGGATCTTCAGGCTTATCCACCACGCAGGGCTGGAAGATCTTGCCCAACGAGCAGCCTTGTTCTTCGCGGAACAAGTATGGCTCGGCGCGGTAGTTTACCGATGTTAACCCCGCCACATTCTGCACATACGGCATGAAGGCGGTTCCGATGATATTGTCCTCATCCTGGAAGAAGAGGGCCACATCACGGTAGTTCCGCTTGCCCACGTTCTCTGGTAGGCTCGCATCGACGATGACGTCCGCTCTCCAGCTATTCTTCTGGGAGAGGTCCGCACCGCTCACCGGATCGCGATATTGGGATCCGCGCGGACCGACGATGATGGCACCGTACAATCCATTGCGCGGATTGACCACGATGTTTCCACCGTCCCACACCAACGACGTCGTCTCCTTATTGTCGGGATGCGCGTAGTAGGTGTAGGTGCGGGCTTCGCCCGGAGCGACGGTCTGATCACCGCCGTTCTTGCCGACGTTCAGCCCTTGGCTGTCCTTCGGATCAAAGGCCAAGCCCGGTGCGAAGAACGATGCCCGGCTCGCCTTCATCTTGTTCTTGAGATTCACTTTGATGCAGTCGCCGAGATTCACGCGCAGCGTTAATGGATGCGGCGTGGATCCTGAGGCAACCTTCGTCGCTTCCTCTTCGAGCGCGAAGATCTTGCCTTCCGGCATGGTCATTTCGATTTTTCGCTCGAAGTCCACTTCGATCGCGTCCGGTGCCTTTGCATTGAGCTTCATCGGCCGATCGACTGCCACGACGTTGAAGTTCTTCATCGGGGCATCCGCCGGGCAAACAGAACCCGGTGTGGCTGGAATACCCTTGGGATTGGTGCCCTTCGGCAACGGCTTGAGATCGGGCACTTCCTTATCGAGCACACGCACGATTCCCCATCCACCTTCGGCGAAATGCGAAGTCCGTCCGTTAAAGTGGATGTAGTCTCCAGGCATGCCCTGGAATCCGCCGGCCTTGGTCACAAGGTCGTATCGCTCGGCGATTCCGACGTGGATCGAGTTCTTCCGGTTGGCATCAGCCGCATACCGCTCCGTGAGGAAGGTATGCCCGGCGATCGTCCATACATGCGACTCGTTCATCAGCTGGTGCAGCAGACGAAACACCATGGTGTCTCCCGTGTACGCCCGTAAGAGAGGCGTGTCCGGGTCTCCGTGGATCGCGCTGCTGAACAACTTCGACGTATCCGGATTATTCGCCAGCCGTTGCGCAAACGGTTCGGCGCGGAAGTTAAACCCGCTGCCGGTTGTATGCGTTCCCCCGTTGATATAGGGGTTCGGTGACTTCAGGATCTTCTCCGGCATCTGGAACGACACGGTCTTTCCCGCCTCCAACGCAACTTCGACCGGTTGTCCTGGCGGATTTCCGGCTTCGATTACGTTGACGGTATGCGGCACCGTGTCATGGATGGAGACCATCAGTTCACGGAAACTGCCACTGACGCCGGCACCGATCGGCTCGTTGCTGTGAATGTCCGCGATCGGGCCGCTATAGACCAACTTGCCGTTCTTTGGATCATGATAGGTCGAACCATAGGGCTCCACGATCGTCACGCCGAACCCGCCATGAGGCCAAGTCGTCGCGCCGAACGCATGATCGTGCCAGAACACGGTCCCCATGTCGACATCCACCCACCACCGATATCGGACAAATTCCGGCGATACCAAGTCATTGGCCGGGTGATTATGCTTCAGGGGTTTGAAGAACGTGAGTTGATCGCCCTTGATTGACTTGATACGGGCGACTTCCGAACAGCTCTTATCCCGCGGAAGCGAGGCCGTCGGATCGTTCCCTTTCTGCAAACAGTCCATGCCCACCATGACTTCGGTATTCACATGGAACTTGCTCGCACCGGGAGCCATCTGAATCTTGACCGACTTTGCACCGGCCTTTGCCCCACCCACAAGCTTCGCCACCATCGGCGCAGGAAGTCCGTGCTTGGTCTTCTTGCCCCACATGGTGAAGGGCCGCACCGACATCTCATATTCGAACCCGGAAATCACACCATCCGAGTTCCCAGTATCGAATTGGAAGAAGTGCGGGTGGATATTGATCTTGGACGACTGGAAATTCGTGTAATCGTCGTCGTCCCACTCACTGGTCAGAACCAAATCGACACAGTCATACACGTTGGCACGAATGACGGCCGGAAGTTTCAGGTCATCATTGGCCCGCGTCAGCCGTTCTTCTTCATGCAACAGGTAGATCAAGCCGTCTTTGTCGACGATCGGTGGCTCGTTCCCCTGCTTCTTGGAGAGAGTGATCGGCATGCGCACGAAGTGAATGTTGTAGAACTTCTGATTGGCATTATCCGGGCAGAGACTCCATCGGCCCTGCTCTCCCGGCTTCGCCGGCTCAGATGTCCGTTCCCCATTCTCATCTTGGTGGATCGGCTCAAGCCATGGCGCCCCGCTGTGGTTGGCCGAGAAGGGCACCCGTTTCCCAAAGTGTGGCTTGAATAACGGCCAAGCCATTTTACCCGTGGTCGGGTCGAACAGAATGGCTGGTCTGGTGCTGTCATCCCACTTGGCCGCCCATTTATATTTGGGATTCTGCGCGGTGCTTTCCCGCTCACCGACAGCCACGTTGCCGTTCCACTTCCAATCCCACACGGTCGAGTCATAGGCCATGATTTGGCCCTTCTCATCGTCCGTATGACCGGGCTTCCCTTGCGCAGGCACGAACATCTCGACCCAGTCCTTGATGTTCACAACCACCGGATTCGATTTCCAGTTGGTCTTCTGCTTCTTGTCGACAATCTTGAAGGTCTTGCCGAACCAGTCAACCGTCGTACCGATGAGCTTGTCGGAAGAGACACCGAGCTTCATTCGGCCTTCACGATCGGGCAACTCCCGAAGGTCAGGCATGCTATCCGTATGGGCATCTCCGACCTGGAGCGTGTTGTAGAATCGGCCATACCCCCACATCCCGGCAACATAGTGATGTGCCACGTGGCAGTGATAGAGAAACTCACCAGCCAAGTGTTGGCACCCGCCGCCGCCACACTCTGGCTCGAGGTCCAATGATTCAGACGGTCCAATGACTTCCACGTCCACACGATCCGACTTGGTTCGAACCACCGGATACTTCACCGGACCATCCTGACCAGCCGCCCAGAGGTTGTTCGGCTCGGTACCAGGGCTGCGCTGCCAGCGGATTGATCCGCTATGCGGATGGTGGGAGTGGAACACTTCTGACCCGCCATGGACCAGCCGCCACTTGACCGGATCGCCCAAGTAACCGCGGGCGATCGTGGTCGGCGTATCGCCGAAGGTATAGGAGCTGTAGGCGAGTGACTCGTCTTCAAACCCGAAGTATTCGTGCTGGAGATGCATCTGATCGATGCCGAACGGTTCGCTTCGGTAGTTGATCGCGCGTCCACCCGGACGATAGGCGTCGGTCAAAGGATCACGTTGGGGGAGGAAATCCCCCTTCTTATTCAACGGGCGGAACGCTTCATCGCCGATTTCATGGTAGAAAAGCACGAACTCACGGAAATCCGGTCCCGAGCCATTATCAATATTCACCTGCCATCCGGTTTTCACCTCGGGTGCCGGTCCTCCACTCCCGATCGAATCGAGATACTTGGAGCCCTTCGGTTCCACGATGAAGGCACCAAAGAGGCCCAACACCGTCAGTTCGCGGTCATGGCTGTATGAGTGGAATTGCCGCACGCCTTCCTGCATGTGCGGATGGATGTACCACTCAAATTCTTGTGCTTTACCCGGCGCGACAATGGAATCAGGGTTGGTCGTCGTGGCCGGCTTACCGGTCGCACCCACGATCATGCTGGAGGCCTGAATGAAGAGACTGCCGTCTTCGCCCTCCATCTGATTGCGCAGGGTCATCTTGACGCAATCACCCTGATTCGCCCGGAGGACCAATGGTTGGATTACATCGCCCTGAAGGCCGGTTGTCACAGCCCCCGGATCGAATCCATCTTTTTCACGGGCTTCCTTGTTCTGGGTTTCTTCTGCGCGAGCTTTCGCAACATCTTCCGTCAGCACATACATGTACCCCGGATAGAAATCGAGCCAACGATTCAGCGTAATCTCGACGTTGATCATCGACACATCGAACTGTTTCGTCGGCACACCCGCAGGACACCGCCCCCCGGAACTCATGACCGGTTCGCCTTTACCCGAATCCGTCATGAGGAGGAAGCTGCTTCCATCCTGCCCCATGTACTGGTGCATCATCGACATGTTGTTGAACATGCCGGATGTCTGCTGTGCCTGTGCATCCTTTTGAGCCTGCTGCCCCAACTTCTCCATCAGCCGATGGTGCTGCATCTCCATCTTCTGTGCGTTGTCGGCGTGCCCCTCCATGGCATTCTCCACGACCGTCTGGCCCTTCAGCTGTTGGGTCCAGCCCGGCATGGCCACCGGCGTCGCATGAGCGCCATGCTGACTCTGTTCTGACTCCGCCGCAAACACTGCGGGCGAGATCACCAGACCGCCAGTCAACACAACGGCCTGGAGTATCAGCGAGGCCCTGCTGAGCCTCCGCCTCATCCGTTTAAGAAGAAAAGTCCTCATAACCTGCCTCCCTCACTTAGGTCCAGCCCAGAGACTGGACGGTTGTACGGTGTACGCGAAACGGACAAACACCGACATAATGATGGTAATTCTATATTCGATCCCCGCATCTATTTTTCATGTAAAGAGAGAATATGCGAGCACATGTTCGTCTCACGATTAAGAAATGTCAAGATCCCGCCGAAGAGGATACGCCCCGCGAGAGAACAGCATGATACCTACATGTGCTTGGCGTAACCGGCCTCCCGTGGGACCCCGGCCTCTTTCACTCACGCACTCAGGAAACGAAAAGAGCTGGTGAGGGGCTCCCTCTTGCGAAGGAATGGGTCATTCGGAGGCCGGTCCAAAATCACCCAAACCCCCACCAGCGACTTCGTGTGAATGCAATCATCATGCTTTCTCGATTTAGGCAGTCGTACAAACAGAGTTTCTTTTGATATCTACAGAGGTTAGAGTGCCTCATGCTGCAGATCCCAGATCGACTGAATTGGAAGTCCGTCTAGGTGACGAGGCACGGACCGGGCTACCCACTTTATCCATTTCATATAAATCATATGGTTATACTGTCTAAGCCATTGGACAGCGTTTAGTGGTGAATTGGGGCATGATGGGGCACTCTCGGGATGCCGAGTTGGACTAATAGCTTACGCCCCCGACTTCTCATGGAAGGGCTACCGGTTCGAGTGAGCGCGGCGATCACTCGCCGAATCGGAGTCCGCAACCGAGGGTCCTGCAGGGCCAAGTCGGCCAAGCCCTGCATCGCGAAGGTCTTTACGATTCGGCTTCGGTCTTTAAGATAGCGCCGAAAAACCGCCACAACGATCATCCGGTCTCTTCTTGATAACTCCAAGCGCGGAAGCACTTGAGCTAAATGCCATCTCAGCTCCTGCTGGTTCGTACTTGCCGCCAACTGTATGAGCTGAACTCTGAAAGGCTGAAGCCACACGGGATTCGTCACGGTGAGTTTTTCCACCGCATCGGCGGCACGCATGCGGACCAGCTCATCCGCATGGTGCATGCCGTCTATCAGGACGGGAAACAGTGCTGGCCATCGGCGTACGATCTCCATCACGTGATTTACGCGGCCGATGGATCGCCGATCACCACCCTTCAGCGCATCCAGGATGGTCTGTTTGTTCATGAGAACGTCTCGTGGATGCCCAATGCATGAATTTTATTGTCACGGCTCGCCCGACTGATCCGAAGTAGCTTGGCCGTTTTCAACCATTTTCTCTGGTTGTCTTCCATGCACCGGCACCACGAGTACGTTCATGTCAACCCCTAGAAGCCGATGGCCCCATAAATACCGGCCGTCCAGAAATTATTCACCGTGTTCGTTTGATTGGAAGCCAGATGGAAACGGCTGTCGACCCCCAACCATAACTCTTTCCACACGCGATACTCGGCACCACCACCGAACTGAACGCCGATATCCAAGTAATTGATCTGACTGGACGTCGGGCTGATGACATGGAGATCCAACCCAGCCGGAATAACCCAGGGCTGGAAATCGGTCCCCTGCCTGAACTTCACCTTGGGGGCTACGCTGGCTGTCAACATAGTCATCTGCACCTTAGCTGGCCCCTCCAAATTAGCCAAACCATCGGCAGCGCTGGAACTCCACCGCTTGAATTCCAATCCAATCTCGCCGACCAACGCGACGCCCGGCATCATTCCCCACAGGTCTTTGGTGAGCATGAGCTCGGCTCCGCCGCCGATGTAATAGCCGAGCGACCCATCGTTCCCCACGCCACTGACCAACTCGCCGCTGCGATCGCTCGTAAGTCCGGCCGCGCCTCCGCGAAAGAACACGCGATTCCCTGTCGACGTCGTCTCTGTGGTCTCCTCGGCCAAGACCGGCCATGGACCACCTACGGCGATCGCCACAACCAGCGAAGCCGCAATAGACCACACTCCGATGTTCTTCCTGCCCTTTTGAATCTGCATGATATCCCCTCCCTGGTTATGCTTCGAGGAGCACGGCCCTCCTTCGAGCAATCAGCTGACAGACACCCTCCGGCCCGAGGCGTCAGCTTGGTGAATAATCGATTCCTCACCGGCGCATCAGGGCAGCCGGACCGAAATAGGCAAACGCATCCTTCATGTTGGAGAACAGTTTCTTGAGCGGCCCCATCCGCTGATCCGTCACATATTGCAGCGTCAGGATGACCCGTCGTCCATTGGCCCCCATCGGTGTGACGGCATGCCAGAGCTTGTCCCCGTTGAACACCACCATCGTCCCTGGCTCCATCGGGATACGGGTTTCGCTGATCTCGGTGACATCCTTGCCTTTATGGACCCTGGCCACCAACCGGCAATGCTCCGATTGTTCGACCAGTCCGATGAGGACCGTGTAACGGGCACCTTTGTAGTACGACGTGTCATAGTGAAAGCCGATGTGATCGCCGGGTTTCGTGTAGTAATACAAGGCGCAGGCATGTGGATCGTCTTCGGGACAGAGCATGAGCTGCGAGCCAACAAGCCGGGTGAGGTACGTCCGGAGCGCCGTCGACCGATACAGCGCCACAATGGCCGGCGCTTTGTCACGAATCACGTAGGAGCTGACACTTCCGCCCTGCTTGTGGCCTGGCACGTAATTCCGATGGATGTGGGGCTCAACTTGTTCGATCTCCAGGAGGCATGACTCCACCACCGTCGGAGGGATGAACCTCGGGAGACGGACGAACTCATTCTGGTTCCAATAGGCACTGTGAATGTCCGGTTCATCCAGCCCCGCGATGGCCTCGCTCAGAGCGACTTCAACACCGGCCACCCGATCTTTTATCTCCCACACGAGCCGTTCCTTCTCACGAACCCCCTCTTCATGATGTTCCACCCTTTCTAGCGCCCTACCGAGATAGAAAATGAGGGAGCCACTCTCACCTGTGACCCCCTCATCGCTCACATGTGGCGGTCGGGATAACCGCTCACAACTGAGTGGGCTAGACTAGACGACGACAGGGCAAATCGCCGTCCAGCCCCAGAGAGTCGAAGCTCTCTGTACTGCTTTGAGGTATGGAGCAACGTGCATGCCATAATGGCTCGCGTCCTCTCGACTGACTCATTCACGCACTGGACGCGACGAATATGATGTGTGTTCGGCTCACGAACTTCTTCTGTCGTGTCCAACGTGATCCATCGACTTGGACAGTCAGAGGGTAGTCTCTCTCAATCGCTTAAATATCATTCGCTTATTCTGTCTAGGTTGATAGACGAGGGATCTGGGCCAAAGGGCGAAATGGGGCACCGGATAGACATCGCCCGTCGTTCGTTCTCTTGATCGAAACCAACGATCCAAGAGTACGACCGAAAGCGCTGTTCGGAAATTATAAGAAAGGCCCTTTCGAGTGAGGGACAGGCCACGACTGCGAATGGCAATGGGCTAGACTATTGAACCCAGTGGATTATGCGGAAACTATACAAGGGGTCACTCTTGTCCAAAACAGCTTAGACGTTGGGTCATCCAACGGTGTAGGGTGCCAGTGAATCGCCAAACCCACCTGCACCCAACCGAAGGAGACCCAACGTG
>Ga0224495_10000833_pt1 | contig 23246 bp, 20 predicted proteins | sample SF_Jul11_sed_USG_FD_168128 | JGI IMG/M metagenome (GOLD analysis project Ga0224495, IMG submission 168128) | Sediment microbial communities from San Francisco Bay, California, United States - SF_Jul11_sed_USGS_4_1 | ecosystem: Environmental > Aquatic > Marine > Sediment | place: USA: California...
CATTTTGTTCGACCCGACCACAGCCAAAATGGCGTGGCCATTGTTCAAGCCGCATTTCGGCAAACGTGTGCCGTTCTCAGCGAACCACAGCGGCGCGCCCTGGCTGGAACCGATTCACCAGGATGAAAATGGCGAGCGGACCTCCGAGCCGGCCAAGCCGGGTGAGCAGGGCCGATGGAGCCTCTGTCCGGATAATGCCAATCGCAAGCACTACAACATTCACTTCGTGCGGATGCCAATCACTCTGGCCAAGAAGCAGGGGAAAGAGCCGGCCATGGTCGACAAGGACGGCTTGATCTACGTGCTCCATGAGGAAGAGCGTTTGACCAGAGCGAATGACGATCTGAAGCTCCCTGCGGTCATTCGTGCCAACGTCTATGATTGTGTGGACGTGCTTCTGACGAGCGAGTGGGATGACGACGATTACACGAACTTCCAGTCGTCCAAGATCAACATCCACCCCCATTTCTTCCAGTTCGACACGGGGAACTCGGATGGTGTGATTTCAGGGTTTGAGTATGAGATGTCGGTCCGGCCCTTCACCATGTGGGGGAAGAAGACCAAGCATGGGTTGCCGGCCCCGATGGTGGCGAAGCTCGAGGGCGCCGTGAAGGCGGGAGCGAAATCGTTCACGATCAAGATGGCTCCAGGCGCCACGCCTTTCCATGTCAATACCGAAGTCATGGTCGGCATGGATTGTTTGGAGAAGGGGAACGATCCGACGGCCTCGTTGCCACGGGACAAGAGCTGTCAGGAAGTCGTTCGGATCAAGGAGATCAAAGGCAATCAGATCACGTTCTTCAAGCCACTCAAGAACAATCACCCAGCGGGCGATCTGGTATCGCCGGAGTTCGTTCGCTATCGCTGGTGGGTAGACGTGGATCTGGGGACCGTGTTCTGGCATGACCATGCGTTCGGCGCGACGACCTGGCCCCATGGCGGGTTCGGCGTGACGATCGTGGAACCGTTCGGATCTACCTATCATGATCCAAAGAACGGTAAGTTGGTCTACAGTGGTCCGATTGCAGACATCCACAGCAACGAGCCGATTGGGGCCGGTGTGAGTGGCAGTTTCCGTGAGCTGATGGTATCGATCCATGACACGGTGCCGCACACTGTGAACGTGATCGAGGCCGGTAATCCACCAGGACAACCAGTAGAGGTTGCTCTGGAAGCTGGGAAGACGGTGTCGTTCCAGATGCCGGAAAAGATCATGAATGCGCCGAATAAGTACATCAATGGCGGAACGCATACGACCGGCAGCGGCTTCAATTTCCGCGCGGCTCCGTTTGCACAACGTCTGTCAAACAATCCGGATACATCAAAGCTGTTCAGCAGCGCGGTCCATGGAGACCCTGGTACGCCGTTGATCCGTGCGTACACAGGGGACACCTTGGTGGTTCGCCTTTTGCACCAGCTGATGAACGAATCCCATGTCTGGACCATTTCGGGCCATACCTTCCTTACGGAACGGTATGCGGCGGATGCCAATCGGAAGAACTCGATTCACATCGGGATCGCCGAACGATACGATTTGGTCACAAAGGCTGGCGGATTCCAGGGTATGCCTGGTGACTATATCCACTTTAATGGCAGAAGTTCACACTTCGCGGAAGGTGGATGGGGGATCTTGCGGGTACTCGATAAGGAAGTGGCGGATCTCAAGCCGTTGCCTAGGGGGACCAATCCGCTCGGCATTCCTGCCACGCCAAGCTCCGTCTGTCCGTCGGATGCACCGGTGAAGAACTTCAGTGTGGTGGCTTTGGATCGCCCCATGAAGTTGAATCCGAAGGCGCCGGATGTGATTGAAGTGGACTTCGAACGGAAGATCGAGATGACGATGCCGGAAGGCAAGGTCTTCGCGCTTGAGGGAGAAGCGACAACGGTGTCCAGCGGTGCAACGCCGCATCCGCTGACGCTACGGGCCAATTTGGGCGATTGTATCAAGGTAAACTTGACCAATAAGATGAAGGCGAGCCGGGCGTCATTCTTTGCGCCTGGTCTGGCCTTTGACCCGAAAGACAGCCAAGGTTTGAACGTCGGCAACAATGGCGGCGACCAGACTATTGGTCCAGGTGAGAAGCGGCAGTACACCTACTACGCACATCCGTCGAACAAGGAGACGACCTCCTTGGTGTGGGACGGTGGCAATATCGTCGTCAATCCGCGCAATGGATTGTACGGGGCGATCATCGTCGGTCCGAAGGGATCACAGTATCGTGATCCAGTCACTGGCGCTGATATCTCGCAGAAGAATTCCTGGAGGGCGGATGTGATCGTGGACGCCAGTCTGCCGGAAAACGTGGGCAAGCGGAACTATCGCGATGTGGCCCTCTTCTTCCAGGATGAGGACAACATCATCGGGACCGCGTTCATGCCCTACGTGCAGAACGTGGCGGGGTTGACGTCCGTTAACTACCGTGCGGAACCATACAAGTTCCGTGAGGAGCAGGGATGTTCGCTGGGCAAGATTTTCCAGCCTTGCGTTGTAGGCAAGCCGGAAGATCCGGCGACGCCTGTCATTGAGGCCCATGCCGGTGATGCGCTGCGCATCCACGTGATCGGCGCCAACAGCGAGCAGAACGGGATGTTCGGCATTGAGGGCCATGAATGGCCGATCGAGCCCTACATGCCTGGAGCCGATATGATCAGCGTCGTGGAATACGCGGGATCTGAGACGCTCGATGTGTTCCTCCGTGGCGGTGCGGGCGGACCGTATCGTCAGGTGGGAGACTTCGTGTGGTCCAATCAACGGCTGCCCTACACGCAGTCCGGACAATGGGGCTATCTCCGTGTGTTGCCAGTGGGCGATTCACGGATCCAAACGCTGAGCACAATCGGTGCAGGTGCAAAGCAGGCGGAAGCAAAGCCCGGTGTGAAAGCCATTCCGACCGCCATGAAATAGGCGGACGGGATAGGGTATAAACCCCTGGTGGGGGAGCCGCCTGCTTAAGGTGGCTCCCCCACTTGCATTTTTGGTAGGATGCACAGAGATCTTGAGAAGCATCATTTGGAAAGTGCACAATAAGCCTGGTATGCAGGGGGAAAACTGAATCGAGGTGAGGCGGGGGAGGCTGGGGGAATTAAACATGAGACTCATAACACGATGTGCGGCGGGGCTGGTTTTGCTGTCGTTGTCCGGTCCGGCGATTGCGTATCAGGAAATGAAGGTGTCGGATGGCGGGACCATCATAGGTACGGTGAAGCTCGATGGGCTGGTTCCCAAGCCAAAGGGCTATAATCTCACGACATTGCCGGACCAACTCTATTGTGGTCGGATTTCCGATGGGCAGGGGTGGCGTATTCTACAGCCGTTCCAGGTGGGAGCGGCAGGCGAGTTTCGAGATGTGGTGGTCTATCTCGAAGGGGTTGAGAAAGGCAAATCGTTTGCTGAAGGGAGCATTCCTCAGATTGAAGCGAAGGACTGTCTGTTTCTCCCATTCACGACAGTGGTGCGAGATGACCAAACGGTGACGGTCGTCAATATGGATCCCGTCATGCACGATATTCAGGCGTATGAAACATCGCATCTTGGCGCGCGGGTGCTGTTCAACGTGCCGCTGCCGATGAATCCACAGCACCCCCGAAACTTCAAGGACCGCAGCGATGCCGCGATGTACCACAAACATATGGCCGGCGCCCCGACGAAGCAATTGGTCGCTCTCAGTAAAGGGCGCCGGATCTTCGTCATGCAGTGCGGTTTTCATGCCTACATGGAGAGTTGGGGTGTGGCTGTCACCAATCCCTACTTTGCGAAGACGGACGAACAGGGACGGTTCACCATCGCCGATATTCCACCCGGTACGTATAAGCTGGTCGTCTGGCATCCCTACGTCAGGACGGTGAATGAGCAAACCGTGACCGTCAACCACAATGGGACCGTGGAAACAAATATAGTGGTTCAAGCTCCGACCGGTCGGCTCTATGCCAACGAGGTCTTGGCGCACGATTATGTCCGCTACAATGTGACGGAGGAAACGCAGAAAGAGATCGATCCCATGATCCAAAAGCAGAAACGCTGAGGGATGGTCGGATTGATACAGGTTGAGGGGCATGTGCCATCACTCGTCGGTCTCATGCGATACGTATGTATGATCGTCTCATGTGGTCTGCTGTGGCTCATCGCTGCGTCGGCAAGGGCTGATCACGAGAGCTCCAAGCAGCCGCCGCTGTGGGCCCCACGTGATGAAGCGGAGCGGTTGGGGGCAATGGAGGCGCCGGGTGGAATGACATTGGTCCCGGCAGGATCGTTTCTCATGGGGAGTGATCCTCGAAAGGACCGTGCTGCCGGTCCTCAGGAACAACCACAGCACCAGGTCTATCTCGATGTGTTCAAGATCGACCGGTTCGAGGTATCAAACGTTGAGTATCTCAGATTCGTGCTCGGGACAGGAGCAGATTGGCCGAAGTTTTGGCGAGAGAATCCATTTCCGGAAAAGGCCGCACTCCACCCCGTGATTAACGTGAGCTGGTATGAGGCCGACGCCTTTTGTCGGTGGGCCGGGAAACGGCTTCCCACCGAAGCTGAATGGGAGAAGGCAGCACGTGGGGTGGACGGTCGGATTTTTCCGTGGGGCAACGAGCCGGCCGGTTGGATCAAGAGTAATATCGCCCACCCTGGGTCGAAGCGCGGATTCAAGTACCCTCCGCTCGCCAATATTTATCGCTATGACAAAGGCACTAGCCCGTATGGCGTCTATCAAATGGCGGGTAATGTCAGCGAATGGGTGTCGGACTGGTTTGATCCTGAGTACTATCGGCAAGGTCAGGACAAAAATCCGCTAGGGCCCAAGAGTGGAGAACTCAAGGTTTTTCGTGGAGGATCATGGAATGAAGACCCGGAGGTTGCCCGCTCCGCCGGCCGCAATGCCGGTCCACCGGATCGAGAGAGCTATCTGACAGGATTTCGCTGTGCGAAGTCTGGAGGCGATGAAAATAGTGAAGTATCGAATATCGGTCGAGAGGGTACCGCACCGACAGTGATGCGGTTCTCAGAATGAGGGCCGCTAGGCGGTGAATCTTGACTCTTCAAGAGAAAAGGAGACGGTATGAGGGGAGCAAGAGGAAGATCATGGCGTATGGCTGGTTGGACCGTCATCACGCTCGGCGTCATAACAGCGATGGCTCACGTCGCATGGGGCTTGGATACGCAAGATATCACGGTGGAGTGGACGGAAGCTGGGAAGAAGCTGGCCGTGGAACGTGTGGCCAACTGGAAGACGAAAGGGGAAATGATCTTGGTGCCAGCGGGGGAGTTCTTGATGGGCAGCGACAAGAAGACAGACCGACTGGCCTATCGAGGCGAGATTCCGCAACGACGCGTGTATCTCGACGCCTTTCAAATTGATAAGTACGAAGTCACAAATCTTCAGTATCTGAAATTCATTCTCGCGACCGGGCGCAATCCCCAGTTGGACTGGCGCTACGACGGTGGAAATTTCCAAGAAGCGATGGCTCACCATCCGATCATGCATGTGACGTGGCACGACGCCGACGCGTATTGCAAGTGGGTGGGCCAGCGGCTACCGACCGAGGCGGAATGGGAAAAGGCGGCGCGGGGCGAAGACGGACGAATGAATCCCTGGGGGAAGGAATCCGCAGGATTGAGCCGAGCGAACTTTGGAAGGACTGGGCTTTCGGGACCCGTGCGGGACCGGCCTGAACGGTCGCTGATGTACCCGCCGATCATCTCAGTGGACAAGTATGAAAACTCCGTGAGCCCCTACGGCCTCTATCAAACGATGGGCAATGTGGCCGAGTGGGTATCCGACTGGTATGACCAGGACTACTACAAGACGGCGCCGGATCGAAATCCTCAGGGACCAGGAACTGGGACGCAAAAGGCGTTTCGCGGTGGTGGTTGGATGGACAGTACCACAACGATGAGGGTCGCGATGCGGAATGGGACTGATCCGAATACCAGAATCAATTGGCTGGGATTTCGTTGCGCGAAGTCGGTGTCTGGCGATCAATCATCGAGCAGCGTCTCTCACATGCCAGGTGAGTCGTTGACTTTTGAGGCAAAACACTGAACGATCACACTCCACAGTGTGATCGGGCCAGCTTCTGGTCGTCGAGCAACTCCACCGAATGGCAGTGTATTGAGCAAGCGGGGTTAGGAGTGCCTATGTTACGCACATGGTTCGACTCGTATATCATTTATCTCGCAGAGACCAGTCGGCGGCCAGCCGCCATCGTGCTTGCGGTCCTACTCCAGGCAGGCGTGCCGCAACTGAGCGATGGAGCGCCGGGAGGCAAGACAGAGGTGCTGCCCATGGAGAAGGCTGCGCCTGCTGCAGTGGTCATCGAGGCGGCCGGAACTGAGCCGGAATTGAGGCGTCAGATGAGGTCAAAGAACGGTGTGGTGGAGTTGAAGAGTGGTGCGGTTCGGTTTTCACTGGCTCCCACGGGGAGCTATGGGTTCATTGCACCCAAGCAACTTGGTTTGGCATTGGTGACACAGAGTCCGGATTTGATGTTGGAGCAGGTGTCCTCCTCGTCTGGATCCTACGAGATTCATAAGCTCGGCAATGGGAGTGGGCTCCTGGTTGGTTTTGTGGGGAATGAGGTCGTTCCTCAGATCAAGCCGAGCGAACGGCCGAGGAGTGTACGGCTTTTCCTGTATTCGAATCCATTTAGTAAAGCGACGACTATTGCGGCAGTTCCATTAACGAAACTCATGGTCGACCAAATGCCGCACCGGATTGAACCCAAGCAACCGGACGGTCCGGTCTTGCTGGAAATGGATTTGCAGGGTACTGCTAATCGTAAAGCCCCCAGTCAATAGGATTGGTGCGGTATGTCGAGATCGCGTTGCGTGGACTCTACATAATTTGACTGTACGTCAGGAGGGGCTTTGGTCTTCTGTTCTGCTTGCGCAGGTTCCTTCCGTATTATTGAAAGGTGCTGTAGGCGGTGCAATCGTGAGTGCAAAAAGGGGAGTTCATTCGTGAACCGATCGTTGCACACGTGTCGCGTTGGAATCGTACTCTTTGTCGCTGCGCTGTTGCTGCCGATAGTTGCGGCGGCCTATGAGGTTATTGATGTACCGCACGGCGGAAGGATTGAAGGCATCGTGACCTTGAGTGGCGATGCTCCCGAACCGAAAGGGTTCAACCTCATCACCTTTCCTGATCCTGTCTATTGTGGACGCATTTCAAACGGCCGTGGGTGGCGATTGTTGTATGATTTTGTCGTCGACTCCGGCCGAGGGCTGAAGGATGCGATCGTCTTGCTGGAAGGTGTCGAGTCCGGAAAACCGTTTGACGTGTCCGTTCCGTTGATCGAAGCCCGCGATTGCAAGTTCGAGCCATTCATGACCGTGGTTCGAAATGGGCATGCAGTGGAAGTGATCAATATGGACCCGGTCATGCATGATATCCAGGGATATGAGACGTCGCCCGAAGCAGGCAACCGGGTGTTGTTCAACACCCCACTGATCATGAACCATCAGCATCGGCGGGGCGATCTCTATGCCATGCATAATCATGCGCCAGGAAAGTCGCTGGTCGGGCCAGTGTATCTCAACAAAGGTCGGCGGACATTCTATATGCAGTGTGGCTTTCATGCCTATATGGAAAGTTGGGCCATGGCCGTGAACAATCCCTACTATGCCTTGACCAATCCGAAAGGAAAGTTCGTGATCGAGGGAATTCCGCCCGGCACGTACCAGTTGGTGGTCTGGCATCCCCAGACAGGACCAGGAACGACGAAGTTCATCACGGTGCAACCAGACGGACAGCTGATTGAGCGGTTGTCATTGCAAGCTCCGAAAGGGAATCGGACCGCCTATAAGGTCATGGACAATCCTCGATTCGGCCTTGAGGCATTAGGGTATCCCGTCGATATCCAACCGGTGGTTGAAACGCAGCAGTAACGACTGATGCAGAGAGGGGCAAGAAGGAGAGCCTACAACCCGGTGCTCCTTGTCCTCATCGCTGTGGTGTTGGTTTGGTTCCCGCGATTAGTTGTAGAGGGTGGAGACACTTTTCCCCCTGAGCCGGAATTTTCCGGCCGTCTCGTCGTATCGGTGAACGGGAAGCAACGTCAGGCGCAAGTGTTTGGAAAGGGGGACCGCCTGAGGCTGGAGTACAAGTATGCCGTTCGAACGGAACGTGGATTTGCGGCGATCGAAATCATACGCCCGGATTACGCGGAGGTGTGGTATGTGCTTCCTCAACAGCGAGAACTCTTGGTGATGCCGCTGGCGGAGGACATCATCCCTACACGCCCCACATTGAGCGGAGAAACGACCAGAACACTGATCGGTCCCGCTATGGTAGCCGACCGTCCCGCCCGGCTGTTTGAGGTTCAGACGGAGCGCCATGGAAGAGGAGAACGATTCTATGAGTGGGTCGATGAGGAGATGGACATCGTTCTCAAATTGGTCAGTCAAGACCGAGATTGGTCATTTCAGTACGAACGAATCCGGAAGTCACCTCAACCAGCGATGTATTTCGAGGAGCCGCCCGGATACAAGAAACGTGTGAGTTCCACTCGTTAAAGGTACGAAGACTAAGACATGAAGTGCTCGAGTGTTCGACGATGTGCGATCGGCCTGCTCATCCTGAGCGGGCTGACTTCTCTTGCCGACGCTGCAAGTTCAGGTGCAGCGTCTGACGTTCAGAAGATTCAGACGCTTTACGATCAGCATGAGTATCAGAGGGCGCTTGAGGATCTGGGTAAGCTTGATGCGGAGGTGGCAGGTGCGCTAGCAGTTCGCCGACTTAAGATCAGTACTTTGTTGAGGCTGGGTAAACCGAAGGAGGCGTTGGCAGACTACGACCGCCTGATTCAAGTGGTGAAACAAGAGGATCACTCGCTACTTCAAGAGGTTGCCCTAGCCTTCGTCGTTGTCCTTACGAAAGACATGCGGGAACAGATGCGCGGTGTCGCGTATACCGCACTCAAAGATTGGCAGAGTGCGGATGCGGTTCCATTTTTGGAGGACGGGCTCAATGACGGGTCCGGATTGATTCGGGCACTGGCTGCTGAAGGGTTAGCGAAATTGGAACAGGGGCGTCGATCGAATCGTTTCCGCGACGCCTTGGGCGATCAAGCTGCTCTCGTCAAGGAGGCGGTCCTCAAAGGACTAGGGAGATCCGATGATGCCTCGAATATCAGGTTGATCGAACCGTTGCTGCAGGACCCTGAGGTACGGGTACGTGTAGCGGCGGCAGAGGCCCTTTGCCGTCATGGGCGCACACAAGGCTGTGCGTTGTTGGAACAGTCAGGAAAAGCTCCAAACCCCGATGAACGAGGCGCGGCGATTCGCGCACTGGTCGACTTGCAAGGAGCGCAGGTGTTGCCGATTCTGATCGAAGCCAGCCAGCACAAACAACCATCGGTTCGCGGCGTGGCTGCCATGGGCTTTGGCCATGTGTCTACGCCGGAGGCGCTCACTGTCTTGAGCAGGCTGCTGAGGGACCCGCTCCCTCCGGTTCGAGTGGCTGCTGCGGTGAGTCTCGGGCAGCTCCAGGGCTTGGATGCTCGATCCCCATTACGCAAGGCCATCACGGAGGACCGTGACGCGTCCGTCAGGGCGTTTGTGATAGGGGGATTGTTAGAGCAGGGCGAACGGTTTGATGAATTATCTCCAGCGATCGAGGCTCTTTCCGGTACAAAAGAGTCGGCCGTACGCACTGCGCTGGCTCGAGCTCTCGCTCGAGCCTCTGAGGGGAATCGAACCGCCGCGCGATCAGCCGTGAGAGCTTTGTTCTCGGACACGATGCCTCGGGTGAGGATCGCAGTCCTCAAATCGATGGCAAAGCTGAGTGGCGTGAGTGCGCTCCCGCTTCTGAAACAGGGGCTCCATGATGAAGATGATGCAGTTCGCGCCACGGCAGGAGGCGAGCTGCTGCGCCTTGCACAAGTCAGGGGGTAGGTGCCGACGAGGCGTCAACAATGCGTGATCGACGAGAAACTCGGCCGCACGGCGGTCCTATTGCAGGCGATGATACACTGACGTGACTGTTGGAGTTCAACGAAGGAGTCATGATCGATGGCTGTTCTGCTGCTGGTTGGTGCGGCGATGCTCGGGATTCTGTTCAACACAATTCCTTTCGTGGCGGACGCGCAGTCATTCCAGGCTGTCATTGCACCGCCGAAGGGGAAGGATCGTGCGCCGATGGTCGAGATCCCATCCGGGTCATTTCCCATGGGCGTTCCACTAGGGGATCGTGATGGGGGGCGAGACGAGTATCCACGTCACGAGGTCTTGTTGGATACGTTTTGGATCGACCAATTCGAAGTAACGAACGGTCGCTATATCGAGTTTATCAAGAGCGCCGGCCATCGTGTTCCACAGAACCCAACAAATCCTACGAGAAATCTCTGGCAAGGTGACCGCATCACAGAATCCCTGACTGATCGTCCTGTGATCAACGTGGATTGGTTTGACGCGGACGCCTACTGTAAGTGGGTGGGTAAACGACTTCCCACGGAAGCAGAGTGGGAAAAAGCAGCAAAAGGGACGTCCGATCGCCGGTTTCCATGGGGGAATGTTGAGCCGACCGCAAAACATCTGAATTACAACCAGCGGTGGATCGGCGAGAAGACGCTCATGCCGGTTGGAAGTTATGAGGCGGGAAAGAGTCCCTATGGCGTATACGATGTTGTCGGCAATGTGTGGGAATGGGTGAACGACTGGTATGATGCGCGGTACTATGAAAAGAGTCCGTCCAAGAATCCAACAGGGCCTCAGGAAGGCACGAAGAAAGTGATTCGCGGAGCGGGCTGGCAGAACGAAACGCCGACAGTGCGCATCTTTACCCGTGTCGATAGTGATCCGACGATGCGCAATGAGTCGACCGGCTTTCGCTGTGCGGCCGATGTTGGAATAAACTGATCGCGGAGCGATCAGTCCTGTTCAGTACCCCTTACATGCCGGGTGCAGTTGGCTCAGGCGCTGCCGGCTTATTGAAACCTTCCAATGGGTGAAAGTTGAGGGGGAGATTGAATAGCGAATCGGGAACTGAGCGCATCTTGACGTGCTGGTATTCCATGATCCAACTCCCGTCTTTTTTGGCCAGCTTCATGGGGAAGTGAATGTCTGTCGCGACCCATTGATAGTAGACATCGACCTGCTCGCCTTGCCTTGTCGTAACTTCGTACAGGACTGTCGGATGTCCTTCCCGGACTTCCTGACCGATCTCTTCTCGCGAGACTTCACCAGGCAATGTTTCAGTCACTCTGAGTTCTTGTTCGGCGTTGTAGGGAATGGCCTTGAAATGCTTTATTCTAGATAGTAACAGCCAGACGACCTGCTTATCTTTCCGCACGATGCTGACATTGACCGGTCCCATCGTATGGTGCTCAATACGCCACATATTGTCGCGGTAGTAGACGTTGGATTTTTGCGATCTCCCATCAATTTTGGTGATCTGATCAGCAGTAAACTCCAAGGCCTTGGCCTGAAGGGCGGGGAGTAGTAGACTGCAAGGAATCAGAAGAGTGAGCCATCTCAGCGGCGCGACAACTCTTCTCATAGGGACCGGTCCATTTCCATTTGAAACCTCTTCGATCGAGAAACAATCATTCATCAAGCTGTCCATGCAGATTGGCAACTAGTTGGCACTCTTGATCGAGGGGCGTGCGCAGCGGAATCCGATCGTCGCCGAGCGTTGATCGGGAGGTGCCCCGCCCCTCGTTGCGGTTCTCAGCATGATCCGAGCACTTTTCCATGAGCCGCCACGAACGCCCTTGTATCGGCCAGTCGTGGGGCCCGGAGGATTGCGTTCCGGCATATAGGCATAGTAATCAGGCCCAAACCAGTCTTGCACCCATTCTGCCACATTTCCGGCCATATGGTGCAGGCCATAAGGACTCTTGCCATGATCGAGAGAATCGACGACGGCGAGAATGGGGATCTCATGCATATGATGCTGTCCGAACATCGCGAGCGAGGAGCTCGGGGTGGTCTCACCCCAGGGAAAGAGATAGCCCTCTGACCCTCGTGCCGCTTTTTCCCATTCAGCTTCCGTCGGTAGTCGCGCCTGCTTTGCTGCGCAGAAATCCTTGGCTTCAGTCCACGTGACATAGAGCGCCGGCCACCGCGTCAGGGTTTTGTCCGGGATGAAGTGGATGGTGATGACATGCCAGAGGAGTTTCTGCAATTCATCCGATGGATGGTGGTTTCGTTGGTGTAAGAAGACTAGGTATTCACCGAGGCTCACTTCGTCGCGATCGATCTCATATGTATCCAGCCAGACTCGATGTTGAGGAAGTTCCGTATCGTCAAAGGGTGTCCAGTTGCCATAGGGCGCAGTTGGGACACTCTTACTGCCGTATACAAAGATACCGGCTGGGATGGGTAGTATTGGTGATGGTCGGGCCAATTCCGCAATGGTCTCCAAATGACCGGCTAATTCAGGTGATGGTATTGATCCTGCCTGTGTGAGCGTGGGGGTTCCAATGATGACGAGGAATGAAAGCACAGTCGCGGGCCATATAGGATAATCCAACATAAGATTGCACCAGTAGTCTCATCGTAGGGCCGGAGGGCATTGCACGATAAGCTCGGTGTCGATGGCTGGTCGTCGCTCAGCCATGGCCGAGGATTGTCAGATTACCACAGAGGTCAACAGGCCTGCATCTGGTGGGACATGGACGGTTCCGCAGTCGTCGTGGAACGTTGGCGTGAAGGATAACCGGTGGTGTATGCATGATGTGCCCATCTCATCAGTGTGTTGAGATGCACCGAAACACTTGGGTAGGATCTGCACTCGGTGAGCAACAAGGCAGGTTGAACTTCTCTACTGAGGGAAACGGTTGTTGTTGAAAGGAGTATCACATGATCCGCTATCGGTCGTTGAAGTCATTTTACCCATGTTTCTCCGCATTGTGTGCGGGGGGTGTCTCACTGATGTTCGCTTTTCCCCTCATGGCTGAAACAACGCCACTCAGCCAAGACGCGTTTCAGCGAGCGAGGCAGGTGACGGTGGGAATTCTGGCAGACACCCAAGATCAACGAACCCCGGAGAAGCCAGGGAAAGTTGCTGTTCGGGGCACTGGCTTTCATCTGCGAGACGGGTATGTGGTTACCGCCAGACATGCTGCGGAAAAGCATGATCCGACGACCGGTACTCTCATCCAGAAGCGAATTCGTATACTGACCAATGATCTGCATGAACTTCCAGCCGATCTCGTTGGTGACAGTGCCTTTATGGATGTCGTGCTCTATCGAGTGAGCGAACAGCATCGCTCGAAACTGCAGACAGGAACTTCATTTGTCACCGGAGACGTTTTACCCGGAATGGAGGTCTTCACAGTCGGCTATCCGCTTGGGTGGGGGCCGACCATGTCTTTTGGCAGGCTTGGGAATACTAATACCTTCCTGCAAACAGTTGCTACCCGCTTGTTGCAGGCTGACCTTTCGGCTTGTAGCGGCAACTCAGGAGGAGGACTCTTTAACGGGCAAGGGGAGATTGTGGGAATCGTGCATGCGGTGATTCAGACTGATAAAGAAGAAACACAGAACTATTGCAGCCGCATGGCATTCGCGATCCCAGGAATTCTCGCTGAGCGCATCGTCAACGCGGCGCTTTCCGGAAAACCTCTCGCCTTTTCCAAGCTTGGTCTCCATCTGACTTCAGTCAAAGATGGCACGAGGTTGCGTGTGGCAGTGCAGGATGTCACCGAGCCGGCCAAAGCGGCTGGTCTGCAGAGACACGATATTTTGTTAGCCATTGAGGGTACAGAGGTTATCGATGCCGCCCAGTTGAAGAATTTTCTGATCGAACGCACCACCCCCGGTCAAGAGGTGTCCATCAAAGTGCGTCGAGTGGATGCAGATCTCACATTTCATATCGTGCTGGGCGGAGGGTGAACGTGGTCATGCGATGTGGTTCCATCTGAACGTCTTTACTATCCCATGTCATGCAGTTGAAGTAAGCTCGGGAAAATGGACGCCTTCAGCCTATGATCTATGGTTTGGAGGTGTGGGATAGCACGGCTACCGCGACGGAAGTATACAAAGGAGTTCCGGGAACAGGCGGTGCGGGTGCTGCACGAGCAGAAGCGGGCCATTCCCCAGGCAGCGAGACGCCTGGTGATGTTGGAGAAGATACTCGCGAATTGGGTTGACTGGGGTAGCCGCGCAATGCTTCCCTCAATGCTTTCATTGAGTAGTCAGGTCCCAAGTACTCATTAAGCGAAAGGCCGGTGTCCAGGATGGCCCAATAGGCCTTATCGTGGAAACCTAATAGGCGGGGGAGTCCGGCTCGTGAGAGCCGGGTTCCCCCGTTCGTCTTTCAACGGCGAACGATGTCTTGAACCCAGCCCACCCATACGGTAAAAAGACTGATGGAACCGCGAGAGCTCCCTCTATCAATTCGTCTACTCTTGATCTGGCTCCTGTCGATTGCCACCGGTAGTGTACCAGAGCTAGCTACAGCTCTTGATTTTTCGGCTGATCAGATCGTCAAAAACGGAGAGTCCGTCGTTACGGCCCACGTCAACGCCAAGGGCGATCGCTGGCGGTTCGAATACGCGCAACCCCAGCGAGGCGCCAGTATCATGATCGTTCGGATGGACAAGCAGCATTCGTGGCTCATCCTCTCGAAGCGCCGGCAGTATCTTGAAGTCCCGATCGTGGCCGACCATATATTGATGGTGACGGAGAACATGGACGGAGAGGTCTCGCACGGGTTCGTGGGGGACGAGACGTTGAACGGCTATCCTACGGAGTTGTTCGAGGTCATGGTTGCTGAACAGGGTGAAACACGTCAATATTATCGGTGGGTGACCAAGACCGAGCAGTTTCCACTGAAGACGGTGAGGAAACAGGGGACATGGTCGGAGGAGTTTCGTCGGGTGATTTTCACGCAGCAATCTCTGTTTCTCTTCGAACTTCCACGACGGCTGGATAACGCGAATCCATCAGCAGATACGCAACAATAGTCGCATGACCGGAGGAAACATGAGAACGGCGATGCTGGGCGCATTATGGGCGGTGGGATGTGTGTCGGCCTTCCTGACAATCGGACATGGAACCGATGCCGGGGCCTATGAGTCGGCACCGGTGGTGGACGGAGGGACGGTGCGGGGGACGGTCACGTTTAAGGGCATCGTGCCTGAGCCGAAGGAATTCGACTTGCGCCGCTCTCCGGACAGCGAGTTTTGCGGGGCGCTGTCCGATGGCAATGGGCATCGGCTCCTGAAGGAAGTTACGATCGGGCTGGAGGGGGGACTCAAGGATGTGGTCGTCCTCGTGGAAGGCATCCAGAAAGGGAAGCCGTTTACCTTCACCGATGCCGAAGTAGAAGCCAGTCTCTGTCAGTTCCTGCCCTTCGTGACGGTGGTGAGCGACAAGCGCCGCATCACGGTGTTTAATCGTGATCCGGTGCCCCACGACATTCAAGGCTATGCGTACGATCAAGGCGGCGTCGATATCGTTCTCCATCGGCCTGCGTTGCACGTGAGCGGGACTACCGATGTCGTGCAGCTGGTCAAAGGGCGAAAAGCGTTTACCATGCAGTGCGGCATGCATCCCTACATGCAGAGCTGGGGCTATGCGATCGACAATCCGTATTATGCGGTCACGGGCCCCACTGGTTCGTTCGCCATCGGCGATCTCCCGGCCGGGACGTATCACATCAAGGCCTGGCATCCGATCCTCGGAAGCCAAGAGCGGGACATCACTGTAAAGCCCAATGAGACGGTGTCACTCGATCTGTCGTTTGAAGACAAGTGATAGGATAGGGGGTGTGAGGTTCGCCTAAACTTCATCGTGGCGCAACCGGTGGCTCAGGTTTCGGCACGAGAGGACTGACCGCGTTCTGATCTCGTCCAGGTTGGTAGGTCGCGAGCATTCGCTCAATCATTGGCATGAGTTGGTATTCCCCAGAAAGCGGAACTTTGACTCGTATGCCTCGTCCCTCGTTCCGACCGAGCGACATGAAGTGGTGTTCGATCACCTCGCCCATTGTGCTGTCGACATGGGTAAAGGTGAGTCGTTTCGCAGGAAATCCGGCCAGCGGCCTCTCCTGATCCGGTCTCCACGTGACGGTGATGTGCCTCTTTCCGTAGAGTTCCGTGATAATGCGATGGTGGGCTGAGGCGAACTCTTCGAGTGTCTGTCTGCCTTCCGGGCTGCTCCCGATGACCACATTCATATGGCCGGAAACTGCCACGAGACTCTGTTCAATTGGAGGGTACAGTATCACGCCGACTCCGTCTGGCATAGGATTGCCGAGGCGCCAATCATCCGGATAGCGGACAGAGAACCCGAATCGGGCGTTGGTGTAGAGTTTCCAGCCTGTTTCATTAGTATTCTCGGTTGCACCGGCGTGAGCGGGTGAAAGACTTGAAACAAGACACAGCACAAGTACAGAGAAGATATCATAGATTCGGATCATCAATGTTTTCATCATGTAGCTCTTTTCTGTTTCACTCACGGATTCAGTTGGCAAAACGAAAGCTGATGGTGGCTGTACGCTGTTCTGGTGACGCACCGCCTTTGGTTAACGGTTCGCAGCCATGCCGGATTACTCTTCCACGACCCTCTCCATACGTCTCTGTTGCAACTCTGACTTGTGTAATAGTGGCGACTGCTTCGTGGCCTTCCTATATCCTTAAAGTAAGAGAGTACACATATCACGAGCACAATCATTCATCTACCGCTCGTACCTTTAAATGAATTGAACAGTATGAGTAGAGGCGATATGCGCTGAGAACCATCTCTAGGGTAACATATATTAGACTGTGACAAATTGGTGGTTGTTCAAGAAGTAGTTTGGCATGATCTTCTATCGCTCAGTGGGGTCTTACAGACAATGGTTATTGATAGTCAGTCTGTGGGTGGTCTCGCCGCTATTTGTTTTTCCAACTCATGCCGAAACAGCGCCGCCCACCCAGGATGTATCTCTTCTCGCAGAGCAGGTGACGGTCGGAGTCGTGGCTGACACACAAGACCAGCGAATGCCGGAGAAGCCAGGGAAAGTTTTGGTCAAGGGCACGGGATTTCATCTGCGAGACGGGTATGTGGTCACCGCCAGGCATGCCGCAGAAAAGCATGACCCGACGACCGGCACCATTATCCAGAAACGAATCCGCATCCTGACGAATGATCTGCACGAACTCCCGGCCGATCTCGTCGGTGACAGCGCATTTATGGATGTCGTGCTCTATCATGTTGCCGAACCGCATCGTTCAAAACTGCAGGCAGGAACCTCATTTGTCACCGGAGACGCTGTGCCTGGTATGGAGGTCTTCACGGTCGGCTATCCGCTGGGCTGGGGCCCGACGATGGCCTTTGGCAGGCTTGGGAATCCAATACCTTTCTTCAAACGGTTGATACCCGTCTGATCCAGGCTGATCTTTCGGCCTGCAGCGGTAATTCATGAGGAGGACTCTTCAACGGACAAGGGGAGATTGTGGGTATTTGGGATGCAGTGATTCACGCTGATAAGGAAGAGACCCAGGCCCATTGCAGCCGTATGGCATTTGCGATCCCAGGTATTCTCGCTGAGAGCATCGTCAACGCGGCACGCTCCGGGAAACCGCTCGTTTTCTCCAAGCTTGGAATTCATCTGACATTGGTCAAAGATGGCACGAAGTTGCGCGTAGCTGTGAAGATGTCACCGAACCGGCCAAGGCGGCGGGCATTCAAAAACATGACATCGTGCTGGCCATCGATGACATGGAAATTATTGATGGTGCTCAATTGAAAACTTTCCTCATCGAGCGTACGACACCGGGGCAGGAAGTGGACATCAAAGTACGGCGTGTGGATATTGATCTGACGTTCCATGTGGTCTTGGGTGGTGGATAATGACAGCCTGTTCGCACCATCGACACCGGATACGGAGATCCATCTGGAAAGTCCCCATCACACGGCGAATGTGATGTGGTACCAACAGGTCCCCCTTTAAGGCTATCTCGTAGTTGCTGAAGGCCCCCACTTTCCCAGCATAAAGACCGGTGCGGTGTTTTCCAGGTCGGCTACCCCCTGGAGTTTCCCATCTTGCGGTGCTTAAAATACTGCATTCTATTGGTAGGGGCAACGATGAGAATTCGGACGATTCGTAGTCGTATCGTGTGGGCCATTGTGCTGGTGGGCTGTATTCCATTGATGGTCGGCCTCATGTTGGCCTATGTGTCTGGGATGCGGTCGCTTCGGGATGTGATTGGGGGGACTCTACAAGCCGTGGCTGTTCAAGCGGCTGATCGTGTGACGATGCTAGTCCAGAGTGAGGTGCAAGCTGTTCGATTACTCGGGTCGACCCCACTACGTGTTCGTCAACCTGTCGAAGCTGCGAATCGTTCCTATCCCACCCAAGAGCAGCAGGTCTCGGTCGTAATTAAAGAACGGAATGAGAGGTGGCAGGGGAGTGCTGCAGGCGTTAAGTCTGTGTTGGACTCGGAGCTTTCTCGATTTCTTCTCGAAACAAAGGTTCGAGGGGGAGATAAAGTGATCGGCTTGCTCATCGCTGATCAGTATGGGGCACTTGTGGCGGCGAGCTCAGACACAGATCATTTCTATTTTGGTGAGGAACCCTGGTGGAAAGTCATCATGACTGGGAATGGAGATCAGGTTTATGTCAGCGGTTTGATCTCGGCTCATGAGGGATCGTTTCGGACATCAGAAGAAACGATTGATATTGCAATTCCCATTTTGGATGAGAGGCAACGACTGGTGATCGGAGCGGTGAAAGCCTCTTACCGGTTCGATACGCTCTTTGCCATGATTAAAGAAATTCATATCGGTCAGACTGGTCATGCGATGCTGTTCGACGATGCAGGCAACCCTCTCGTCTGTCCGATCCTGCCACGCCAAGCGCATCGTATCCCTGGTCAGCTGATGGCGATGATTGTTTCTTCCCAGCCGGGTTGGGGGATTGCCGAAGATGATGGGCATGGCGCAATCAATACAGTTGTGGGATATGCGCCAGTTACTCAGCTTCGATTGCCGGACAACCCATGGCATGTGTTTGTGCGGCAACAGCCTACGGAGAGTTATGCGCCGATCCATGATCAACTCAGAAACCTTGCGATCATCGGATTTGTCATGCTGGGGCTACTATGGGCCATCGGGCGGTATGTCGCCGCGCGTATTGCCCGTCCGATTCAGCTGTTGCGAGCTGGTGTCGAAGCAATCAGTCAGGGGACCTATGATCGTGCGCTTCACATCCATACGGGTGATGAATTCGAAGAGCTGGCCGTCGCAGTCCATCGCATGGCCGATCGATTACAGGCGTCGCGGAGCGAGCTCGAAGGGCTCAATAGTGACCTGGCCCATCGCGTGGAGGAAAAGACGAAAGAGGTTACCAGGCATATGCGAAGCCTAGAATTAGCTGAACGTCTGGCCACGCTGGGCAAAGTAGCAAGCGGGATCGCGCATGAGATCAATAATCCTCTGGGGATTATTTTGAATCGTATTGAATGTATGGAGGCCGATTCGGTTCGGTCGCCGATCTCAGTTGAAGTACGACGAGATCTTCTTGCAGTTAAGGCTCAGGCAGAGCGCATTTCGAGGGTCACCAAGAGTATCCTGACTTTCTCACGCGGGTCGGTATCGACCTTGAAGCCGGTCGATATAAATTGCGTTGTGCGCTCGTGCATCGGCATCGCAAGCGAAAGGGTGTCGGCTCTTTCTGTGGGACTTGAATGCATGCTTGATCCATTGCTTCCTCCTGTCATGGGTGATCGCGATCGACTGGAGACGGTTATTCTCAACTTGATCAACAACGGGATCGATGCGGTGAGTTCACTGGGCGTCGATGGCGCCGTGACAGTTCGAACGAGAGCGGGGCTGATGGATGGACGATCAGGGATCGAAGTCATTGTGTCTGACAACGGTCCCGGTATTCCGAGCGAGATCCTCGGGCGAGTCTTTGACCCGTTTTTTAGCACAAAGCCAGCTGGACAGGGAACCGGGTTGGGGTTGTTTCTGGCCTATGGCATTGTGGGTGATCACCGAGGACGAATCGAAGCCAAGAATGGAGAGGCCGGGGCGCTATTTGTGGTGGCGTTGCCAGCGGTAGGCTACAGAACGGCGTCCGAAGAAGAGGGAATATGGGAATCACAGGCAAGATACTCATAGTGGATGATGAGCGAGAGGCATTGGAGAACTGTCGGCGAATTTTGAGCCGAGTGCCCTATGAGTGCATGGTGGCGTCCGATCCAAAAAACGCACTCGATATGATGGAGCAGGAACGGCCTGGTCTCGTGTTGACGGACCTGCGAATGCCGAAACTTGATGGAATCGAAGTGCTGGCTGCCGCCAAACGAACGGATCCGTCCGTGCAGGTCGTGTTGTTGACCGCCCATGCAACGGTTGAGACTGCGGTGACAGCGATGCGGTACGGCGCGTTTGATTACATCACAAAACCCTTTACCAGCGATGAGCTTGTGCAGGTGGCGCAGCGGGCGTTTGATATCAAGTCGTCGAATGGCGGAGGTGTGACACCATATCTTGCCAAAGTACCCTCCGGACAAGCGCAAGCCCGATGGTCAGAGCAAACCGGTCGGTTAGTTGGGAATAGTCCAGCCATGCATGAGGTTGTGAAGCTCATCAACCGGGTGGCACCGACAAATTCAAACGTGCTCGTTTATGGGGAGAGCGGTACTGGAAAGGAAATGATTGCTCGTTTGATTCACGAAGCGAGTCTTCGTATAGATCGCCCGTTTATTCCGATGGATTGTGCCTCGCTACCGGACTCTCTCTTAGAATCTGAACTGTTCGGTCATGAGAAGGGAGCGTTTACCGGGGCACATGTCGCGAAGCCTGGTCTGTTTGAGGCGGCGGATGGAGGAACTATCTTTCTTGACGAAGTCAGCGGGATGACCGCGAATCTTCAAGCGCGGCTCTTGCGCGTGATACAAGAAAGACATGTGCGGCGTGTGGGTGGAATTCGTCTGACCCCTGTAGATGTTCGCGTGATAGCCGCCTCCAATCAGGACCTTGAAGGACTATGCAAGCAAGGGACGTTTAGGCCAGATCTCTACTATCGATTGAACGTCATTTCCATATTGCTCCCGCCTCTCCGATCTCGCGGGGGAGACATTCTTCTCCTAGCCAATGAAATGTTGACCAGGTTTGCGCAACGGGTTCGATCTGACGGTCATGCGGTTCCGACCATTGCCTCCTCAGCAGCCGATATTCTGATGCGATATTCTTGGCCTGGGAATGTACGGGAGTTGCAGAATGTCATGGAGCGCGCTGCGGTGTTGGTTGACGGCGCCATGGTCAGAAGTGAGCATCTCCCCGAACGTCTTGTGCACTCAACTGAAAAAGAGGTGTTGCCACCAGAAGGCACATCATTTAAACAGGCGAAGCAACAAGCCGTTGAAGCCTTTGAGCGGGAATTTCTCTTAGAGCTTCTCAAGCGCAACGATGGACATATGAGTCGAGCAGCGCGTGAAGCGGGTGTGGATCGCAAAACGATTGAGCGGATGGTCAAGAAGCATGGTTTGCGTGGATCGTTCTGATCGTGCGAGCTTCTTTTAGATGGGGCATATAATCCCCATTTCCTGCCCTTACGATATCCATCGTAATCATCTTTCTAATTAGGCACTTTGATAGGTAATACATAAGCTATGGGGCGGGTCTGTCCCAAATGCGATTCGATCAACAGCCTGCGCCGGAAAACAATCCAGAAATAGTAGGTTGATTGGTGCTGAGATCGCCAGGAATAGGATTTGCTTTGCTCCGTACCATCAGATCATAGGGGGGTTGTGTGTGCGATTAAGTATCTGATCTGTCTGGTGGGGAACGGGAACGATAGGACCGGCCTCCTTGAGATCCCTCCGGTGAAAATCGGGCCTTGCCAGACTCGTAACGTGATGACTGACATTTAGTGCAGCGATGAATCGGAATGTTAGATCCTAAGGGGGAGACGCAACGTATGGGTGGTTTAATAAAGTGGGTTCAGTCAACGATCTACGGGCTTACGGTCTACCTGCTACTAACTGGGGTGCTGCCGGCTGGTGCGATGATGTCGCACGATGGGCATATTGCGCAGGGTGTGACGCAGGATCTGGCGAAGCCGGTCCACGCACAAGCAGGTCCAGCACTGTTGGACAAAATGTCGAAAGCCGTCGAGCAGGTGGAGCGACAGGTCCACTCAAAAGGACCGTTCCAGGGCGCGAGTGCGCACGCGATGCAGCAGGGTGTTCTGCTCGTTGCAGAAGATATGGATAAGGTGAAGGTCACGCAGGGCGGACGATGCCCAGCGTATGCGCCGGTTCGTGCGTATGACGTGACCGCGATGAACGTCGAGATCACCGTCAATCGGTTCGGGGATTTCTATCCGGGCTTCATGTATGCCCTCACGGAGAATGTCGACGGAGTGCGTGAAGAAGAGACCAAGAATAGGACTGCGCGGGAGAGCGAAGATCCGACCTTCGCCGAGGGGGCTATCTCCAACGGCTTGCAAGGAGATCTGATTCAGCCGCTGGTCATTCGGGCCAACCAGGGTGATTGTCTCAGGATCACGCTGCGTAATCAGATCGAGGGCGAGCCCACGAACATGATCATCAATGGCTCGCAACTGTTGGTTGCCAACAGCGGAAAACCGGCGACGGCCAATAACCGAGAGGCCTTGGTCGCATCAGGGAAGACCGGCGAGTTCGAATGGTATATCCAGCCGGATACACAAGAAGGCGGACATGCATTTCATAGTCATGCATCCAGAGATCAGTACTCGCTGGGCCTGTTGGGGTCGCTCGTGGTTGAGCCACGTGGATCTCGGTATCTCAGCCCGTTTACCGGCGAGGATATGAAGAGCGGCTGGGAAGCCATTATCGATCTTGACAAAGGATCTGACTTCCGTGAGTTCGTGATCTTCTATCATGAGGCCGGTGACGAAACCTTCCGCTTGCTCAACCGCAAGGGCGACATGTTGCCTCAGCGTGATGCCCATACCGACACCTATCGTCCGGCTGCCCGATTGCTCAACTACCGGAGCGAGCCGCATGGCACGCGTTTGGAGATGCAAGAGCATCTGGTTGGATTTGCTGATGAGTCACAGGGCTATGGGTCCTATACATTCGGTGACCCAGCCACGACGATTCCACGCTCCTACCTGGGTGATCCGGCGAAGTTCCGAATGGTCGGCGGTTCGGAAATCGTCCATTCGCACCACTTGCATGGTGGGTCGATTCGTTGGGCAAGACAGCCTGGTACCAGTAAGTTGGATCCGACTCTGTCGAAGAACGGTCCCGTCAAGTTCCCGATGATCAATGACACCTCTGACCGGTTGGATGTTCAGTCAATCGGACCGTCCGAGATTTATGATGAAGTAATC
>Ga0224495_10000834_pt1 | contig 23229 bp, 22 predicted proteins | sample SF_Jul11_sed_USG_FD_168128 | JGI IMG/M metagenome (GOLD analysis project Ga0224495, IMG submission 168128) | Sediment microbial communities from San Francisco Bay, California, United States - SF_Jul11_sed_USGS_4_1 | ecosystem: Environmental > Aquatic > Marine > Sediment | place: USA: California...
AGGAATGGAAAGAATTACGAGAGAGTGAGTCTACCCCGTCGCGCTCCACCAGAAACTTTTCTGGACCAACAGGCTTGGTTTAAACAGTATCCGACCCCTTAATCCAGATCGTGGGTACTGTCGATTAACGTGGTCTCCCTCTTAGATCCCTCTCGAACTCCCCTCGCCTTGGGAAGCGACCTATTCTAAGGATACATTTTCCACGGCGGTGGCTTTCGAAGGAATTCTGGTTTGGGAGCGTCCTGTAGTTCGTAATGAATGCCATCTTTGCGTACTTTCTTTACAATTCGCACATTCCCAACGCGCTTTTGAATATATTTGGACGGCGTAGTGCGCAACCGCTTCTGGACCGACTGCTGGTCGGCTGGCGCCAGAGAACCAAAGAAGGCCTGTGCCCATTCTTCGAGTAGAATCGACTTTCTAGTGGTATTGCCTGACCAGTCCTGAAAGAATTCTGTTGGTTTGTTCTGGACTGAGAATCCTCCAAGCCAAGCATAATGGTCGTATTTTTCCTGTAATAGGTTCAAAAAACGGTTGATTACCAAAACGCATAGAACCATGTCTACATAGCTGATCCACGTTGCAACGAGAGGCAACCGAAGAGAAACCGTTCTCTCAGAACGCTTTAATTTCCTAGCTATTGTTTTTTGTCGGTGTTTGACTCCTGCTGCAAGTTTTGCTTTCTGTTCTATAACACCAAAATCCGACCTCATTAGCTGTTCCACCAAGTAGAGCTTAGGATGCGCTACGCTATCGCGCATACTTGTCAACTCTAGGAGCTGCCCTCTCAGGAGCTTTTCACTTGGTCTATGAAGAAGTCTTTCTATTTTAGTTGTCAGGAAATCGTCTATTCCCCAATTAAAGTACGGTGTATGTGGCAGAGGCGGTCGTTCGACAATGATGTCGCGCAACCATTTAAGCCGTGCCAGATGGTAATCGAGGCCTGATGTCAAAAGCAGAGCTGCTATTGCTGAGGGTCGAAATTCGCCGTGCGCAAAAGGCGGATCCCGATTATCTATGTTTCTTTTATAAACAGGGAATGCTTGTTGTTGTAACAACTCCAGAGCATGGCCCATTAAATCCATTGAGAGATTGGAAATAAAGTTCTGAGTTTGGGGTCCTTTTGCCACCGGAACTACTTTCGGCTTCTTAAATTTTCAAAAAACAGATAGCTCTTCAATAGCTTGTTCATAATTTGAGATCTGACGTATTTCTTCCCGCACCGATTCATCAAAAGCAGCTCGGTCTAGTAACGCATGGACCTCATCTCGTTCGATTTTCCCACGCCATACAAGAGTTAGAATTCTGAGGACCGCTTGACGTACCAGGTCACCGAGCTGGATCAACTCAGACTCATCCAGGATGATGAGATCTTTACGCTTTTGTTTAATGGCCTCTGGCGGACTAAAGGCGCTAATTCCCGAATGGAGGATCTGACTTCTTCCATCATAAAGTTTTCTGAAGAACCGGAACAATTGTTCTCGATCAGAAGCATCTTTTCCAAGGAGAAGAGCCGCTCGCTGCGCAATGCGAAATCTTAACTCCCCTTCCTTACCCGGAGAAAATAGTGCTTCTGTTGCTGTGACAAGCTCAATCAATTTCTCGTCTCGCTCATTCGCCGCCCTCCGATAATGCCCCTCATAGTAGTGAGCCGCGAGCGCATTGACCATTCTCAGACTGCCTGGTTGAGTATCATCGAGCATAGGCTTCAACTTTGGATAAGCAGAAAGATAATTTGCTACCCTGGGGAGTTCTGTCTTGTCGAGTTTATAGAACTCAGCTTGCTTGTCCAGTCTCGGTTGCCCCCAAATCGCAATTCCGTGACGCCGTATCTGCGTAACCCAGCCCGGCGCGTAGTAAATCGCGCCATAGTCTATATGAATAACACCGCACCTTAGATATTTCAGCACCGTGAGTAGTTCGTGGCCTTTATTCCAGGCGATGTGAAAGGCTTCACGGTCATCGTTTGGTTCCGAGATAACAAACTTAAAAAAACAGTTTCCGGTTTTTACATCATGCAGAGCGCTATGTGTCGTACTTTCCCCTACCAGCTCTGCAATATCTGTGTGCTCCAGCCTTACTACATCAATTTCGAAACCAGGGAATGGCAAAAACAGAGTTTCAGAATCCAAGTTGTAAACACGTAAAAATATGTTTCGTCGAAATTCACTTTGATAGAGGAGTTCCACCAGTCGAGAAATCGCAACCTCCACTCCTCCTTCATCCCAAGACATAGGCATCACCTCCAAAGCCTGTGGCACTAGGAGGTCAATCGCGCGTGCTAACCCCCAAGCCGTTTGGCAGCACTTGCGGAGATGGAGATCGCCGTTCAGCAGCTCCTCTAGGCTCGTTCGTGCGTCTCTTTTTCCGTAAGAGGAGTCAGTAAGAATATAGGAGCGTAATTCCCTATTCGATTGGGCTAGATCGTCAATGTTGGTGGTATCGTGGAGTGCTACAGCCAGCGATAACCCCCAAGACAAATCCATTCTCCTGAACTGCGGGCGTGCTTGTATTTCCCGAAGCATTGCAAACTTTGTCTCGATTAATTTGGTAAGGATCGGCCGGATCAATGCGTGTGGCATATCAGCTACAGCTATTGTATATGGAGTATCGCAAGCACATTTTTACCACGCCAGGAGATTACCGAAGTGGGGGACAAATTCCAACAGGAAGCTAGGGTCTGATCTTGTATGGTGCATGCGACACAGAATGGACATCGGGAAATCGGTGTGATTCGAGGATCTGACTCAAATCTCCAAGCATGTACGTTGATCGAGCATCGTTCGGATACTACTCAGGAGCCTCGAGCTAACAGTCTCGACAATTTCCAGCACCCCAGCTCCGATTCTTCACACCTTGTATTGAGAGTCCAACTCGTGTACAACCCCCCTCCGCTAAGACACCCGCACGGAAAGAGCAAATTACAACAAAGGAGTCGCGATGGCCGCACAATGGTCCCTGAGTCAAGAAGAAGAAGACCTGCATCGCCAGACTCTCTTTCGAAAGGCGAGAAAGGGCGACGCGAAAGCCACGGCGGAATTACAGGAAGTCTATGGTGTGCGACTCTGGTCAGAGAAGGAACGTGCCACGTTGGTGTATGACACTCCTAAACGCGGGAAACAGAAGGCTTGAACGTACCCAGACATGGATCGGGTAAGAGCCACAAGGAGCGGTTCGGAGACTTTCTGGAACTAGGCGACATTGTCGCCTGCCTCGCTCAGAATCGGCACACTCTCCCTCCGGCATAAGCTCAGGTACCATTTCCGCTTTGCAGCACCGCTTCAAAAGTGACCTTTACGCCCCGACTCCAACAAGCCTAGCTGCATTTATTACGAACGGCATCATATCTGCTCAGCCACCGGTGGTCTTGCGCTGGACTGAAGATGGTGACTATGCTGAACGTAGGGTCCTGATATAGGCACCATTCACCACAGCCAGTCAGAATGGAGCGAACTCATGGATTCACTGGTCACCTGGACCAAGGTCGTATACGCCCTGCACGCGTTCAGCCTGCTGACCGGCATCATTGGTACGGCCACGGTGGTCGGCGCCTTCCTCACCGGCTGGCCTTCGATCATCGCGGTCATCCTGAACTACATCAAGCGGAGTGAGGCTCGCGGCACCTGGCTTGAATCGCACTTTCGCTGGCAGATCCGAACCTTCTGGTTTGGACTGCTCTGGATCTCCCTCTGCGGAGCCTTCATCATCGCGACCTTGGGGATCGGCCTCCTCTTCGTGTGGCTTCCGATCGGTCTGGTCGGATTGTGGTTCGTGTATCGCATCATTCGCGGCTGGGTCACGCTGAGCGATAGACGCCCAATGGACGTGTGAACGCGAATGGGTGTTTACCAAGCCCACCGGAACGCCGTATACTGCGCGGTCTCGTAACGGCGTGAAAAGAACAGGATGCTCTGTGGTCGAGCGAGCGTGGTACTCATCAAGAACTAACAAGGTCGGTTTGGAGGGGTGACGGAGCGGCCGAACGTGCCGGTCTTGAAAACCGGAGATGGGGTAACCCATCCGCGAGTTCAAATCTCGCCCCCTCCGCCATATTTCTGTAGGACCTTACTCACAAGACCCTCTAGTATCACCGCTTGACGAAATGGCTGCCGAAGGGAAGTAGGTAGGTACCAGCACATGACCAAGGCCTTGACTTATAAGGGGTTCACGATTCAACCTGCGCTTCGGCAGCTCGTGGATACCGGCCAGTGGGAATTGAACGTCTTCATTTCATGGGCCACTGAGGACGACGATGAAGACAGTCGTCATTTCGTGAAGACTGGTCGGTATGCAAGTGAGGATGAAGCCACGGTCCAGTGCATAACCTATGGTCAACAGATCGTGGACGGCCAGGTTCCCGGCTCCTCGGTTGGTTAATACCACCAACCATCCGAACAGTCAGCCCTCACGGAGACGCGTCATGCGACTCGCTGTGATTCTGCTCTTCACCCTTTTGAGCGCGTGTGCAGGCCTACAGCTCGACAAGACTTCTGACCGAACTGGCAGGCTATCAAACCAGGAACGTGAGGCACTGTATCAACAGGCTCGTGAAGGTGCGCTACAGTCTCGCGAACAGTACGTCGCGACCACCCGGCCCGCTCTTCAACGGAAGTTTCGACAGGAACACCCCACCATGACCGAATCGGACCTTGAACTCCTGGTCAATGATGCGCTGGAGAAGGGGTTGCGAGCGGAGGCTGGGCGCCAACCGGATGGTCCCATCAGGCAGCCCCAAATGGATTGTATGTCTTCCTCATGGAGAAATTCTGCTTTTTCGAATTGCTATTAGCGGACGTGATGCGCCAGAACTTACTTGATGCAGTCTATGTGGGAATAGAAAAGAACAGACAGCGAGAGGAAGTAATCGGAGATCGTAACAGCTGACCCGGTACAAGCGATGGAGGAATGGATGGACAGTGAGACATGTGGGATTGATCCGATTAAAATTCAGGCCATACGGCACTGCCTAGAAAAGCAATTTACAAACGTAACGTTCAGTCAGAAGATCAGGCCGACGTTTGTCTTTCACCACGGCGTCGAGAAGCAGTCTTGGCACGTGGTCTTTAACGAGCAGTTTTTAGCCAACAACATGGCCATCAAGGAGTTGGAACATTTTGTGGAGAGTAAGGTGATCTCAAAGGTCCTCAAAAATCCAGGGAAACGAATTCAAATTTCGAAGTTTGGAGACATCACTGTCGAAGAGAAAAATCCATCGTAGGTTTACAGGGGCTTGACAGCAATGCGCTTAGATTGACACACACTACCGAATGGCATCTGTAATCGACAGAACATCGACGGCCACACTGGCTGGGAGATGCGAATCTTGGCACCGCACCGTCAACCCACGAGGACATCATGGTCAACTACCAGCAACAGGTACCATTCCAACGGTTACTGGTTCGATTTGTCTCGACTTCCACGCCGATTGAACGGCATCTGCTGGCCGGCAAGCAACTCACGGACACCGAACGTGATCTGATCTATAACACGGTACTCATCCTTCAAGCGGCGTTAGAAGTGTGGCAGAGAAAGCACAGCAGATCTCCGCGGGAAACAGGTCGTCGTGATTATGAGTGGTCATGACACTGGCGGGAGCCAAAAGCTTTGGTACCGGGCGTTTCGAGGTCCCTCGTCCTAGCCTGCATTATTCATGACGGGTCGTAACGAAACCGCCAAGACGCCAGGCGAGACGGGCGTGCGGAGCACCGAGAAGCCGAGGCATACTTGAAACAGTATGTTGAGGTTACGAGGGACGAGCCCGCCTGCTGGCCGCGCAAAGCATGCGGCCACGCTTATCGCAGCGGCGTATCGGCGGTTGCAGTAGAAACGCTCATGAATAATGCAGGCTAGTCCAATGCCAGTGCGCGATCAGAGACGGTTACAAAGGAGCAGATGTTCCAGCAGCTCACCGCAATCGTTCACAGGAGTCAACCATGAAGACAAGTATCTCGATGCTCGTGAGCACATGCTTGCTTACCCTGGCAGGTTGCGCAGGAATAGAGTCGAAGCAGCCCCTTCAAACTGTGGCGTCGGTGGACCTCGCCCGTTACGCCGGGACCTGGTATGAGATTGCCCGGCTCCCGATGTGGTTTCAGCGCCACTGCATCGATTCAAAGGCCATCTATACGATTCGTCCTGATAGCAAGATCGGCGTGCATAACGAATGCGTGACCGATGCCGGTGGGCTCGATCAAGTCGACGGCATCGCGACGATAGTGGATACCAAGACGAATGCGAAACTGGCCGTCACGTTCGACAATTTCTTCGCGCGGCTTGTCGGTCCCTCCAGGGACGGCAACTATTGGATCCTCGATCTCGATCCGGATTACCAGACGGCTCTTGTGGGCACACAGGACCGCCGCTACCTCTGGATGCTCTCCCGCAATCCACACCTCGACGAAGCGACCTACCAGCTCATGGTCGGGAAAGCCCAGCAGCTCGGTTTTCCCGTTTCAGACTTGATCCGAGCCAAACGCAGCTCGTCCAGGTAACGGCCGTGATGCACGTAGACTGTCCAGTTGACACTCGCCTCTCCTCCACGTAGGGTTTCTCCGTTTCCGATCGAGAGGTACATGCTTCATGAGGATCGCTCCGCCGTGGACTGGTTATTACTGATCGCCTTCCTCGTTGTGCTCATCATCAGTGGCGCGGGAACTGTCGCACTGTATAAATTCGTCGGCAAGATTAGGCATGAGTTTCAACAGCATCAACCGGCGCTTCGCATCACCAACATGTCCGTTATGAACGCTGCAGAGGTGGTCACGCTGACGCCTGAGGTGGAAAACATGGGCCCTGGAGTAGCCCATGATTGCATCGTTCAATTGGCAGGATGGGAAGGTAGCTTTGCGGTCAAAAGTATTCATCCCGACGGCCCTCGCTATCAACGCCACGCAGTTCCCATCGTCCTTGACCACAAGGCGCCGATCCGCTTGAAACTGATGAGCCGATGCTCTCTGCGATTAGCGTATCGCGACCGCTGGGAACAACGGTATGAGTGTTGGTACCCCGTCACTCAGATCAAGAATGTGAGGAGCGCTCTCTATGACATTCAGATCGACCTCGCTCACCCGGAACTGACAGAGCCGCATCCGTCGTTTAGGACAATGTGGAAGCTGGTTCGCCAAACTTACACGAATGACTGATACGAACTCTGGGCCAACGCTCACGAGCCGTGCATCAGACGGAGACATCGCCGCACGCCCTTGCATTCCCGATTTCCGAATCGTACCATTTCTACGGTGCTGTCACGGGGTGTTGTTGTGTCTCTTCGGAAGCCCTGTAAGATGTTGGTATGCTGTTCGACTGACACACATAATCGATGAAGGAGGAAACTCGATGCCACCTATTCAAATCGATCCTATTGTAAAAATCACAAAGACCGATGAGGAATGGAAGAAACAACTGTCGCCTGCCGCCTATCGTGTCTTGCGGCACGAAGATACAGAGAGAGCATTCGTGAACCCCCTGCATGACAACCATGAGTCAGGGATCTATTATTGCGCCGGCTGTGACTTGCCGCTCTTCTCATCCGAACACAAATTCGACAGCCGTACCGGTTGGCCCAGCTTCTGGCAGCCGATCGATCAACGCGTGATCGAGACGCGAACCGATTCCCAATTCTTCATGTCCAGAACGGAAGTTCATTGCGCGCGATGTGAGGGCCACCAGGGCCACGTGTTTAAAGATGGGCCGAGGCCCACCGGCCTGCGGTACTGCATCAATGGTGTAGCGTTGAAATTCGTGGCCGGCTGATCGGTCCAACTCGTTACCATCTTCCTCTCGATTAGATGGTTTTTCGGCCACCAGAGCACAGTACTGCGGCCGGAGCCCCACTGGCACTCCTCAGCCCATTCACGGTACAATCACGGCCCACGGATCATCAAGGCAACGTTGCGATGTTCTCCCGCATACTACCGTACACATTTCTTGGACTGGCTCCGGTGCTTCTTTCGTGCAGTGAGTCATCCAGCCTATTCAGCTCGAAAACCTCCCCTTGTTCTCTTTTGACAGTTGCAGACGTGGAACGGGTGCTTGGAGAACCAGTTCAGGAAGGGACTCTGGCTGATCCAACAACCTGTATCTTCAAAGCCCACCGGAATGCGGGAAATGCCGTCACGGTCCAGCTTGACAAGACCCCTGGTGCGGACCGGCGGGTATGGTTCAATAAAGAGCGTCTGCGCCGTGACAGCCATCTTATTCCAGGCCTGGGCGATGGAGCGGTGCGAATTGACGCCTCTCCGACCCTGTCCCGGCTGACCTTCATGCATGGAGACGCGTTTGTGACCGTGATCGTTTCTTCGACCCAACAGAAACAACTCGATGAATCGGTCACCCAATTGAGCAGGACCGCCGCAACCCGATACGGCGCATCCTTGACGGCCACGCTCCCTCCCTCCGCCCCACCCTTCATGTCTGGCCGTGGAACCCACACTGAGACCGTCGCTCCACCGGCCCCCGTCACGCTCACACAAACGCTTCCTGGCCCGTCAGGTGCACAGGTCGGACCCAAAAAAGCGACGTCGTTTGATCCGACGAGCCTGGTCGGAACCTGGCATACGCATCTCACACAGGGGACGACTCAGCACGACATGCTCCTCATCATTCAACCCAATCTCACGTGGTCACTCTCATCCATGATGCAGTTTGACGGAATTTTGAACGCTGAAGCAGGTCTGTGGTCACTCGAGCGAGCCAACACGTTCAAGGGCCTTGGATGGAAAGGGACCTACCGCAAGGCGATGCCCAAATCCTTCGCGACTACCGGCAGTGTTCAGGCAACCTGGACAAGACTCTCGATCGATCAAAATCCCGTGCGCATTCCAGCTGAGCTCTGGAAATTCCGACGCGACGCCACCAGCGTACCGGTATTTCAACTCAAGACCGTTGATTCTGATCTCGTCGGCCAATGGGAAGGATCCGGCACCTATGCCGGAGGTTCCGCCGCCTTCGTGTGGATCATCAAACCCTCCGCCGCGACCGATCTGCTGATTGTCAATACGCTCCGAGGGACCGTGCACACCAAAGATGGCATCCCACAACTCCAACCTGTTCAAAAGCAACACCAACGCGTCAGCGTCATCGCCTTCCATGACCGAGGATTTACCACGGCCGATGGGAAGACCAACCTCCGATGGACCAAAGTTCGTTCTGAACCGACGGAAGACCGTCAACTTTAGCGATCCCATCTTTGGTCGCGTAGCCTTTCGAAAAGGATGCCCTCTCATGGCAGACACAAAAGCTCGCATCGGATTCGTCGGTATAGGTCGGATGGGGGCCAATATGGCCAGGCGCCTAAAAGAACTCGGATACCACATCGCAGCAGTTCAGGATCGTCATGCCACCGCATCGCAGTCGCTGGCACATGAACTGGACTCGGAAGCCGCCACGTCACCGGCGCGAGTTGCGGAAATATCCGATATCGTCATCACCGTCGTATCGGACGACGCGGCAATGCGGGACATTTATTCGGAAATGGATTCGACCAGCCTGATGGCTCACGCGAAAGATCGACTGTTCATCAACTGTGCGACCCTTACGCCGGCACTTCACATCGACATCGAACAGGCAGTTGAACGGCGGGGTGGTGCAGCCCTTGAAGCCTGTATGGCGAGCAGCATCACCCAAGCTCGGCAGGGCACTCTGTATCTCATGTGTGGAGGCAAGCAGAAAGTGTTCAACCGGGCTCGCCCGGTGCTGGACAGCCTCGGTACGATAGTACGATATATCGGCCCAGCTGGAGAAGCAGCAACAGTCAAAGCGCTCGTGAACATGGTGATGAACAGCAATACCGCCGCGCTGGCCGAAGGGTTAGGACTGGGGAAGGCACTGGGAGTCGATCTGACTCTCCTGCGCGAGGTGTTCAGCCAGACCGGGGCTGCCTCGCGAGTATTGGAAACAGACGGAGAAGATATGCAGCTCCGTGCACACGACTGTTACTTTTCAGCAGCCCATGCCGCAAAAGACTCGGCCATCGCGCTCAACTTGGCCAAAGAGGCCGGCCTCTCGCTACCACTCGCACAGGCAACACTGAGCCAATATCGACGATTGATTGAATTGGGCAAAGGTGATCTAGATAAATCTGCGATTGCCGAACTGACGTTTCCTGATCGCCTCTGATTGCCAGTAACCTTCAGCTCATTGCAGGAATCTCGCTGTGCAAGGAAAGAGCACCGCTGTTCTCCAAACCCTACGCTACGGTTCCTCACATATAACTGGTTGATATTCTGAATGTTGTGTCAGTCTCATGGAAAATCAGACGATCCACTCGTTCTCTGCAGCCTTCACGGGTGAAAACGCTTGCACTCCGTGTGTCGAGCTAACAAACTGATTTCATTGGAAGATTTAGTTAATCTCTATTGGTACGGATGATGCCACATCTCCTTACGTAACATTTGGCCCACATGAGCCTTCAACCTGAAGGGCGTAATGACGTATATCGTGGGACTGTTATCGTTTGTACTGTTGTTTGCCCTGGGAGTCGGAGCTGCCTTCATCGTGACCAGCCTGTAATGGCATGACTCAAGCAGGCAGCCCAATCATTCAGAAACCGATCGGCCAGAGTATCCATCGCAGACAGGTCGGCTCTCAGCTTGATGCTTACTTGAGGGCACTCAAAAGGATGCCTGATCTCTTTGTTGCCTGCTATGCCAAGGAATTGGATCAGCGAAAGACCGAAGTGGAGAAGGTACGGAGGGACACCACAGCCCAACAAATGTCGGGGAGAGTCAACGGCGAGAATTACAGAACACCCTCTCGACTCTTGACGTATCATCAAGCTGTTAGGTGAAGAACTGTCGAACCTGTTCCTGAGGGACACAACCGACGAGCAAATCCCCGTCCGGAGACACGAGGAGGGGAACTCCATTTTGACCCGTTGCATGCCAAGCTGTTTCCCATTTCTGCGCAACGAGCTGGTTCTCCCCATCAACAATATCTTCAGTGAAATATTCTCCCGCCAACTGCTTCAACACAAGCGGATCGGAAATATCTCGACCGTCGCACCAAAAGGCACGGTAGGTTCGCTGAACAAAGTCCATCCCGTACCGTAGATCCTTTCGCAAGAGCGCAACCGCTAGTTCAATCGCCGGCAGGGTATTGGGCTTCCCAGGCGGCAATGCAATTGGCAACCCCGGTGCCAATCTCTGCACCATCGCAACTTCGTGCCGCAATTCCGCTCCTAACGAGCCGTCCCATGGTTTCATGGGACGGGGCAACTGTGGTGCATGCTGAACCCCACGCCATTCGCACCGGCCAACCACACCCATCTCATGCAGCCGTTCATGCAGTGCATAACAGAATGGACAATTAAAATCGCTATAGAGCAGAAATCGATCGGATGCAGGAGTGGGATTCATGACGCCACTGTACCGAAGTGGCTAGATAGAGTCTACCCCTATATATACGGCTATAGAGCTTAGGAAAGTTCCGATGAATCAAAACTTTCAGACAGCAATCAGCCTAAACCGCTCCTCGATGTTTGATGGAATCAGGAGTTGGCTTGTTGTAACAGTTCTCGAAGACTCGCACGAAGTATTGGCAACGTCAATGGCTTCGTTATGACTTTATCCATCCCAGCTTGGTGACACTTCTGGGCATCTTCATCGGAGGCATGACCGGTGAGGGCCATGATGGGTAGATGGCTCATCGTCCCATCCTCGCGAAGACGAATCTCTCTGGTGGCTTCATAGCCGTCCATATCCGGCATCTCACAATCCATCAACACGACGTCATACGTGGTTCGAGTGATCGCTTCCACCGCTTCACGGCCCGTGCGAGCAATTTCGACATGACAACCGAGTTTCTGCAAATATTTACAGGCCACCACTTGATTGATCTCATTATCATCCGCAACCAGTACTCGCAGAAGTCCAACCTGTTCTCCCATACTGCGTTGATCCGTTCCCAAAGAAGATGTGGAGCCATCCCGATGTATCGCGGGCAAAAGATTGGTGGTGTAGGCGAATGTACTGCCCTGGCCAATCGAGCTCTCCACTGTAATGGCACCGCCCATCAGCTGGACAAGCTGATGACAGATCATGAGACCAAGTCCGGTTCCACCAAATTTTCTTGTAGTCGATGCATCGGCTTGTGCATAGGCCCGAAAGAGGCGTACCTGCTGTTCAGGTGTCATCCCAATACCGGTATCCTGAATGCGCCACTGCAGAACGACTGAGTCCGATCCCTCAGTCCGTCCCTGTTTCAAGGAGACAGTGACCGTCACCCGTCCTCGTTCGGTAAACTTAATCGCATTCCCAACAAGATTGAAAAGGATCTGTCTCAACCTGATCGGATCCCCTCGGAACTCCTCTGGTACATCGGGATCGATCTGCACTGAAACAGTAAGACCTTTTCGGGAGGCCAACCCCTCCATTAATGTTGTCACGTCACAGATCAGTGATCCCAGATTCACATCGGCCACTTCCAACGTCATCTTGCCGGCTTCAATTTTTGAAAAATCAAGAATGTCGTTCACCAACGTCAGTAACGCATCCGCAGAGCGATGCATTGTCTCGATGAGCTCCCGCTGCTGGTCAGTCAATGATGTGTCTTTAAGGAGCTGCGCGCACCCCAGTACCCCATTCATCGGAGTCCGAAGTTCATGGCTCATGGTGGCGAGAAAGATGTCCTTTGCCCGCGTCGACTCTTCAGCTGCTTCTTTCGCTCGACGCAAGGCCACATCGGACGTGATATCAAGCCCGTAGGCACGAACGAGTTTCAATTCCTCCAGGGGAAAAAGCGACCAGGCAATAACCCGATCAGCCACGACATGTTCAACCCGCATGAGAGCAGAATTGGTCGTGAGACATTCCTGCAACATGGCCGGTAGAACAGCCGGAAACATCACTTCGATCCCGGCTTCGAGTAGCCCGCATTGAGCCATTACATTGAGCATGCCGGTGTTGGCATACAGCATGGCACCCGTCGCATCAAACTCCACAATAGGATTCGGCGCATCCTCAGCCAGCCGTGCGGCGCGTTGCACATCTCTCTGAATCTCCATGGTATCGGTCAGATCACGGACCACGACCATGCCACCGACTAGTACGCCCTGTTGGGTTTTGGGCCAGAACGAGAGCGAGAGCTCAAACTGAGTCCCATCCTCTCGATCCCAAAAGTGGGAAGGGATCACGACAAGCTCGCCGGTGTCCACCATCCGAGTGAATGGGCACTGGGCCACCTCACTCTCGCCAGACATGAAGCATCCAATAAGGTCGTGAAACCCCAACCCAATTACATCGCGTGTTTGCCCGACAAGTTGCTGGGCCACAGGATTCAGTAACAGTATGCGATTGTCGTGATCCAAGAAGAAGATGGCCTCCGGCACCGCTTCCAGGATAAGGCTCGTCTCCTCTCCTACCAGCAAACGTGATTTTTGGGTCTTGGATCGGGAATTAGAAGTTGAGGGATTAAAGGTAGACATGATGCGCGAGTCTGGATTGTTTTAGCTCTCCAATCTATCGGTCGAACGGGGATCCGTCTGTAGTATGGATTGGCACGATTCCTGGAGTACGGTAGGGGATGCAGTCGGTTGGTAGCGGTTGATACGCAGACCACTCCGTAGCTTAAGTTCTTCCTGGACAAACCGATAAGATTCGCGACAAGGCGTACTAGATCATCCAACGGAGGTGTCTATGATATCCGCCATACACACCGCATTCTCAGGCCTGGCTGCCTTCGGCAAACAGATCGAGGTCGTTGCACACAATATCGCCAACGTCAATACGGACGGGTTCAAGAAATCCAAAACGGAGTTCGTCGAAATTCCTAGCGGTGGGGTCCTCCCTGTAGTTGAGAAAGATGACTCCTCCGGCCCAACGGTTCTTCGTGACACCAATGGCAATCAGACCATGGTCGAGCTCTCGAATGTCGATCTTGGTGAGGAAGCGGTGCAGCAGATCCTGGCTCAACGGAGCTTTGAAGCAAACCTCCAAACCTTACGAGCAGGAGATGCGTTGCTCGGCAGTATCCTGGACATCAAGAAGTAGCAGGGGCTTTACCAAGAAATACCGGGCATAGCATTCACGGCTGCCACTATGCTATGTCGAGCCCATGGCTTCTCCCCGTGTCTTATTGTTGCTTCCCCCTTTGACTCAGCTCAACACCCCTTACCCATCGACTGCCTACCTAACTGGGTTTCTTCAGTCTCGCAATATTGCTGTTGAGCAGGCGGATCTCGGCATCGAGATGGTGCTGCGCCTCTTCAGTCCCGATGGACTACGACATATCTTCCGGCAACTGCACGGCCTGGAACGCTCCCTTCCCAGAGAAGCCATCGCCATGATGAGGGCCGAACACTCCTACGTGGACATGATCGGACCGGTCGTCGCTTTCTTACAGGGCAAACTCCCCGACCTTGCTTCGTACTTGATTCAACCCAGAGTATTACCTCAGGGCCCACGATTCCGAGGGCGTAAGACATTCGCGCGCGCTGTGTCAGTGGAGGATAGAGCCAAACAATGGGCGACGTTCTTCCTCGAAGATCTCACCGATTTGGTGCAAGCCACCATTACACCGCACTTCGCCTTGAGCCGATATGCCGAGCAGATCGGGCGCAGCGCCTCATCGTTTGATCACATCGCCGCTGCCTTGGCGGAACCACCGAGTGTGACGGATGAATGGCTGCTAGATGTATTCTGGGAACACGTCAACCGAGTCAACCCCTCGCTAATCGGTCTCTCCATACCGTTTCCAGGTAATCTCTATGGGGCCTTTCTCATTGCAAAGACTCTTAAGCAGCAGCGCCCTGATCTCCCAGTGGCCATCGGCGGCGGCTATGTGAACACGGAATTGCGCCGGGTTACCGACCCTCGAGTGTTCGACTATGTCGACTTTATTACGCTCGACAACGGTGAACGGCCGCTCCTCTCCTTAATTGAACATCTGTCCGGCGTGCGCCCTCGCCAATCGCTGTGCCGCACGATGTATCGCCACAACGATCATGTGGTCTATGCGGATGATCCCTCGTCAGGCGACTTCACGATGAACGACATCGGCTGTCCAACCTATCGAGGCCTGACACTGGATCGCTACCTGACCATTCTGGACAGCACCAACCCCATGCACCGTCTCTGGTCGGAAGGCCATTGGAATAAACTGACCGTGGCACACGGCTGCTATTGGAAGCAATGCACGTTCTGTGATGTGGGACTGAACTACATCAGTCGCTATGAAATGACGCCGACCGAACGGCTCATCCAGCAGATCGAACAACTCGTCGCCGAGACGGGACGAACAGGGTTTCACTTTGTAGACGAGGCGGCTCCACCTGCCGCACTGAAGGCATTGGCTCTCGCCCTCCTGGAACGACAGATTTCTATTACTTGGTGGGGCAATATCCGATTCGAAACCGCCTTTTCACCGGACCTGTGCCGCCTTCTCTCCGCCTCTGGCTGCATTGCCGTCACAGCAGGACTCGAAGCCGCATCAGACCGACTGTTAGACAATATGAAGAAAGGCATTACCGTCGATCAGACCGCACTGGTCGCTGCCGGGTTCAAGGATGCCGGTATCCTGATCCACGCCTATCTCATGTATGGGTGTCCATCGGAGACGATTCAGGAGACCGTCGATTCACTCGAACGAGTCCGCCAGCTTATTGCAGCAGATCTTCTTCAATCAGCCTTTTGGCACCGCTTCACGGTCACGGCCCACAGCCCAGTGGGGCTGAATCCCTCTGCCCATGGGTTGCGTATTCTCGGGCCTGAATTTCGAGGCTTCGCGGACAATGACCTTCTCCATCACGATGACCGCACGGAAACGCCGAGCTGGCTTGGTGAAGGACTCAGACGATCACTCTTGAACTATCTTGAACGGCGAGGGCTCGATATCGATGTCCGTCAGTGGTTCGAGTATGAGGCCCCTCGCCCTCAGGTACCTTCTACATGGCTCGGACGCTTGTTCAAGAATCGGATGAGCGATGACCATTCAGACTTGGAACGGCGTGTGGTCTGGCTTGGTGGAGCCGTGACTTGTGAACGCATCGGAAAGCGAGCAACGCTTACTCTGACCAATGCCCGGAAGGATCACGTCATCACCCTCCCGGAACCAGAGGCTCAATGGTTGAAGGATTTAATGAGAGACGCGACCCCGCAACAACCATGTCAGTCCTATCCGCATATGCGGGAGGCTTGCCAACGGTTTCCTTGCGCGGAATCGACGCTCAACTCCTTCCTGTCCTCCGCTTCGTGGAAAAAGATACGCGACGCCGGCCTCCTACTCGTGTAACTCTCTAAATCTTTTTACTCGCGCACTAACAGCCACAGACTGAGGCCACTGTGCCACCAGGGAACTGTTCACTACGGACAAAAAGAAAGAGCCGGAACCCACAGGGTGGATTCCGGCTCTTGGTTAAGCACGGACCTTCTATGTCACCTGAGCTACTCTTAATACTGCAGCTGCAAGGCGACGTGGAATGAATCGACCTTGTTGCCGATCGCATTCAGCCCAAAGTTGTTGAATGGCCCCTTGGTTTCCAAATCGCCGTATCGCCCATACACCGAAATACGCGCATTGTGGCCGGAGATGATGTAGTTCAGGCCATACTCCCACTCCTGCCGCATGGCGCTATACAACGGATCGATACTGACAAACCGCAGATAGGGCTGAAACCGTCCAATGCCGACCTCATGAGGAATCAGGTACAACCCGTACACGGTCCAGGAGTGCCCATTGAACATACAGAAACAATCGCCGCCGGCAAAGGCTCCGGTCCCGTAGTTGGCCCAGTACCGCTTGAACTCCGCATTGAACGTAAACACGCCCATGTTGTTCGGCATCAGCTTTTCCACCAAGAGATCGACGATCGCCCCGGTGAAATCACTGCGCCCCAACGTGGGGGACCCCGCGCCATCTTTTTGATGGATCACGTTGCCCGAAATCGCCACGATATCGCCCGCCGTCCCGTAGTAGGTCCCGGAGGTGTAGTAGCCGGGGTTGTCTTCATCGTTCAACAGGTTCCATTGCAGACGCCCGGCGTACAACAGGCTGCCGGTGTTATTTGATCCCCCGCGCTGGCCCGTGAACACCGAGGCGACATACAACAAGTGGGTCCCGAAGGGATGGACTTTCCCGAAGAAGACCGCGCCGTTGTCACGACCATAGAGCCCCGCCTGGCCGCCGGCCGCTCCATTGGGACCGCTGGGGAAGTTGCCACTGTGGTCTGCCGGGTTGAAGGGCGTGCGGAAGCCATCGAAGGTCGCATGGTAGAACGGCCCGTTCAACTCACCCCGCTCACTCGGGACCAAGGTGCGGCCGACCCAGAGGTTGACCGTCTCGCTGATCTCGAATTTCCCGATCGCGTCGAGCAACCCGATATTGGAGTTGCCACCAAACTGAGTACCCCCTGCACCAACGTTACAGTTAAAACAATCTGTATTGAAGGTGAACTTCACATATTTGTGAATTTGCCCGTTAATGTAGATACGAGCGTTGTCCACTTTAAAGTCGTTGCTGTAATGCCCCCCTGCAGCGCCCTCGATGCTGTTGAAACTGGAGCGGATACCCATGCCGATGGAAATCCACTTGTCATCATCGGCTTTGATTGTGCCACCAGCATAAGCACTCGGCAGCGTGGATCCCATTCCAGCCACCAGCGCCGCCATGGCTCCAGCAACTAAAACCTTCTTCCACCGCCTCGCAACATAGTCCTTCATACTGATGCCCTCCCTTGTGAGTATTGAGAAACCACTGCCCACCTGCACTGATATCCAAAAACGTATACAACCAGGAAGTTGGTGGAGAGTATGCCTAAGTGCTCGAAAGATAGCAAGAAACTTTTCTCTACTTGCTTCCACATGTAACAAATATACATATGTATTTCTTCCTGTCCATGTAAATGCAGAAAGCGGTCAGGTGCGATACTGATGTGGTTTTCACCTGCGCACCTCAGCATAACCCTGCGCAGATTGCGTGCAAACCGCATCGTCACTGACTTGTTTTTCATTTGCCACCATACGTGCCTTCACTCGCCTACGTCGGATGCCCGGCTGTGACACGGTGGAAGAAGCGCGCCGAGTATCCTCTGCCTAGTCGGCCAGAGCCATTTGGCGGCGTGCCAAAACATTAGGAACCAAACGAACCACCGCCGTAAAGGCATACGCTCGATCGGTGTGAAGCAATCCTTGTACCGCACACGTTAGGTACGCGACGCTTCTACAGTCTGACAGAATTAGGAGATGGACAACTGTGAGATTGATGTCTGCACTGAAAAATGTTGGAGGAGGTAACTTATAGATAAATAAGAGCCAGGCAGAAGAAGTTCGTCTTCCTCTGCCTGGCCTTCTTCAGCACACCGGTAAGAGCCTATCGGTTCGGCTGAGGAGTATAGCGGAGATACGGCTTCACAGTCGTGAAGCCTTTAGGAAACAGTTGTTGTGCTTCCGCATCACCCACTGCGGGCGTAATGATACAATCTTCACCATCTTTCCAGTTCGCCGGAGTGGCGACCTTGTACTTCGAGGTCAGTTGAAGTGAGTCGATCACTCTCAACAACTCATCGAAATTCCGGCCGCAGGAAGCGGGATACGTTAAGGTGAGTTTGACCTTTTTGTCCGGACCGACAATAAAGACCGATCGCACCGTCATATTGTCGATGGCGTTGGGATGGATCATATCGTACAACGTCGCAACCTTCTTATCCGGATCGGCGATGATGGGATAGTTCATCGTCGTCTTTTGCGTTTCGTTGATATCATTGATCCAGCCTTTGTGAGAATCCATCGGATCTACACTGACCGCAATCACTTTTACGCCCCGCTTTTTAAACTCCGGCGAGATTTTGGCCACGGTTCCCAGCTCCGTCGTACACACAGGGGTGTAATCCTTGGGGTGTGAAAACAGAATCCCCCACCCGCTTCCCAGCCATTCGTGAAAATTGATCGTGCCCTCCGTCGTCTCCGCCGTAAAGTTCGGTGCATCGTCTCCCAATCGTACAGCCATGGTATCCCTCCTTAACCTCGGAAAATATCCAGCCATCAACTATTGATCAGCTATCACTCAACGAATTTTCTACAATACTGTTTCGCAAAGGATGAGTGCAAGGGGCGCTTAAGCTTTGACGCTGGCTTGCCGATAAAGGCTCAGAGAATCCTTTCTCACGGAGGCTTGCCATGGACAAACCCGACCCAACACGAATCAAACTGCACATGTCAAAAGACCCCATGTATCTGTTGCTCCGCGAAGGCTGCATCAAGGAGTTTAATGTCAAAAAGGCCTCCGGCGACAAATGCGACCTTCGCGGGCTTGACCTTCGCGGACTCGACCTTCGCGGGCTCGATGCCGACGGATTGGATTTCACCGATTGCTATTTTCGCCAGTCCGACCTGAGAGGGGTCGACTTGAGCAAGGCCAAGATGGACGGCGCCAGCATCAACGCCTGCCAGATTTCCGGTGTCTTATTCCCTTCAGAGCTGAGCGCCTCTGAAATCGAGCTCTCACTCCTACATGGGACAAGAATGCGATATCGAGACAAATAGCGGGACAGCTTTTGGCTTCGTTTGCTCGTGCCGGCTCGATACCTGCGACTCCGCCACTGGCTCATCGCCTTCTCAACAAGACGACATCCCACCCGACCTACTCCCTTCCTATTCCATGAGATGCATGCGCAATAACAGTGTCAGGATCCAGCAGACAGACCCAATTGCGTTCGCACCTTTTCATGGCCGGGTTCGGCAGCCCCTGGATCCAAGAGGGACATTCGTTCTTCGGTGAGCTTCCCGTTTTCTAAAAGACGTTGCTGAACCGCCTCCGCACGTTGGTGGGCTAATGCGTCTAACTCCGCGCCTGAAACTTGGATAGCCGTTTCCAGTTTTTGCTTCATGTGCTCCACGGTCGGCTGGGTGGACTCAGCCGGCGTGGCCGCTGGGTCAGGCGCCGGTAACTTTGCATACAGCTTTTCAATCAACCGTTGCTCGTCTCCTGGTGAGAGCTGTACCTGATCGGTATATGCCCCGCCACGTGGGATCCCCTTCATCTCAAACAGTTGGGCTCGGAGCTTCATCCTCTGAAGTGCTGCTCGGTCAAGGGTCGAATCGGACGTGCCCTTAATATCGAGCCTTAGCCCGGCCCGCTCATCCAATGCCTTCTCCAGCGCCTCCAGCTTGTGCACTTCGCTCTCAAGCAATGCCGCGCTGCCCGGCTCGAACTCGATAAACTGCAGCTCCTCCTCATTCCCCCCGCCCGGAATAAGCTTCCCCATCAGCGAAAATGGCGAGGCCACGACTTTTGCCAGTAAGTTGAGCAACGTCGAAAGCACGACCTTGCCGTACTTGAAATCCGGGTCGTTGAGGTCTCCACGAATCGGCATATCGACTTCAATCAAGCCCTTACGATCCTTCAGCAGTCCCACAATCAGCGGCACCGGTAATGACGTCGCATCAGAACTGTTGGTCTTTCCACCGAATGTCAGCTGATCGACTTGCACGAGATTCTCTGCTTCCAATACTTTCTGTGAGACCTTGTACTTCAAATCAAGCGACAATTTCCCCTTTGACAACCCATAGCCGACATATTTTCCGCTGTATGGACCAGCCGGCGTCAGATCCATTCCTCCCAGCGTAATGACCAAGTCGGTAAAGGCATCCTCGCTCAGCGGGTTGATCTTCCCGACGATTTTGAGTGGCGCCGCTCTGCCGACTTTTCCCGACAAGTTGACATCGGCTTTCTTCAACTGTTTCGATGATAGTCCTTTGATGGTCCCACCGAACTCAGTGAGGCTGATCTTGACGTTCGGCTCGATGGACAGGTCTTCAAATCTTGCTGCCAGCTTGACCAACTTGACCTGGTCGATCGTCACAGGCACGGGCTCCGCCGCTTTAGTCGGCGACTTCTTACCTTCAGGTTCTTTAGCAGCCGCCTGATCTCCGGGTGGAGGCGAGGCTGCCAGTTGAGACACATTGAGTTGCCCGTCGGCTTCCACCACCATCTGCATAGACGGTTCTTGCCAGACCACTTCGGCGATTTTCACAACGGTCGGCTCCACATCCAACGCTACGCGGTTCACCGCCAACCCCTTCCAGGTCACGACATTGTCAAACTCTTTGCGATCAACAACGGCCAACTGATTGACCGCGAGATCACCCTGGAACCGAAGCAGAGGCTCATTCGGGTGTTCTTTGGCAAAGTGCAGTGCCCCCTTGAGATCGATGGCTCCATCCTGCACGTCGGCATTGAGAAACCGATCGAGATAGGGCTGAAATGGGTGAATATCAATGTGCTCCAACTTGAGAGCGGCATCAACAATCAATGGCTCGACCGTGACTTTCCCCTGAACACCAATCGTTCCCGTCTCATTCAGTTTCAACGAAAGATCCACCGGCAATGGCTTTTGGAAGGGAATCTGCACATCTTTCACCGTGAAGTTCATCACCGACACATCGACATGACCAGGTCTCGAGAGCGTCCGATCCTCGAACGCGGCCCGATAGTTTCGTAGGGCAATTTCGTCGACAGCAATGGTCCAAGGCTTTGGTGTTTTCTCGGACTTGGCCTTTGCCGTCGTGGGTGTTGGGGGCGCCTCCTTCCCGCCGACCGGCGTAAAGAGCGTTTGATAATTTATCGCCCCGCCTGGGTCCATCCAGGCCTCGAATCGCGCATTGGCTGAATGCACCTTCGCGATATCAATGGATTGCTTTTGCAGATCCAGCTGAATCCCTTCCACATTAAAGGCCGGAATGCTAACGACTGGCTCAAGCCCGCCTCGTTCCACGATCGCGAGATTCTGAATCGATACGTTTCCATTCTTGACCGTTGCCTGAGGAGCCTGACCGCGCAGATCAAAATGGTACGACGCAGAGAGGCCAAGGGTGCCCTGTGGAATGTCAAACTGAAACAAGTCGTGCACGGCTTGATACAACGTCTTGAGTTTGATTCCGGACAGATTCACCCGACCATCAGATTCCACAGGTTCCAGAAAGATGGTCCCCTCCCATGAGATTTTCTCCCCCTTTCCGATCTCCGCTGTGAACGCATGGGCACTCTCGCCTCCCTCAGCCTGCACCGTGCTGAAGTTGCGCAGCACGATCTCAAACGGCACCACGTCGATCACCACCGGCCGCGCCTTTGAATCATCTCGATATTCAATAATGCCTTGTCCGATCTCCAAGAGATCGATCTGCACCGGCATCATCTTCTTCGGTTCGCCTGTTGGTTGAGCAGGAGGCTGGGGTGCCTCATCCGAAGGAGGAACCAACGACATCAGATTCAACTTACCTTCACGATTCACCTTGGCCACCACGAACGGCATGACGAGACGGATCTCGTCGAACGCGATTTTTTGCAAGAACAGCGTCGTTGCGCGCAGATTGACGAACAACTCCTCAAACCCCAGCATGGCAGTCTGGTCTTGCGCTCGTACCTCTAACCCATTGAGACGCAGCGAAAGCGCAAACGGATTGAAGGCGGCATCCCGCAACAGGATAGGATGCTTGATTTGCTCCGAGGCAGTGGGAACGACGTACGATGTAATCAGATAGGGAACGAGCACGAAGCCGACGAGCGAATAGAAAGCAATGAGACCTACCAGCGTACCGATCAGAACCCGTGGACGAAGCAGCCGACGCATGCAATCCAGCCCCTTGGAGGATGAATCTGAAGAGCAAACTATAGGGGACGCGACCGTGGAATGTCTACCGGGAGATGCCTACCTGGCCAGGGAAACTATTAGGGAATGCAACGCGCGGTGGCTGACATCGAGCGAGTCTACCGAGGGAAGGAAAAAGATCCTTGCGGTGTGTATGCCGTCGCCTCAATAGAAACAGCACTGCCACGAGCGAGCTTGAAGTGGTGCGCCCGGTTGGAATCGAACCAACGACCCTCAGCTTAGAAGGCTGATGCTCTATCCGACTGAGCTACGGGCGCGCCCTAATATTTCAACTACTTCTCGATTCGCTCTTCTCCGACGACATCGGCTAGTGTTCCCGGCGTGTTCTCTTGGAGGTATTTGTGAACCTTTTGAGCTGCTTGCGTCAAGTCTCTCTCCTCAATCGAGTTATACCGCTTCCACATCTTCTCTGATTGATGCCCGACAATCTTCATCGCGGTCGCTGTATCCACACCGGCGCGTCGTAGGTTTGTCGATGCACAATGACGGAGATCATGGAATCTAAAGTCAGTTATTCCGGCATCGCTCAACGCGGTCCTGAAGGATCGGCTGATACGTTGAAGCGGTCGGCCCTTGCAGGTGAACACGTGGTTGTTGGTCAGACTGCGAATTTTGGCCAAGCGTTGGAGAGT